>Ga0209723_1000925_pt1 | contig 50155 bp, 42 predicted proteins | sample BiotimSIPDNA_2_FD_185750 | JGI IMG/M metagenome (GOLD analysis project Ga0209723, IMG submission 185750) | Anaerobic biogas reactor microbial communites from Washington, USA - Biogas_R2 time_0 SIP DNA (SPAdes) (version 2) | ecosystem: Engineered > Bioreactor > Anaerobic > Unclassified | place... | reverse complement strand
CCATCGCGCGCGTTTTAGATTGCACACGCGTTCCCCGAAACGCTCCCAGGCGCAACTCAATCAACTCGCGCAGCGATGGAAAACGCTGCCACCGATTGATAGTTCGTAGCAACTTATGCGGTATTGCAGAAAAAGTATGGCGGCATCACCAGCCTGGATGAACTCAAAGAAAACCTGCGCCAGCATGCCATCCCTCAAGACATATTCGACTCATTGGCTAATGATTACAACCGTTTTCTGGAAGAACGTCGCAAATTGATGGCGGCCAAACTCAAGACCTATTTCGATAAACTGTGAGCATGTCATACCCAGACCCGGCGAACGCAAAAAATCGTTCAGACGCGCATTATCCAGTACGACCACAACATCAGTTGGAAAAGTCTTTTGTAGGCATACCTGGGTGATTACGAACCATCGGAGAAACGACTCCCAACCCACAATCAAGCATGGAGACATATCTACCGTGTTCACTAAAAAAGAGCTATGATCGAACCCCTGACCGCCGACCTTGTACGAGAACTCTGGTCTCAGACCTGCAACCGCGCAGGCAAGCCCGACTGGTCGCACATCTTCCCCTATGATCACGAGGACATCGTCTTCGAGGACAGCATCCAGCGTATCGAGGGCATCGACTATCCACGCGGCGGCACCGGCAAATTGCCCGAGAAACTAGTGCAGTTCATTGAGGATCATGGCGGCGCGATCACCGGTTGGACCTTCACCGACACGAACATCCCGGTGGAACACCAACTGCCCAAAATCGCTACCGCCATCCGCACCCCCATCCCCAGCATCTTCCAGGCGGACCAGTGGGCCTTCAGCCCGTCCGGACTGTTCACGTCCATCCTCACGGCAAACTTGCGGCGGATGCGGTGAGCAAGGTGCTGAAGGAAGCAAAGTAGGCGATACGGGTTGACTTACAACCGAGGGGAGATTTATATGCCGAACCAAAATTCTGATCAAACTCAAGCTCAAGTTGTCTACTTTTCTCATGGCGGAGGGCCTTTGCCCATGCTTGGTGATGCCAGTCATCAGGCGATGGTGAATTTTATGCACCAGCTTCCCGCGACCCTGAGAAAACCGGAGGTTATTCTGGTCATCAGCGCGCATTGGGAAGAAAAGGTAGCCACGGTGCTCGGCGCGCCAACGCCGCCGCTGTTTTATGATTATTATGGTTTTCCAGACGAAGCATATACCATTACCTATCCGGCGACTGGAAGCCCGGAGTTTGCGCAGCGGATTGTGACGCTATTGAACCGCCACCAGATTCCGGCAGGCATCGATATGCAGCGGGGATTTGACCACGGCGTGTTTATCCCGTTGAAACTGATGTATCCGCAGGCGGATATTCCCACCCTGCAATTATCACTATTGCGTGGGCTAGACCCCGCGACGCATCTTGCGCTGGGTAAAGCGTTGCGTGAATTAATGACAGAGAACATCCTGGTGATCGGCTCTGGCTTTTCATTCCACAATATGAGGGCCTTTGCCTGGCAGGGAAACCATACGCCAGATTCCGCCAACGATGGCTTTCAAAATTGGTTGATCGATGTCTGCACAAACGAAATTTCTCAAGTTGAACGTGAACGACAGCTCGCGGCATGGGAAAAAGCGCCAGCCGCCCGTTACTGTCACCCACGGGAGGAGCATTTGTTGCCGCTCCACGTGTGCGCCGGTATGGCGAGCAAGACAGCTAAAGTGATCTTTGATGACTACATATTAGGCAAGCGTGGAGTTGCATTTTTGTGGTAGAGAAAGTTCATACGAAGGAGACCACCCATGAAACCAAGACTCATCCGCCCAGGCGTCTACTGGCTAGGCGCCATCGACTGGAATCGCCGCCTGTTCGATGCCCTCATCCCGCTGCCCGATGGGACGAGTTACAACGCCTATCTCGTGCAGGGCGCGGCGAAAACCGCTCTGCTGGACGCCGTCGATCCGGCGATGGAAGATGTGCTGATGCACCAGTTGGCGGGCATCGAGCGTATCGACTACGTGGTCTCGCAGCACGCCGAGCAGGACCATTCGGGCGCCATCCCCACCGTGCTGGCGAAGTACCCCCAGGCGACGGTCGTCTGTACGCCCAAGGCCAAAGACCTGCTGGTCGATCACCTGGGCATCGCGCCGGAACGCATCCAGACCGTGGAAGATGGCGAGACGCTGGACCTCGGCGGCAAGACGCTCCGGTTTCTGTACACGCCCTGGGTACACTGGCCTGAGACGATGGTCACGCATCTGGTTGAGGACCGCATTTTGTTCTCGTGCGACTTCTTCGGCTCGCACGTCGCCACGTCGAACCTGTATGCCGGGGACGATCCGTACATCAACGAGGCGGCCAAGCGGTACTACGCCGAAATTATGATGCCCTTCCGCAAGATGGTACAGCGGAATCTGGAAAAAGTGCGCGGCGTCGAGTTCGACCTGATCGCGCCCAGCCACGGCCCGATCTACGATCATCCCGTAGACATTCTGGCCGCCTACGAGGATTGGGTCTCCGACCGGGTCTCGAACAGCGTCGTCCTGCCCTATATCTCGATGCACGGGAGCACTAAAAAGATGGTCGATTACCTGGTCGCGGCCCTGGCAGAACGCGGCGTCAGCGTGCAGCTCTTCGAGCTAACCACCACCGACATCGGCAAACTGGCGATGGCGCTGGTCGACGCGGCGACGATTGTGATCGGCACACCCACCGTCCACGGCGGACCGCACCCGAACGTATTCTCGGCCACGCACCTGGCCAACGCGCTGCGCCCCAAACTCAAGTACGCGGCCATCATCGGCTCCTACGGCTGGGGCACCAGAGCGGTGGAGCGGATCGCGGAACTGATCCCCAACCTTAAGGTCGAACTCCTCGACACGGTGCTGTGCAAAGGCTTGCCAAACGCGGAAACCTTCGCGGCGCTCGAGGCGCTGGGCGATACGATTCAGGCCAAGCACGCGACACTGTAGCGGGTGCCATCGAAGTAGTTGCATTCGTTGAAACCTGAGTACAATTAAAACTGTTGCCAAAACGAGAAGTAAGGAGTAGGAAGTAAGGAGTAAGGGAAGCACGTGCCTGGTCCATACTTCATACTCCCTACTCCATACTCCATATCTCACACAAAGAAGGAGCGAACTATGCAAATCATCGGCGAGAAAATCAACGGAACCCGCAAACGGGTCGGGCAGGCCATCATCGACAGGGACGTGAACTATATCCAAAATCTGGCCCGCCGCCAGGCCGAAGCCGGTTCGACCTGGCTCGACGTGAACGCCGGCACCCAGCCCAACCGCGAGCCGGACGATCTGGTGTGGTTGATCGATACGGTGCAGGCCGTGACCGATACGCCGCTCTCCCTCGACAGCGCCAATCCAGCGGCGCTGGCCGTCGCCATCAAAGCCGTCAACAAAACGCCCTTGATCAACTCGATCAGCGGCGAGTCGAAACGGCTGACCGAGGTGCTGCCCCTGGTGGCCGAGCACAACTGTCCGGTCATCGCCCTGGCGATGGACGACCGGGGCATCCCCGAAGACAGCGCCACGCGCGTGGAGGTTGCCCACAAGGTCTTGGCTGCCACCCGCGCCGCCGGCATCCCCGACGACCGCGTCTACGTGGACGCGCTGGCGATGACCATCAGCACCAACACGCAGAGCGCCGCGATCTTCTGCGACACCATCCGCACGATCCACGCGGCTTACCCGGAGGTCCACTTTACGGTGGGGCTGAGCAATATTTCGTTTGGACTGCCGGCCCGTTCGTACATCAACCGCGCCTTCTTGACGCTGGCTTTGGCCGCCGGGCTGGACTGCGCGATCCTCGATCCCCTGGATCAGGAGTTGCGGGCCACGCTCCTGGCCGCCGAGCTGGTGCTGGGACGCGACGACTATTGTTTGAAGTACGTCCGGGCTTACCGGGCCGGCGTGTTCAATAAACCCGAAGCGTAAATGCAGGCACAAGTCTGCTCTATTTCATTCACCAAGAGGAGGTTAAGTATGTCGCAACAACTGATTGACGCCATCGCTGATATGCGGGAAGAAGACGCCCTCGCATTGGTCAAAGAGATGGCCGATAGCGGCGTCAAGCCGTTCGTCATTCTGAATGACGTCAAGGCGGCTATGGATGTGATCGGCCAGCGCTACGAGGAGGGCACGTACTTTCTGCCTGAACTGATGTTGGCCGGCGAGATGATGAACCAGATCATGGCGTTCGTCAAGCCCGGCCTGGGTGAGGCGGCGGAGGAAGAACACCTCGGCAAGGTGGTCATCGGCACGGTCAAGGGGGACATCCACGACATCGGCAAGGACATTGTCACCTTCATGCTCAAGGTCAGCGGGTTCGACGTTCTCGACCTGGGCGTCGATGTTCCCGTGCAGAAGTTCGTCGATGCCATCAAGGAGTTCCAGCCGCAGGTAGTGGGCTTGAGTGGATTCCTGACCCTGGTCTTCGACCAGATGAAGGCCACCGTCGAGGCCATCGAAAAGGCCGGTTTGCGCAACCAGGTGAAAGTTATGATCGGCGGCGGGCAAATGGACGACGCCGTCAAAGACTTTGTCGGCGCGGACGCTTATGGTAAGGATGCGATGACCGCCGTCAAATTAGCGAAAGGTTGGGTAGGAGGGTAACCATGGACAAGCTAGCAGCAGCTTTTCAACGATTGCTTTCGCCGAAAGGCCCTGATGGGAACGACGTGCAATTCCAAAGCGCGGAAGCCAAGGCCAACTACCAGGCCAGCATCACCCGGCTCAAGGACGCGATTCAGTTGCGCGAAGCGGACCGGGTTCCGGTTGTGGTGCTGCCGAGCATGTTCCCATACCTCAATGCCGGGATGACCGTCGAAGAGGCCATGTACGACTACGACAAATGCACGGCGGCCTTCAAGCAATTCATCCTGGCACTCAAGCCTGATATGCACATCGGCGCTTCGGCGCCCGGGCCGGGCAAATTCTACGAAATCCTCGATTACAAGCTCTACTCGTGGCCGGGCCACGGGGTCGCACCCGAACACTGCTACCAGTGCAACGAAGGCGAATATATGACGGCGGACGAGTACGATCTCTTTATGATGGACCCGTCGTTCTACTTCAGAAATTTCTACCTGCCGCGCGTTTTCGGCTCGTTTGGCGGCTTTCCGATGCTCCCGCCGTATACGAGCATCCTCGAAATGTACGGCCTGGCCTTCAACTTCGTCCCATTCGCGCTGCCGCCCGTCCAGGCCACCTTCCAGAAGCTCTTCGAGGCCGGGGCCGAGGCGCTGAAATGGGCCATGGCGATGGGCGCCTCCAATGGCGAGTTGACCACGCTGGGATTCCCGACGATCCTCGGCGGCTTCACCAAAGCGCCGTTCGACGTCATCGGCGATACCTTGCGCGGCACCAAGGGCATCATGCTCGATATCTACCGCCAGCCCAACAAACTGCTCGCCGCTATGGACAAGTTGGTGCCCATTATGATTGCGATGGGCGTGGGCGCGGCCCAGCAAACCGGGAATCCCCTCATCTTCATCCCGCTGCACAAGGGCGCCGACGGCTTCCTCTCCGACGCGCAATTCAAGAAATTCTACTGGCCCACTTTGCAGCAGGTCATGCTCGGCCTTATCGAGAACGGCTGCATCCCCTTCCCCGCGCTCGAAGGGCATTGGGGATCGCGTCTGGAAGTCATCCAGGACATCCCGCGCGCCACAACGGCCTGGATGGTCGATCAGAGCGACATGGCGGAGGTCAAGAAGACGCTCGGTCAAAACGCCTGTCTCATCGGCAACGTGCCCTCCTCGCTGCTCAAACTGGGCACGGTGCAGGAGGTGAAAGACTACGTCAAACAGATCATCGATATCGCCGCTCCCGGCGGCGGCTTCATCCTGAGCAACGGCGCGTTCTTCGACGAGGCCAACTGGGACAACGTCAAGGCGATGGTCGAAGCCGGTAGGGAATACGGCGTTTACTAACAGCCGGTGTGCGCTTTAGCTCTTGAACCAGACTACAAAAGTCTCACGAGGCGCTTGTTCGAGCCAGTATGCACGTTAAACAACTGGTCTGCAAAACACAGTACGCGCTGAGACTTTTGTAGTCTTCGCCATTCTGAGTTTGAACCAGACTACAAAAGTCTCACGAGGCGCTTGTTCGAGCCAGTATGCACGCTGAACAACTGGTCTGCAAGGCACAGTACGTGCCGAGACTTTTGTAGTCTTCGCTATTCTGAGGATAGAAACGCGGCTCTCATCCTGTCAATCCTGTCGAAGAGATAGACCTGTGAAAATCGCTCTGGCCCAAATCAACCCCACCGTCGCCGACCTGCCAGGCAACGTCGAGCGTTGCTTGGACGCCATCGAGACGGCGCAGCGCCAGGGCGCCGATCTCGTCGTGCTGCCGGAGCTGGCGATCCCCGGCTACCCGCCGCGCGACATCCTCTGCGACGCCAGCTTCACCGAGGCCGTCTTCGAGGCCACCCGCGACCTGGCTCATCGCGCGGCAGGCGGCCCGCCCGCCATCGTCGGAACAATCACCACCAGTGGACGCCATCCGCCGCACCATCCCGGACTGTACAACGCTGCGGTGCTCTTGCGCGGGGGCGACGTGCAACTCGTGGCTGCCAAACGGCTGCTGCCCACTTACGATGTCTACTTCGAGGCGCGCTGGTTCCTGCCGGGGCCGCCGTCGTCGCCCGTGACCATCGCCGGGAAGCGGATCGGTGTGCTGATCTGCGAAGACCTCTGGGACGATGGCTACGACATCCACCCGCCCGCCGATTTGCGCGCCGCCGGCGCCGAACTCCTCATCGGCATTTCTGCGTCGCCCTTCCGGCGGGGAACGTTTGCACAGCGGCTTGCCACGATGCGCCGCCCGCGCTGTCCGCTGGTCTACGTGAACCTCGTCGGCGCCAACGACGAACTCATCTTCGACGGTCGCAGCCTCGCCCTCGACGCCGACGGCGACATCCTCACGCAACTCCCTGCTTTTGAGGAAGCCGTCCAGGTGGTGGATATAAACGAGGCAAGAGGCAAGGGGCAAGAAGCAAGAGAAGAGAATCCTGCATCTTGCATCTTGCATCCTGAAGAAGAGCTTTTCCACGCATTGGTCTTGGGCGTGCGCGACTTTACCCGCAAGAACGGCATCCCGCGGGCGTTCCTGGGACTTTCGGGCGGGTTGGATTCCGCCGTCGTCGCGGTGATCGCCGCCGAGGCGCTGGGGCCGGAGAACGTCACCGCCGTTGCCATCCCCTCGCGCTACAGCGATCCACGTTCTACGTCCAGCGCCCGCGAGCTGGCGGAGGCGCTCGGCGTCGGCTTCGAGGTGGTGGAGCTGGAGCCGCTCCACGCTGCCGCAGAACAAACGCTCGGCGACCTGCTGGTCAGCGGTACGGAAGCGGAGAACGTCCAGCCGCGCTTGCGGATGCTGGTACTGATGGCCTACGTGAATCGTCACGGCGGGATGTTGCTCAACGCCAGCAACAAGACCGAGCTGGCAGTAGGCTACAGCACGCTCTACGGCGACACGGCGGGCACGCTCTGCCCCATCGCCGACCTCACCAAGCCGGAAGTCTACGCGCTGGCGCAGTGGATTCAGGAGACGAAAGGCGCGCCCATTCCACACTTCATCATCGAGCGGCCCCCGTCCGCCGAACTCAAGCCGGATCAGGTAGACCCCTTCGACTACCCGAAAATCGCCCCGCTGCTGGAACAGCTCATCCAGGAGAACCGCAGCAACGCCGCCATCCGCCGCTCCGAGCACAAACGCCGTCACATGGGCGTCATCCTCAAGGTGAGCGAAAAAGCGTTCGGCACCGGGCGGATGATCCCCATCACACGCAAGTGAGGCGATGTCACATTCCGCACCGTTGCATCATATAGTCACAGTAATGAGTGATGAGTAACGTTTCCTGACACATTTCTCTTCACTCTTCACTCATCTCTAAATTCCAAAAAGGAGAATCCTATGCAAACACTAGACGCTATTACACAACGCCGCAGTATCCGCAAGTTTACGGATGAGCCGGTAGCAGATGAGACTATCCGCGAATTGTTACACGCCGCCACACTCGCGCCGTCGGGCAAGAACCGCCAGCCGTGGCGCTTCGTCGTCGTGCGCGGAGAGAAACGCGCCGAGATGGGCCAGGTCATGCGCGCGGGGATGGAAGCCACGAAGGCGCATGGACAAGACCTGGGCAGCAGTCCGTGGTCGGTGCAGATTATGGAGCACGCGCCCGTGACCATCTTCGTCTTCAACGACGCCCTGGAAAGCGTTGACGAACCGTATAGCATTTACGATCTGATCGGCAATTCGGTGGACGTGCAATCCATCGGCGCGGCCATCCAGACGCTGCTCCTGGCCGCCACCGATATGGGCCTGGGGACGCTCTGGATCTGTGACGTGTTCTACGCCTACGTGAACCTGTGTGCCTGGCTCGGCGAACCGCACCAGTTGGTCGCCGCCGTCGCCGTCGGCTATCCCGCCGAGGAGCCGAAACCTCGCCCGCGCATGGCCGTGGACGAAGTGACGCGCTGGCTGTGAGATTGCGGGATTGGTTGATGCTAGATTTGGAGATTTGAGAGGGCGAAATGGGCAAGAGCGAGGTCTATCGAGAAACGTTGCGGACGTTGGACGCCTGGGAGCCGTTTCTGCTGGCGGAATCGCGGCTACCGGGGCCGCGCGGCAACCTCGAGCTGGCGCAGGCCGTCGCCGATGAGGGGAACGAAGCGATGTTCGCGCGCTGGCGCACCTTCGATGCGCAGCAAGCGCCGGTCAACTCGCCATATGAGTTCCTCGCCTTCTGCGGGACGCTCGGGCTGGGCCGGCTGCTGGCGGAGGGTCGCCGGGACGTGCTCCCGGCGCTGCGCGCGTGCGCGTCCGATCCACGCTGGCGCACCCGCGAGGCCGTGGCGATGGCGCTACAACGCTGGGGCCGCGCCGATATGGACGCGCTGCTGGCGGAAATGGCACAATGGGCGACAGGCAACCCGTATGAACAGCGCGCCGTCGTCGCAGGTCTCTGCGAACCAGATTTGCTGCGCGATGCCGGGTACGCCGCGCGCGTCCTGAACCTCCTCGACCGTGTGACCGAATCCGTGGCCCAGGCCACCGACCGGCGCAGCGACGCTTTCGTCGCCTTGCGCAAGGGCCTGGGCTACGGCTGGAGCATCGCCGTCTGCGCGCTGCCGGAGGTGGGCAAACCGCTGATGGAAAAATGGCTCGCCAACGAGGACAAAGACGTCCGCTGGATCATGAATGAGAATCTGAAGAAAGCCCGCTTGTCCCGTATGGATGCAAAATGGGTAAACAGTAGACGGTAGACGGGGATTTTGCTCCCCTGCCTGCCGTCTACGTTCACAAGGAGAAAGCAATGGAAGTAAAAGGGAAAATTTTGCGAGAAGGCGCGGCGTTGTTTGGCGCGGAGGCTGCGGCACTGCGTTCGCTCGGTGGGATGGATGGCGCGGTTTATTCCTACACACGGGGTGGCGAGAGCTACATCCTCAAATTTGTGCCCACATCGGAAGATAGATTGCCGGTGATCGTCGAAAAGTGGGACTTCGTCAATTATCTGGCCGAAAACGGTGTATCCGTTTCGCGCCCGGTGATATCGCGGAACGGGCGGTTGGTCGAACGGATGCAGGATGGCGAACAGGTGTACGCCGTCTTCCAGGCGGAGAAAGCGCCGGGCAAGCACATCGACGGACGCCATACCGCCGAATACAACGCCGGTCTCTTCCGCGAATGGGGCCGCACGATGGGCAAGATGCATGCGCTCACGCAGGGGTATACCGGCGGCGAGCACATTGGAGACTGGCGCGGTGAAGTTCACTTTATGACCAACTGGTGTCCCGACGAAGCCGTGCGCGGGAAATGGCGCGCGATGGAAGCCTATCTCAACACGCTGCCACAACCCCGCGACGCCTACGGCCTCATCCACAATGACCTGCACCCGCACAACTTCCTGGTGGACGATAGGCACATCACCGTCATCGATTTTGACGTGTGCAACCATCACTGGTTCACGACCGACATCGGCATCGCGCTGTTCCACGCCGCGTGGATGGGGTACGGCGGCGACAAAGACCCGAACGCCTTCTTGCCCGGCTTCTACGCAAGGTTTATGGAAGGTTACAACAAGGAGAATACGCTCGATCGCTTCTGGCTGCAACAGGTGCAGCACTTTGTGGACTATCGCCGCTTGCTGATGTTCTCTGTCTTCTCCAACGAGTGGCCCGAACCGCGCCAGACCTGGCAACAACAAACCCTCGATCACTGGCGGCAAGGCATCCTCGCCGACCGGCCAGTCGTAGAAACATTACGGTAGACGGTAGACGGGGGTTCTCGCCCTATCTATCGAAAAATGCAGCACCCTCTCCACGCCAGATGCGGAAAGCGTGCGGAATGCGGGTGACGTGGCCCGGATCGATGTCCGGCGGCAACGCGTCCTCGGCGAACCAGGCCGATCCCAGCGTTTCGTGCACGTATGGCGGCGTTTCTGCTGCGTGGCCATCCACCGGGCGACAAAGGAAGACAAAATGGTAGACGTGGTGACGGCTGACCGTACCGCACAGCCGCGAATCGAAAACACCCACCAACGCCACCGGGGTGGCACGCACGCCGCTCTCCTCGAAGGCTTCGCGCACCACGCCTTCGGCAGGTGTCTCACCGACCTCTAGCGCCCCACCGGGCATCGCCCACTGTCCATTGTCGGCGCGGCGGATAAGGAGGATACGACCCTCATCGTCGATCACTGCCGCGTCGCCCACTGGAAATGGCATCGGGCGTGAGAAAATCGGCGCGCGCAGCGGTTCCATCTCTACCAGCGGCGTATCTGTCGCCAGTGCGTGCATCTCCATCGCAATGTCCTGTACGACCTTGAAATGCTCGCGGTCGTAGACGTTCTTCGCAAATCGCAGCCCCATCGCCGAGACATCGCGCAGCTTCTCGGCCCACAAGATGAGCTTTTCTGTCAGAGTCATGGCGTATCCCCCTGGGGCACGTACAGGCCGTCGGAATCTGCTCCCAGCATCCCCGCTTCGTACGAACGGGTATCGACCGGTAAAAGACACTTGACCATTGACGGCGTCACGACGGAAATCTGCCGCAGCGTCTTGAGGCATGCCTCGATGGCATCGGCGCCGGCATCGTCCCACATCCAATGCAGCGGATCGAAAGTGTGCAGATTCAACGGAGGGGTGTAGCTCCGTAGCGTCTTGATCCCGTGGATGTTGTAGAACACCTCGAAATAGGACATCACCAACTCGCGCAGCGTGCGGTACACAGTCTCGCGGAAGCGCAGACCGACGTAGTTGGATTTAGCGAGCGCGCCGAAGTGACCATCGCGCTTGTAGATTGCCAGCACGTGATCGTCGTCAGTCCCAGGCTCCGGCAACAAGTCGATAATCACCGGCGGCTGCCCGATTCGACGCAGCGCCATCGCAGCAAACAACGCACCATCCAGGCAATGCGCCCGGCGATCCCGCAACACGTTGAGCGGGCAACGGTTGCGATCCTCCGGTGCATAAGGGATGCTGTCGAGAAACGCCTGGATCGCTGAAGGCGCGGTTAATCCCTCCAACAACTCGCGCTGCGGTTGAACCAACTGCGCCTCGAAGTACTCTTGCTGAGTAGCCTTGATCCCACCCTCCAAAAAATCTCTCATCGATCTCTCCTACCATCTACCGTCTACCGAAAATTGTACTACATATCGCGCGGTTGACATCCATCCCTTTCCATTTACAATTCGCTCTCGACAGATTGAACGCGAAACAAGACAGTGTTCAAACGTTTTGTGGGGGGATACTATGACTAAGAAACTGACCAGCGCCGAGATTCGCCGGACTTTTCTGGACTACTTTGCCGCACGCGGACACACCATTGTATCCAGCGCCAGCCTTGTGCCAGTGGGTGATCCGACGCTGTTGTTCACCAACGCGGGCATGAACCAGTTCAAGGATATGTTCCTGGGGACGGGAACCCGGCCCTACACCCGCGCCGTCGACACGCAGAAGTGCATGCGCGTCTCCGGCAAGCACAACGACCTGGAGGAAGTCGGCCACGACGGCACGCACCACACGTTCTTCGAGATGTTGGGCAACTGGTCGTTTGGCGACTATTACAAGAAAGAGGCCATCGCCTGGGCCTGGGATCTGCTCACGCGCGTCTTTGGGCTGGACAAAAACCGGCTGTGGGCCACCATCTTCGAGGATGACCAGGGCGACCTGCCACGCGACGACGAAGCCGCCGGCTATTGGCGCACCGAAACCGACATCGACCCCACCCACATCCTGCCTTTTGGCCGCAAGGACAACTTCTGGATGATGGCCGACACCGGCCCCTGTGGCCCCAACAGCGAGATCAACTACGACCGCGGCCCCGCAGCCTGCGATAAGCAGGCTGTGCCGGGTCACGTCTGTGAGGTCAACGGCGACTGCGCGCGCTTCACCGAAATCTGGAATCTGGTGTTCATCCAATACAACAGCCTGGGCGATGGGAAACTCGAACCGCTCCCGGCCAAGCACATCGATACGGGCATGGGCTTCGAGCGCATCGTCGCGCTGCTGCAGGGCAAGCCCACCAACTACGGCACCGATCTGTTCTGGCCCATCATCGAGAAAACGCAGGCGCTGGCCGGCCACACCGACGCCGAGCGCGAAGCGCACATAATCTCCTACCGCGTTATCGCCGATCACATCCGCGCGGGCACGTTTCTCATTGGGGACGGCGTGCTGCCGTCCAACGAGGGGCAAGGCTACGTGCTGCGCATGGTGCTGCGCCGCGCCATCCGCTACGGGCGCAAACTCGGCTTCACCCGGCCGTTTATGGCGGAACTGGCCGATCTGGTGATCCAGATGATGGGCCACGCTTTCCCGGAATTGCCCGCGCGCACCGACTTCATCAAGGCGACCATCACCGGAGAGGAAGAGCGCTTCCTGCGTACCCTCGACCAGGGCCTGGTCCGGCTGGACACAATTATGGGTGACATGCGCGCGCGCGGTGAAACGGTCATCCCTGGCAACGCTGCTTTCTTCCTGCACGACACGCTCGGCCTGCCTTTCGAGGTGACCCGCGATATCGCTGCCGAGCACGGCATGACCGTTGATGAAGAAGGCTACCGTGTCGCCCGCGAGGAACAGCGCGCGCGGGGCCGGGCTGCCGGCGATTTCCAGATGGAAACCGACCAGCACAACTTGCTTTATCCGGTTCTCCGTGATTGGATCGCGGAACAGGAGTGTGGTCGCGCGCTTGATCACGATCCGTACAGCAGTTTGGAAGTCGATACATGCGTGGCAGGCCTCGTGCGCGAGGACGGCCTGGATACCGAAGCCGCGCCCGGCGAGGCGGTGGAGCTGGTGCTGGACAAGACCTGCTTCTACGTCGAATCCGGCGGGCAGGTCGCGGATACCGGTCGCATCGTCGGCCCTGGCTGGGAAGTGGCAGTTGAAGATGTGCGCCGTCCCATCGAAGGCATGGTCGTCCATATCGGGCGCGTCGTTTCGGGACAGCCGCGGGTGGGCGATCCGGTGGTCGCGCAGGTCGACGCTGAGCGCCGTTGGGACACGATGCGCAACCATACGGCCACACACCTGCTGCATCGCGCCTTACGCAGCGTTTTGGGCAGTCACGTGGCGCAGGCTGGATCGTTGGTCAGCCCGGAGCGCCTGCGTTTCGACTTCAACTACGAGAAACCGCTTACCGCCGAACAGCGCGCGGAGATCGAACGCCGCGTCGTCGAGGCCGTGCTGGCGAATTACGAGGTCAACGCCCGGCAGGAGGCATACCGCGACGCGCTCGGGCAGGGGGTCACCGCGCTCTTCGGCGAAAAGTATGGCGACGTGGTGCGCGTGCTGCGCGTAGGCAGCGCTGACGCGCCGTTCAGCCAGGAGCTATGCGGTGGCACACACGTCACCCGCACCGGCGACATTGGGCCGTTCCTCATCACCGAGGAAAGCGGCATTGGCGCGGGTCTGCGGCGTATCGAAGCCGTCACCGGGCGAGGGGCGTTCCAGGCCATCCAGGCGATGCGCGCGCGCCAGGAACAGGCCGCGGCGCTGCTCGGCGGCGCAGCAGAGGAACTGTCGCAGCGCATCGAGCGGTTGCACAACGAATTGCGCGCCGCGCACAAGGAGATCGAGACGCTCACGCGCAAGCTGGCCCGTGCGGATTTCCAGAGCTTGCTGGACAATGTGATCGAGATCGATGGCATTCCGGTGCTTGCTGCCAGGGTGGATGCGCCTGACGCCGACACACTGCGCGAAATGGCGGACTGGTTCCGCGACAAAATGCAAAGTGAGTCTGCTCGCTCCGGCGTTATTGTGCTCGGCGCGGTGATCGACGACAAGCCGCTGCTTATCGCCGCGACGACGAAGGCGCTGGTGCAAGAGCGCGGCGTCCACGCGGGCAATCTCGTCCGTGACCTGGCGCGTATGGTAGGCGGCGGCGGCGGGGGCCGTCCCGATATGGCCCAGGCCGGCGGGCGCGATCCCGCCAAACTGTCCGAGGCGCTGGATAAGGTTCCGGCGCTGGTACGGGAGATGCTCAAATAGTGGAAGTCATACGCATTTCGCCAGCCGATGATCGCCATACCGTGCGCGCAATGCTCGCGCACGCTAACGAACAGCGCGTGCTGCTGGTTCTGCCATGGGAGACAACCCCATCGCTCGAAAAAGGCTGGATGCACCCGCTGGACTACGAGTTGCTGTTCCGTACGGCGCAAGAGCGCGAATTGGAAATCGCCTGGGTTGTCGACGATCCCGGACGCAGGCCATTGGTCCGCGAGGGAGGTTTCCCCATCTTCTCCAGCGAGGCAGCAGCACAGGCGCATGTCGCAGAGAAGGGCGCTTTTCCCCCCCTGCGCGCACCTGAAAAACCGGCCCAACCCAAGCGACCCCCGTGGGCTGAAGAACCGCAAAAACCCCAACCGCCCGTGCGCCGCCACCGCCAACCGGTGTGGCTCATCGCCTTGGAATTGCTCCTTGCCGGCGTTGTGTTGCTGACGCTAGTCGGCACGGCGCTAATGTCATGGCCATCCGCACGCATCGTCCTGATCCCGCAGGGCATGACGTATTCGCGCGTGGTCGCCATCTCCGTGAACCCAGAGCTGACCGAGGTCGATTTGCAGCGCGGTATCATCCCGGCCCGCCGCATCGGCGACGAATTCGAAGCCTACGTGGAAGTGGGCACGAGCGGGCGCGGGTTCACCTTCAGCGGGCGTGCCAGCGGCCAGGTGCTCTTCACCAACTTGCTGGGGCAGGACTATCGTGTTCCGGCGGGAACCGTCGTGCGTACCACTGCTGGGTCATACCCGGTGCGCTATGCCACCACGAACGAGGTCATCCTGCCGGCATTCGGCCAGGGGATGGCCTCTGTCGAGGCACTGGACGAGGGCACGCGCGGCAATGTGGACCCCTATCAGATCAACCTGGTGGAAGGCGTTGTTGGCTTTGCGGTGCGAGTGACCAATCCCGATCCGATTTCCGGCGCGCAGAGTACCGCCGTCGCTACCGTCATCGACGCTGACCGCGAACGGGCCTGGAATCTGGCGGCGCAGAAGGCAATGGCCGAAGCCTACAACGGCCTGCAAGACTCGGTATATCTCGAACCAGGAGAATTTCTGCCGAATCAGGCGCTCGTGATTCAGGCAACGCCCAAACAGGCGTACACGCATTTAGTCGGCGAGCAGACGCCGGTGTTGGGTCTGGCGCTGCGGTTGCTGATCACGGGACAGGCAATTCACGTTAACAATGTGCAAGCCGTCGCCTACCGTCAACTGGCGACCCAACTGCCGGAGGGCTACGAGTTGCTCGATGCCCGGTTCGAATACGGCGAGGCCGCGGAAGAGGATGTCGGTCCGGGCATCTTCACATTCTACGTCACTACACACGGTTACGCTGCTGCAACCATCGATACGACGGAGATCAGAGAGCAAATCCTGGGAAAGCCCAAAGAGGATGCTGCCGCGCTGCTGATGGAGTCACTGCCCCTGGCGCGCCCGCCGGAGATCACCGTCACCCCCGACTGGTTCCCTAACATCCCCTTCTTGCCCATCCGCACGCAGATCGAGGTTGTGCCGCTGGATTGGCAGGGGTAAGGATGCGGTCGACGAATTTTCGCGCTCTGGCCTTGGACCTGGGAGAACGACGCATCGGTGTCGCGATTAGTGATGCGCTGGGTATGGTGGCGCGTCCTCTTGAAATCTTCTCCCGTACCTCGCGAAAAGCGGATTTCGCCCATATCAGCGCATTGGTTGTAACCCACCAAATCGATGTTGTTATCGTGGGGTTGCCGTTCAATATGGACGGCAGCGAAGGCCACCAGGCCGCGTGGGTGCGCGATTACAGTGCCGCTTTGGCCGAAACGCTGACCGTGCCGGTCGAATATTGGGACGAGCGGCTGACGTCTGAAGAAGCTGTAGACATTCTGCGCGCGCAAGGCAAATCCACTGCCAAAGGCACAATCGATGCCGTCGCCGCAGCCGTCATCCTGCAAAGCTATCTGGATAGCCGCTATCTGGACGCACATCACAATCTGTCGACGGATTGAAAAGAGGAGAAGTGGGGATTTGGGGGCGGGCTGCGCCCGCCCCCAAATCCCCATGTCCATATTTTTGAAATGATGCAATCCGTTGATCATTATCGAGGAGTGGTATATGAAACGTTGGTTGATTTTGTTGAGCATAGTTCTGGCAAGTCTAACGCTGCTGGGATGTTCTTTGGAGACGCTTTACCTGGGATTCTACATCGACGGCAAAGCCGAGGAGCTGGCGCAACCGGCCGGAACCGATGACACGCCCATTATCTTCACCGTCGAATCGGGGGAGAGCGTGGCGCAAATCGCCGGCGATCTCAAGGCACAGGGGTTGATCGGCGATACCGAGCTGTTTCGCCGTTACGTGCAATACAAAGGCCTGGATGCAGGTATCCAGGCCGGGACGTACACGCTAGACAAGACGATGACGATCCCGGAAATCGCGCGGACGCTGCAACAGGCCGGCGCGCAGGAACAACAGGTGACCATCCCCGAAGGCAAACGTTTGGAAGAGGTCGCGGTGCTGGTGGCCGAACAGACGACCATCCCGGCGGAGACGTTCTTGCAGATGGCGCAGACCGGCTGGCAAGGCACGAACTTGCTGCAGAGCTATAGCTTCCTTGCGGAGGTTCCAATCACGGGGACACTGGAGGGTCTGCTTTTCCCGGATACGTACCGCTTGGCACTGGACGCCACGGCCTACGATCTGATCGACCGGATGCTGGAGAATTTCGAGCGCCAGGTAACGCCGGAAATCCGGCAGCAGTTTGTCGATCACGGGTTGAGCTTTTACGAAGGTATCACACTGGCAGCCATTGTGGAGCGCGAAGCCGTCATCGACGCTGAGCGCCCGGCTATCGCGGGCGTCTTCTACAATCGGTTGCGCGACGGCTGGCCGCTATCGTCGTGTCCCACCGTGCAATACGCGCTCGGCTACCGGCCTGATGAGGAAAGTTGGTGGAAACGGCAGCTCTACTTCGTCGATCTGGAGGTCGATTCGCCTTACAACACCTACCGCATCCAGGGACTGCCGCCCGCGCCCATCGCCAGCCCCGGCCTGCTCTCCATCCAGGCAGCGGCGAGTCCCGCCGAGACGGACTATTATTTCTTTATGGTCGATTGCACCAAAAACGACGGCAGCCACTTCTTCGCGCATACCGAGGCGGAGCATCTGCAAAACTTCGAGGCGTGCGGGGGCGTCATCAGCAGCCCGTAAGTCGTTTCTGTCAGCAGATTAAGCAGATTGTTTTCCATCCGCTCTGCGCCCCCGGGACGGGGGCGCAGAGCGGTAACAGTCAAAGTTCCCCCAACCGGTCGATCAGCTCCATACACGCGCGCCCATTGTGATACGGGCATTTCCAGAAGCTCACTTTGGCGGCCGTGTGATCGACCTCGTGATTCTTGGTGACGTGGCGGAACCATTCACCGTGCTCCCGGTCGACAAAGTACATCTCGATGAAGTCCCAACTGCGCAACGCGGCCTGCAAGAAGTGCGCCTCCCCGGAGAGTTGGTAGGCGTTGAGGAAACCGACGGCGGCTTCGGCCTGAGGCCACCACTCGAAATTGGGGTCGGTGATGCCGCTCGCATCCCCATCGTTGACCAGTCCCCCTTCGGCGTCCAATCCCTCGTCGTAGATCGCCTGTGCCATCCGCACCGCATACGCCTTTGCCTCGACGATACGGCGTTTGTCCCCCAGCACCTCCGCGGATTCCACCAGCAGCCAGTTTGTCTCGATGTCGTGCCCGTAGGAAATGTGATCGACGCGCGAGTTCCAGGCTTCGTCGAAGAACAACAGTGTGTGGAACGTCCTCGGGCTGATGATGCGGTGCATCATGATGTCGATGTTCTCCGCCTGGCGCGCGCGTAATTCCTCGCTGTCCCAGACGCGCATCAGGTTGGCGTAAGCCTCCATCACGTGCAGATGCGTGTTCATCGACTTCATCTCATTCATGTCGATGTCGCTGAGGCGCAGGTCGGATTCGAGTCGCCAATCGCGCGTGTAGGCCTCGAAGTACCCGCCGTGTTCGGGATCGTGGCTATTTTCCTCCATCAGGCGGAAAATGGCGATGGCTTTGTCGAGCGCGTCTTGTTCGCCCGTGGCGCTGTAGTATTCCGCCAGTGCATAGATGCCGAACGCCTGCCCGTAAATCTGCTTGCGGGGCCGGAGCAACGCGCCGTCCGCCCCCACCATCCAGTACAGACCACCGTGCATCTCGTCCCAGAAGCGGTTCAGGAGATCGTCATAGGCCCAGCGGGCCATTTCCAGGTATTCCGGCGCGTGATAGCGCTTGTAGGCGGCACTGTACGTCCACAGGATGCGCGAACTGAGCAGCGCGCCGCGCAGCGCGTCTTTGTCCACGACGAGCGTGTTGGAGATTTCCCCGTAGAACCCGCCACGCTCTTTATCGACCACGTGTTTGATCCAGAAGGGGAGGATGTTCTCCCTCAGCTCGGTTTCGGCTTTGCGGATGTAGGTTTGGCATGTTTCGTTCATTTCTCTTACCTGCTGATTGTTGGAGTTATTCGTGTATTACCTTGAGACCTAGATGGGTTTCAAAGGGGTCAAAATCGCGGTTGTTGTGAAGCAACCACATCCCATTGGCGATAGCAAATGTAGCGATAAGGCAATCTATGGTCTTGCGAACTGTGATTCCTTTTTGGCGTAGGGTGCGACAGTGTTCGGCGCTTTGCACTGCAAATTCCACGCCGCCGAGTGTGTAGACGGGCAGATTGAGTAGCGCAGCTTTGGCTTGTTCAAATTCGTTCTGGCGCTGAAAGCCCTGCAGCACTTCGCACAGAATGATGTCACCCAGGCAAAGCGGTTCACGCCCCAGGGCTGTATCCAGTCGGTCGGTTTGGGGTGTGGAGATGCCATTGAAATAATCAATCCACACTGAGGTGTCAATCAGCCACATCGTCAGTTCTGCCCGTCCGTAGCTTATCGAGATCGCCTTCCCAATGCAATTGCCCTCGCAAGGCGCGGATATTCTCCTGCCGTTTGAGGCGTGTGAGCGTGCGCAGCGCCTCTTCGATCACGGCTTTCTTAGTCTTGAGACCAGTCAGCGCCAGCGCCTCATCTATCAATGCTTGATCCAGGACGATATTCGTGCGGATCGCTTCGGTCATCACCTCACCTCCTGTTGTTGTGTGTATATTTTACCATTTTTATGTGTATAACACAAGAGGGAGGCCAGGCGCGAATGCCGATGCTTTATCCTGTTACCCCCTCCAACCCCAACTCGGCGGCGATGCTTTTCATCGCTTCCAGGACGACGCCGATGTGCTCTGACAATTCAACGCCGAGCTTTGCCGCGCCGGCCTCGATGTCCTCACGTTTGACGGCGGCCGCAAATGCCTTGTCCTTCCATTTCTTGCGTACCGAACTGACTTGCACGTCGAGGATGGATTTACTCGGTCGCACGAGCGCCGTGGCGGTGATGAGGCCGGTCAGTTCGTCTACGGCATAGATGGCTTTCTCCATGTTCGTGTCCAGGGTGACGCCGGTGAGTTCCGGCGCGTGCGCGGCGACAGCGCGGATCAGAGCTTCATCCCAGCCCATCTCGCGCATAATCTCCGCGCCCTTGAAGGGATGCCCGCCCGGTCCCAGGTCGGGATACCGGTCGTACTCGAAATCGTGAATCAACCCCACGACGGCCCACTGTTCCTCGTCCTCGCCAAAGCGGCGGGCGTAGGCCTTCATCCCTGCTTCCACCGCCAGCGCGTGTGTGATCAGGTGCGGATTTTTGGTGTATTCATTCAAAACCTGCCATGCTTCTTCGCGTGTTGGCCACATAGATGCTTGCTCCTTCAATACTCAGGCTGGTGAGAATCATGAATCATGAATCGTGATTCGTTACAGAACTTTGGTAATCGTAAAATCAATGCCCCCTTCGGTCTGGGCGGCGGCGATGGCGTCGGGTGAGCCGACCACGACGATTTCGCCGGCCTCGTTCATGCGGTCGAGGACGTTTGCAAAGGCGCGGAAGTCGGCGGCAGTGGTGGAAAGGACTTCGTCGCGGTAGTGCTGCCGGGCGGCGTCGCTGTAGCCAATGAGATAGCGTACCAGCGCACTGTAGCCTTTTGCATCGGGCAACTGGTAGGTATCGATGGCACCGATCGCACCGATAATGCTCTTGACCAGCTCGTCGTCGGACAGGTCGAGGGCACGCAGGAAGGCGCTCGTGCCGGTGTAGGTTTTAAGCGTGCCGAGCAGGTTGGGATCGCGGTAGGAGACATAGCTCAAAACGCCTGTATGCGGATCGACGATGCACATCGCGCCGTAAGCGCCACCCTGGATGCGGATTTTCTCCCACAGATAGGTGGTGCGCAGGTAGTTGACGATGACGTCCAGCGAGCCGTGGCGCGTGTAGCTCAAATCGAACAGGCTCGCGCCCTTGCCCACGTAGTTGACCTGCGCCGGAATGGTGAGACCCTCCGGCCCGGTAGGCGCGTCGGGCGTCCACGTGGCGCGCGCGGCCGCGGTTGCGGGCAGCGTCGCCAGGAAATCGGCCAACTTCGGCTGCACCGTCTGCCAGTTGTCACTGTCAACGGTGACGTTGCACAGCAGCGCGTTACGGTTGACGAGGATGCTCCGCACGGCTTCCAACTGCGCCAGCACGGCGGGCCAGTCTCGCTGCGCCTGTTCGATGAGACGGCGCAGGAAGAAGAGGTAGTCCACGCCGCTCATCTTCTCGGCGGCCCAATACGCCTCGTTGAACCGGGCGCGCAGCCGCGAAAGGGCGACGCGATGCCCGGCGGGAATCAGCGCGGCTTCTTCGCGGGCCTTCTTTTCGAGGAGCATCTGCATAAAGCGCTCCGGATTGTCCAATTTGACGGTGAGCAGCACATCGCGCAGGATCGCCAGCAGGTCGCTGGTCTGGGCGACGGTAGCCTTGCCGCGCAGGAAGAGCCAACTGGCGGCGACGTCGGCGTCGCGCACCATACTGTGGAACGTGGTCGGCGCGATGCCGCCCGTCTTCTGCCCGATGCGCTGTGTGAGCTTCACGAAGTCCTCGGTCTCCGTGCCGATTTCGAGCAGCGCTGCGCTGAAGAGCGTCGCGTAGGGCAGCAAGTCTTGAGGCAGCGCGTGCAGGTCGAAGCCCACGTCCACGTAGACGATGCCGTTGGTGAAGAGGTCGTGGTAGACGATTTGTGCGCCGTCAAGGCTGCTAATTTCGGTGGGGACGGGTTTGGATGCCTTGTCGAGGTCGGCCAACCTGAGGCTGGGGATCGTCGCCAGGGCCTCCGGCGAGTCGGCGGCTTCTTGCATTGCCTTGAGCCGCGCAGTATTTTCGATGATGGCGTGCAGGTCGTCGTCCGTCATCGCGGCGCGGGCTTGTGCCAGCTTTTCGCGTTCCGTCGCTTCCTGGTGCTGTGCCAGTGTGGCATCCGGCTCCAGTACGAAGATGCTGTGATGCGGATTGTCGAGCAGGTGCGTCTGGATGAGATTCTCGAAATAATGCGGATTGTCGGCCAGGCCGGTCTTGACAGCATTGAGCGGCTCCTCGAACGCGATTGGAGCGAACGGATCGCCATCGTGCAGCCAGGTCGTGAGCGCGCGAATCAGGACGACCAGCCCACGGGGATACATCCCAAAGTTCTGCTCGCGCAGTTGAAATTCGGTGGTGTTGACGGAAGCCGCGATGGTGTCGGGATCGATGCCCTCCGCGACAAGGGCGCGCAGCGTGTTGAAGATAAGCGCTTCCACTTTGGGTGTGTCTTCCCGGCGAACGCCCTTGAGGCCCGTGGAGAACGTTAGTTGGCGCAGGCTGTCGTCCAGCCCGCCGCCGATGACGTCCTCGCCCAGGCCGGAGTCGATGAGGGCCTTGCGCAGCGGCGACGCCGGGATGCCGACCAGGATGTGGCCCAGGATTTCCAGCGCGAGCGTGAACGCGGGATCGGTGTTCTCCGGCAGTAACCAGTTGATGGTCATGTAGGCTTTGGGCGACTCGGCGTCCTCGCTGACCGGATACGGCTTGGTGAGGCGGCGCGGGGCAGTGTAGCGCGATTGCAGGGGGATGGCGCTTTCTACATACCGTGCGGTGAAGTCCTTGAGGTAGTCTTGTACGAGTTGCAGTCGCTTTTCAGGATCATCGTCCCCATAAAAGAAGAAACGCGCATTAGAGGGGTGGTAGTACGTTTCGTGGAAATGCTTGAATTGCGCGTAGGTGAGCTGCGGAATGACCTCTGGATCGCCGCCGGAGTCGAGGGCGTAGACGTGGTCGTCGAACAGCGATTGCTCGCTGTAGCGCCCCACGAGGTTGTCCGGCGACGAGTACGCGCCTTTCATCTCGTTGAAGACGACGCCTTTGTAGGTGAGGGGCGCGTCCGGGTTCTCCAGTTCGTAGTGCCAGCCCTCCTGCTGGAGGATTTCGGGTGTGATGCGCGGGTAGAAGACGGCGTCCATGTACACGTCGATCAGGTTGTAGAAGTCTTGCACATTCTGGCTGGCGATGGGGTAGGCCGTTTTGTCGTTGAAGGTGAAGGCGTTCAAAAAAGTGTTCAGCGATCCCTTTGCCAGTTCGATGAACGGTTCCTTGACCGGATACTTGCGCGAGCCACACAGCACGGAGTGTTCCATGATGTGCGGCAGGCCGGTGGAATCCGGCGGCGGGGTGCGGAAGGCGACGGTAAAGGCTTTGTTTTCGTCGGCATTTTCCAGCGAGAGCAGTTCCGCGCCCGTGACGACGTGCCGGTATAGCTTCGCCTGTGTGTTCAATTCGGGAATCGTCCGTGTTTCTAACAGTTCAAATCCATGTAGGATGGTCATTATCGCTCCTTGTGTTCAAGATAGGGGATTGGTCATTAGGGATTGGGGATTACCCCAATCCCCAGTTACCAGTTACTAAAAGATTGGCAACGGCTCGCCCAACACCGGCATGGTGCGAGCGATGTAGATGTCCCACCAGGCGCGCCAGAGGGCGGCGGCTTCGCGCACCCAGTACCAGGCGAGGTTGCGGCGCGGATAAGGCTGCCGGTCGGCGACGTAGCCGATGGTGTCCAGACCCAGCGCGTCACAGGTGCTGAGCGCGCGCGGCAAATGATAGCGTTGGGTGACCAAGACCACGCTCCGCACCTGGAAGATGTCACGGGCGCGGTAGCAGGTATCGTAGGTGCGCCGTCCGGCGTAATCGAGGACGATGGCGTCGCGGGGGATGCCCTGTTCGAGCACGTATTCCAGCATCTTCGCCGGCTCGTTGTAATCGACGAAACGGTTGTCGCCGCTGAAGAGCAGTTTTTCCACGCGCCCGGCGCGGTACAGTTCGATGCTGGCGTCCAACCGGTCCTTGAGGATTGCACTCAGTACCCCGCTCGGCCAGTAGCCCGCGCCAAAGACCACGGCAACAGGTTTGTCCGGGACCCGCTCGATGTCGTCCAGGCCGTACATCCGACGCCCGTAGCGCGCGGTCAGCGTCCAAATGGTCCATGCCGCGCACAGCGTCCCACCTATGAGGATAACCAGCGCAGCTTTCCATATCCTTGTCCTAACACTTTGTTTTGTTTTAATCGCGAGTCCCTCCGTGAGCGAGGAACAGGAACTGGTAAACGGGGATTCGGTACTGGTACGCTCAGTTCCCAATCCCTGATCCCTTAATTACGAATTCCCGCCCCCTCATCTCGTTGCCCGTAACGCAATTCCCAATGTCTCGACTGCCGCGACGTCGGTTCCCCACGCAAGCAAGACCCGATCTGCACGATGATAGATGAAGATGGCGCCCTGCGATCCAGCCCACCAGCGACCTCCGAGCAATCTGGCAGGGGGATGCGTATTGTCGATTGGACCGGGAAGGAGTGGCTGTGGCATAATCTCCACCAGCGTGTCGTGAAAGTTGATTGCACTCTCGCTCGAATCCCAAACGGTTTGCCAGACGATGGCGTCAGCGCCCTCAGGGCCACCCCACACTTGCAACAAATCACCATTCCAATGAGCAGTATGCTCCGCGATGTCGTCCGCATCGATCTCGCCGTCGCCCCACTCCAGCAACGTCAAGTAGATCAACGCTTCGCCGAGAGTATCTGTACCGCTCAAAACCCATCCAGACCCCAACTGTGGCTGAAGAGATGTCACCATCCGTGGCATGTCATCGGCGAGATAGCGCTCGACATGCAGCAGTTGCGCGGTAGAGCGCGGCGGACGCAACACAGCCGCATCGACGGCAGTCGTTCCGCCCTGCGCGTACAGATCAGTCACAAACGCAGCACCCAACCTGAGCGGGAGTTGTGAAAGACCATCCAGCAAAGGATCGGTGATAAGACGCCATCGCGGCGTGATAGCATCGGCAATGGCATCGGTCAGGCCTTGTGCCTGGGCGCTGCCCGGTTGAGCGCCGGCATAGCGCCACAGCGAGAAGAGCGCGTCACCGTCCCCCACAGCAGCCAGGGCCAAGCGGTGATCCAGCGAGTCCGCGTTTTCGATCAGGCGGGGCAGGTCACCGTATTGATCCGGGACTGCCCGCGCGTAACCGTAGGCGATCTGCCATTCCAGCACGTCGCGTGCGCCGGGCCAGTCGCGCCGCAGGTACAGCTCTTCGGTATCGGAGGCGTAGAGCGCGGCCACTGCCGGGGCTTGCGCCACCGGGTCGACACGCAGCTCTTCCCAGAACCAGAGTCGCAGCGCCTGCAGGTAGGGCTGGAGTTGCAATACCAGCGGCGGATAGGCGTCGTAGAGCCGATAGAGAATGACCGACATTCCAAGTTTGTCATTCACCAACGTCAACGGTGTGCTCCAACGCGCGAGCTGCCCGCGCGCATCGGATACTCCGACGGCGATCAGCCCGGCCTGAGCGATGTCGAAGGGCGGCAGCGGCGTCACTGTGGTCGTGCTAGATGGCGTAAGCGTCAGGGTGGATGTAGGAGTGAGAGAAGGTGTGAGGGTTGGCCTGAGCGTCGGTGTGGGTAGTGGAGAAGACATCTGCATCAGGCTCATGGCCCGCCACACATTCCAACCGAGCAGTCCCAGGACAGCGATGAGACCGACCAACATCGCCAACAGTATCCGTCGTTGCCTGAGTGTCAGAGTTTTGTACCAGCGCGCTTTCACCATATCCCCCATTGTAAAGAGCAGTCAGGGCTTGTCAAGCGCGCGATCCCGTTTATAATGACGTTCACTTTTGCAATGGAGCAGGTGATGGCAAAACTTTGTGGAAAAGGATTATGGCTGGCCCACTCGTATGACCTTCAGCGCGCGGCGGAGATGGCTGCCAGCGTTAGCGCGACGTATCTGTTGGTCAAAGTCGGCCATGGTCCTTACTACTTCCCTGAAACGACGCGCGTGATGGTCAAACGCGTGCGCGCGCTTGGCTATCACCCGCTGGCCTGGGTGCAGATCACCGACCGCGTGCCCCAGGATGCGCTCAAAGCCATCATCGAAGCCCAAACGCTCGGCTATGAAGCCACCGTCTTATTCCTCGGCACGGCTATGGTGACCGGAGATCAGATGCGCCCGCTGGCCGAAGCGTTGGACAACGTTGAGATTCCACGCGAGCGGCTCTTTCTGGCAACCCCACCGCCGGCCCACTTGCCCGATCCACGTGTCCTGGATGTACTCGCGCCCATCTGCCAGGCCGGATGGATGCCGCTGGCCTTTGCCGCCTGGGGGAACAATCCCGAACCGGTCATCCATCGGGACATTTACCAGACCCTGGACGCGCTCAGTTTGATCTGGGACAAAACACCAGAGGTCTACCCGGTACTGTCACCGCTGCATAGGATTGCGGGACCGGCCTTCCTGCCGGAAGAGTTGATCCCCTGGATCGAGGAACTATCGCGACATGGCTTGGATTTCTTCAGCGTCTATCACGCTGCCAACACCGAAAAGGTGCTCTGGCCGCTGTTTCAATCCCTCAATGTCCGCTGCCAGGATGAATCGGGGCAGCCGGCCACACCAGAGCCGTTGGCCGCCGGAATGCCGGACATTCCACAGCCAGTCTACATCACCGTGGCGACCAGCGATACAGTGTGGGGTATCATCAACCGGCATGGACTGACCAAGCAACAGTTCTGGGCATGGAACGCACACCTATGGGAAAGCCGCGGTCTGCCGCGCGATCCGGATTATCTCCAGGAAGGCTGGCGGATTCGGGTAAAGTGATTGCCAATCCAGCGGACTATGGTATAATTCTCGCTTGCCGCCAGAATTGGCGGCTGATTTTTGGGAAAAAGCTGTTTTCAGGGAGAGGATGAAATGAACCTGGTACAATCGTTAGAACGCCAGATGGCGAAGCCAAACGCAAATATTCCGGAGTTACAAGCCGGTGATATTGTCAAGGTCCACGTGCACATCGTTGAAGGTGACCGCGAGCGCATCCAAGTCTTTCAAGGGACGATTATCCGCCTGCGCAAGGGCAGCGTCAATGCGAATTTCACCGTGCGGCGCGTGGCTTCACACGGCGTCGGTGTGGAACGCACGTTCTTGCTCTACTCGCCGCGCATCGACAAGATCGAAGTACTACGCCACTCCAAGGTCCGCCGCGCGCAACTTTACTTCCTGCGCGACCGTCGAGGCAAGGCTGCACGCCTGAAGGAACTACGCAAGTAATTGAACGTGGCGTCACGCAGGCCGCTAATCGGCATCACCGGGCGGAAGGATACTTCCGCCCGTTTGTCGCATATATCGATGTGTGCTGTTGGAGAGACATACATCCGTGCCATCCAACACGTGGGAGGGACGCCCGTCGTAATCCCCCCGACGACGACGGAAGCGGATTGGGCCGTGCTCGTTAGCCAGCTTGACGGATTGTTGCTTTCCGGTGGCGGAGACATCGCCCCCCAGCTTTACGGCGAGGAAAGTGAACCGTGGATGGACCAGGTGAACGCCGAACGTGATTTCTCCGAGCTGGGATTAACACGGCAGTGGCTGGCGATGGAGCGTCCGCTCTTGGCGATTTGCCGCGGGCATCAAGTCCTCAATGTGGCCTTGGGTGGCACACTATATCAAGACATCACTGCGCACATCCCCAATGCACTGGATCATGCTTACGTGGCAACACAGCCGATGGAAACCCTTGCTCACAGCGTCACTTTGGATACGAAAAGCCAACTGGCCGCGATCCTCGACGGGACAACCTTCGATGTCAACAGTTCGCATCACCAGGCGCTCAAAGTGACGGGGGACAAGCTGGTTGTGACAGGGCGCGCACCAGACGGCGTGATTGAGGCTGTGGAGATCTCTGAACATCCGTTCTGCATCAGCGTGCAATGGCACCCCGAAGCAATGGTCAAAACGTCACCGACGATGTGGCCCCTGTTCGAAGCTTTTGTAAAGGCATCTGGCGGCTGAAACGTTCGAGTGTTTCACAAAAAACGGCAGGCATATGCCCGCCGTTTGTCATACAACAAACACCCGCTATCCCGCTTGCGGTTCGTTTTCTTGCAAAACAATCGGTCGCCCTTGCTTAAACGACTCCAACTGCTCCTCGAGTTCCTGCCGCCGAGCCTCAGCCGCCGATTTACCCTCTTCCACCAGCCGTTCGACACCTTCGCGGATGCGCTGTTGCAGAACCGAGCCAGACTGTGGTGCAAAAAGCATTGCTAACACTCCCCCTGTCCACAGACCGACGATCAAACCGGCAAGAAAGACCATGAATTTGCGCATTTTTAACCTCCCCGTCAATTATGACCCTATTATACGCTATGCCCGCCAGGATGCAATTATAATTATACTTAGTCGAAGAAATCCTTGTCCTCCTCGGAAAGATACTGCCATGCGGCGTCTACCTTGAAGGTGACACCCAGGCCAGGGCGATCCCACACCTCGATAAGGCTGTCTTTGACGACGGGATTGGGCAATCCGTCGACGATATCGTACCACCACTTGGGATTGCCGGTAGGGTATTCGAAGGCGATGAAGTTCTGCGGCATCACAGCCGTCGCATGGACGAGCGCCGCCAAGCCAATGAGGCCGTCGAACGTGCCGTGTGGAGCCATCAGGATGCCATGCAGGTCGGCGTACTCCGCCACCCATTTCAATTCGGCGATGCCGCCAATGTCCGCCGGGTCCGGCCCAATGATGTTGACAGCCTGTCGCTCGATCAACTCCTTGAAGTTGTGGCGCAGGTAGATCTGCTCGCCCGTGTGGATGGGTGTGGAGGTGCTCATCGTAATGTCACGGTAGACGTCGGCCAGCACGTAGGGGTTGTAGTCGCCGTTGATCGTGTCCTCGAGCCACATGATGTTGAGCGGTTCTAACGCCCGCGCCAGGCGAATCACATCGGTGGGCACCCAGCCGGGACCGCAGTCCAACGCGAGGCCCACCTCGTCGCCCAGTACGTCCTTCATTGCCTCGACGCACGTGATGACGTGCTTGAGGCCACGCTCGGTGAGGAGGCCGCGATTGGAGTGGGGCGCGCCGGGTTGCGTGTCCCCATAAAAGAAGTTGGGCACGTGACTGGGCATTGGGCTATGGAAGCCGATGCCCTGCTTGATGATGCTGAATTTTTCCGGCGACGCCTTCATCTTCGCCATATTCTCGGCGTAATCCTCCGGTGTGTAGCCGTTCATCTTGAAACGGACGCTACCGTTGTAGACGCGGACGTAGTCGCGCACCTTGCCACCGAGCAGCTTGTAGACCGGGATGCCAGCTGCTTTGCCCGCGATATCCCACAGGGCCATCTCGATCGCGCTAACGGCACTGCCCCACGGTTTGAAGCTGCCCATCCGCCGGATGCGGAGCATGACGCTCTCCACGTTGGTCGGATCCGCGCCGATGAGCCATTGTTTGTAAAAGAGGACGTGCGGCTTGAGATAAGGCTTGGCCGCTTCCGCCTCGCCGTAGCCATCAATGCCCTCGTCCGTGGTGATGCGCACCACGGGGTTCTGGCCGATAATGGCGCATTTCAGATCGGTGATTTTCATCTTTCCTCCTTCAGAACAGAGCGTATCACAATGCCAACCATACAAATCAGTAATTGCACAACGTCAGCGGCAGGTAAATCCGGTAGACATAGGTCGACGTGCGCACTTCATTGGAACAGGCCAGCAGCAAGAGCGTGTTTCCTGGCGTATGAACGCAGGCCCGGTTGACGATCTGGGGGGCAAAATCCGGCCCGCCAGAAATCGTCGTCTGCACAGCGAACGTCACAGTGAACGGTGCACCCGGCGTAAACATGAGCGGGCCAACGATAGCATTCTGTACCGAGTCATACTCTACGCCAGTTGGCGCAGTCAGCGAACCGGGAATATAGGTTGTGTAGGTGGGCACAGCATCGTAAAAATCGCGCGTGGTAGTATCGGGGAAGACAAGCCCGACGGTGTACGTCAGGCGCGTCCCCATCAGCAGCGTGCCCTGAGTCTTGGACGACAGTGTCACAGTCTTGACGAGGCTACGCCCCACGAAATCCTGCCCGGTCGCGTCCGGCGGTCCGGCGACGATGCGCTGCGCCGGTTCCCAGAAGTAGCTTCCCCCCGGTACAACCGTGTAGGTCCCCGCCGGAAGGTCGGCGAAGCTATACTGCCCCTGACTATTCGTCGCCACTGCATACGTCCCCGCGGTCACGGCGATACCCGCCAACGGCGCGCCATCAGCATCGACAAGTCGCCCAGAAATGTTAGTGTTACCCAGCGCCAGCCGGGCGATGAAGCCATCCGCACCGCCATTCTGCGTGGGATCGTGACCGTCTGCCGGAAGGGGCAAGTCCGCCGAGTACGTCGTTCCCGCCAGATACACCGTCCCCATAGGCCCAGGAGCAAGACGCTTGCCGCCATCGTCGTCGTAGCCGCCCAGGAAGCTGCCATACGTCAGATCATCGCTGCCCTTGCTCAGGAGCGCCAACCGCGCGATAAAAGCATCATCCCGCCCATTGAGCGTTGAGTCGAATGCGCCGCGCGTGAAGGGAAAGTCCGGCGATGTAGTAGAACCGGTGACGTAGACCTGCCCCTCAGCATCCACTGCCGCCGCCAGCGGGTGCGTCCCACCACGCCCGCCCAGGAACGTGCTGTACTGCAGATCCGCCACTCCCTGCCCCGCCGGATTGAGCCGGGCGACGAAGCCCGTCGGAGACGCACCGAGCGGATAGGTAGTCAAGAATGCACCAGATGTCACAGGGAAGTCACCCGACACTGTGACGCCAGCGATGACGACTGCACCATTGGGCAACAATGCCACATCCGCCCCCCCCTCGATCTCGGATAACGTTGCGGATGCGGAACCACCGAAAAAGGTGCTGTACAGCATATCCGCACTACTCTGTCCGGCAGGCCGGAGTTTGAAGAAAAACACGTCCTGGCAATAGTAAGCGAGACACGCGCTCGCGTTGGGATACGCGTTCGGCGTGCGCGGGAAGTCGATCTGCGGCGGAATCAGTCCAGTATGACCTTCTACCTCGCCGGTGACGTAGACTATCCCCTGGGCATCGAGCGCCATTCCACGCGCAGCGTTGACAAAGCCCGCGCCGACGTAAGTGCTGTATACCAAATCCGCCGCACCAGCCCCGTTAGGCCGCAGTTTGACCACAAACACGTCCGGATTGAGGCCGATATCCATATACGAAAACGTGCGATCGTAGGCCCCCGCCGTGGTGGGAAAATCGTCGGAGTCGGTGTTACCGACCACATAGAGGTTACCCGCTGCGTCGGCACGGATGCCCACGCCGTAATCGTCGCCGCCGAAATTACCCGCTCCGGGGATGTCCATTTTCGCGCCGCCGAGATACGTGGCGTAGGTCAACTGCCCGGCGGCGTTGAAACGAGCAGCGAACGCATCCGGGCAGGGCTTCTGTAAATCACCGGTGGGACAGTTGTCCGTGCGGCCATCATTTAGCACTGTGTCGAACGCGCCCGGCGTCACCGGGAACTGGCGTGACCATGTGCTGCCGGCGACATAGAGGTTGTTCGCTGCGTCGCGTGCCAGATCGTGGATGGTGTCGTACTGTAGATCGCCGCCCAGAAAGGTGATAAAGCGCCGTGTCTTCAAATCCGGTGTGTATGCGGCGACGAAGACCGGACCGGTGAATCCGGCGTCGGTGCTGGAGGTACTGCCTGCCACGTATGCCGCGCCGTCGGTGCCGAGGACTAGCCCGGTAAGGCCATCGTAGACGCTGCCGCCGATGAACGTACCGCCGATGAGTGCGCTGGGGTTATCGGTGACGGCCTGTGGGGTCGTCGCGGTGGTGGTGAGCGCAGGCAAATCCGCCGGGCACGCGCCCGTGCAGAGCCAGCGCGAGACCACACCGCCCGCCGTGCCAGTCAGTTCCAGGTCTACGCCAGGGTAGACATCCACCAGCCGCACCCCATGCCACGCCGGCACATCCTCACGCCACGTCGCCGGATCGGCAGTCGGGTAGAAGCGGATGCGTTCTGACGAACGACCAAACGGCTGCACGCCAAAGCGCGCGGAGATCAAGAGCTTGGAGATTGAGGATTGAAGATTGAGGGATTGCAAATTGGAGATTGACGGTACATTCTGGACGTCCGAGTATGGCGCATAGATACCTTGCCGTGCTTCCTGCATCCTGCTTTCCACATCCCGCTCCCTGTCCCCCGCATTCTGCTGCCATACCCTGTCATCGCCGATCCACAGCCCCACGCCGAGCGCGTAGAAGCGCACTTCTGGTGGAAACTGCCCGACATTTTCGATAAACAATACATCGTTGGGCGGATCAGCAATTCGCCCAACAATTTCTCGCAATGTAGGCTGCACAGATGCAGCCTGCACCGGTACCACCAAAAATGTCAGCACCATCACCAACATCGTCGCCCGTAGTTTTGCCATTGTCAGCCTCCTGCACTCCTCACGCATCACACTTTACGTTTCATTTGTATTCATCCGCCCCAATATCCGGTAGATCATCACGGGCGTCCCCGTCGATGTCCGTCACCACACCGACATCCAGCCCAGCGTCCCGCGCCGGCGAATCAACACCGATGTGATAGTCACCGCCTGGCGCATTGACGAAGGCTGGATTGCCAAAATGGTCGTTGGTGCGCGTCACCGCAGGATCGGCGTCGTAAGTGTTGGCATCCCAGAGCGTAAAATCGAACTTCAACGTCCCGTCACCGGGGAACAGTTCATAAACGCCACGCGTGTGTCCTGCGATGATGGTGTTGACCGCGTTCAATGTCACGTTGTACACGGTCATGATGCCCTGAGACTCCTGGGGAACGGCAGAAAGAGTAGGGAGTAAGGCGGTATTCGTCAATTCGGCCAGCCGTCCATCCATTGATTCGTGATTCGTGATTCGTGATTTGTGATTCGTGACTTGTGATTCGCTCAGCCGATTATCGGCGATGGTGTTGTGGCGCAGGGTGACGACAAGGTCTTCGCCATTGTTCAGAACGAAGAGTAGGCCACTGCCCGCATAAGGCGCCTGGTTGCGGGCGATGATGTTGTTTTCCAGCACAATATTGGCGCAGCCGGACGAGACGCGCACGCCGCCGCCGCTGCTGGCCGTGCCCGTCGCGTCGGCATACGCGGCGATGTTGCCGAGGATAGTGTTGCCGCGCAAAGTGATGTTCTGGCTCTGGAAGATGCTCACGCCGCCGCCCGCGCCAAGCTCGTAGCCGCCGCCGATGTTGTCGCGGATATTGTTGCCGCTGATCAGCGCGCCGGTCACACTGTCCATGTACAACCCACCGCCCAGGACGCGCGCGCCCTCTTCTGTGCCGATGTTGGCAGCGATGGTGTTCCCCTGGATAACAGGATTGGTCAGCCCGAACAAACACACCCCGCCGCCCTGGAAATTGCCGTAGACTGAACCGGTGTTGGAGACAATCGTGTTGGCTTCCAACCATACGCCCGCGCCGCCGCGCACCATGATCCCCCCACCCTGGCCTTCGCCCTCGGTGGTCATGTTGTCGTAAATGCGATTATCGATGAGCCGCGTGCCGGAACGATCTTCAACGTAGATGCCGCCGCCTTCAGCGTAGTCCCAGGTGGACGCCCGGCTGCCGGCGATGACGCAGTTGCGAATGACGAGCGCGTCCTGCCGGTAGCTGACGCCGAGCGCGTGAACGCCGCCCCCCGCGTCATAGGAGCCATAGGTGCTGTGATACGCGCCGCCCTGCCCGGCCGCATCCCCCTCCAGGATGTAGAGGTCTTCCAAGGTGACGGCGACGAATGGTGCGATGAGCACGCCGCGTCCCGTTCCACCCGTGAGACCGGGACGCAACACCGTCTTGTAGATAGCCGGATCGCGCGTCACGAAATCCGCCGCATAGCCGCCGCGCAACGTCAGCGATTTGTCCACCAGCACCACTTGAGTCACGTTGTCCGGGCCGTAGTAGCCGTCGGGTTTAGGCCGGGTGCTCGTCTCCCAATACGTATTGCGGGGGTCGCCGCCCGGATTTTCCAGGGTGTAGGCGTCCGCATATCCGGCAATGGCGATAGTGTCGCCATCCAGCGCCACATCGACGGCGTACTGGATCGTCTCGCAAGCCGTCGCGGGGGTGAGACAGTCGCCCGCATCTGTGCCGTAACGTTTGACATAGCGAACGCGCCCTGGGACGCCGCCGCTGCCATCGTAGGCGCGCAGCACGAGCGGCAGATAGACGTACTTGGGCTGGAAATAAGTCGTCCAGGTGTCGGCGTCTGGGTGCAGCGTCTCGACGTTGCCGGCCCAATCGACCGCCTGGACGCGGAAGTAGTACGTGGTGTCGCCTTGCAGGGCGATCGGTTCGGCCGGGCCGAAGACCGGCGTCAGGTCGGCCGGTGCGCCCAGGTCGTAGTTCCACGTGGTTTCGCGGGTGAGCCAATCGGTCCACGTGCCGGTTTCGCCGACGCGATATTGCAGCCGGTAGACAGCGACGCCACTCAGGTCGTCGCTGCCGTCGATCGTGACGGGAATCCCCTCCGGCGCGTAGACGATCTCTGGGCTGCTCAAGGTCGCGGTCGGTGCGATGCGATCCACGCTGAACGATGCCGCATCCGCTGGGCCACCGGAGAGCGTCACGTCCAGGGTATGGCTGATAGCCGCCAGCGCCGTCACATCCAACGTCGCCGTGTAGACGCCGTCGCCCTGCCAGACGAGGGCCTGCGCGACGCCGTCGAGGGAAGCCGCCAGAGCGCCGCTCAAGCCGGGAACGAGCGCGCCGGTCGTGTCGCGCACTTCCACGCGCGCGATGGCCTGCGTCGCGCTGGGGCCGTAGAGGGGTTGGTCGGTGGTCACTGCCAGGCTGCGCCCTTCCGCCGTGAAGGACGTCTGCGCCGTCGCCAGGACCACGTCCTCAGCGTCTGCGAGCTGCGCGTGCAGCACTTTGGGCCCCGGCTGCCAGCCCAGGCTGTCGGTGTCCCAGGCCAGGACGTTCACGCCGGCGGTCAGGGTCACCACGTCTATGTCGCCTCGCACCGGTTGGCCGGCCGCGTCTTCGATGGTCCAGCGCAACGTCAGCGGCCCGTCTTCGGCCGCGGTCACGGTCAGCGATAGGGGGAGGCTGGCCTGGTCAACGTCAACCGGCGCGCCGCCGTTGATATCGAGCACGGTGATGGCCGGGGCTGCCGTCGGAGCCAGTGTCCCGTTGTCCGGCAGGTCGTAGTCAACCTGGAACTCCAGGTGAGGATAGAGCGTCACCTGCCCGGTGAGCGGATCGTAGCGCAGGGGGATGGCGCTCAGCGTCAATTGCACGCCGCGCGCGTCGGAGTAGACGGCCGTCCAGAAAAGCTCGGCGGGATAGAGCGCCGTTCCGGTGAACGGCACCGTTTCGACGCCCCAGGTGCGGTCGCCGGCCTGCTGCAAAGGCAGTTGGACGGCGGTGGGATAAAGCGTCGTGTCGCTGGCGACGAGGGTAACGGTCAGGCCGGTCGTCCCGGCGGGGAGGTAGAACGAGCGCGCCAGCACCGGCACGAGCGGCCCGTTGCCCACGCCGGTCATCTCGCCGTCGTGCGGGACTTCGAAGCGCGTGGCAGCGCCCTGCGGCGTGATGCGGAAGACGGGCACGTCGAAGCTGGCGGTGAGCGTGCCGGAGGCTTGCGGTGCAGTTGGCGCGGCGGAGGCGGTGGCAAGCTGCTGCACGGTCACAGCGCCCGGTTTCCGCCGAATGGGCTGTGTAGGCAGACCATATAACTCGGTGCCGTAGATGCCGATCACATCCCGCGCCTCGAAATCTTTGGCCGCATGGTAAGTAGTGTAGGTGCGTATCGCCCGGCGATGCGCCTCCCCGGTGGTGGCAGCGCCGGAAAACAAGAAGCGGAGGAATTGGTAGTGGACCCGGTCGTGGAAACGCATTTCGGCGCTGGCGGTGGTCTGCCCGTAGGTCGTGGAGGCGTGGTAAGCAATGTTGCGTTCCAACACCGCGCGCACCAGGGCATGCGCATATATATTATATATGTTGGGGTCAACGGTGGCGTCGTAGCCGGTGGAGTATCCGGCGTGACATCCCACGTCCACGAAAACTGAACCAGGGAATAACGCCAACCCGTCCAGGGATTGGCGGGTGAAATCCTGGGGAACTGGTGTCGAATTCGACACATGATCGGCGTGAGAATTGAGCACGGTGAGCCGCGGGCCAGAAGCCGGATTGTCCATTGAAAAACGTACGCTCACGGGGCGCCAAGTCCCTGTCACTGTCGCGTCCAACCACAAACGATGGCGCGGCTTTCCGCGGTTCGCCGTTGAATACGTCAGAGTGTTATACCCAAAATCCCGAATCGACTCCACGATTGTTCGCGTATTACTCTGCCAGTCGAAATCCACCGTGCCATCCGGCTTCAATTCGTTGGCGATATTGAACGTAAACGCCGAGCCGGCCAACGGCCCTACCACCGCCGGTTTCTCGTAGCCGTCAATCATGGAGACCAGAGACAGCGGAGCGGGGGCAAAAATGCGTCCCAGGTTCCAATCCACGTCCGGCGCATTTGGCGTGGTACCGGCGCGGGTGCTGTAGGGGACATCGGTCATGATAAAATTACTCTGTGTATCCACCACCGTCGCTACATTGTGGTGAAGGCTGATTTGACACTTAATGCCAGCCGCATTGGGAAACCTCAGATAGCACGCTTCATCCCAGGCCTGTGGATCAAGAATGCGATAGAACGGGACCACAGCATCGTCGCCGATGATGGCGATGTGTTCGAGGGACGCTACAGGCGAGAGCGTATGCAACCATTCATCAATTTGATCACCCATGCCTCTACGCATATCGCGACTCATATAATAGGGCCAATCGAAGGTATACGCATTCTGCCGCACATCGACGACCACCCCTTGATGGTCGGCGGCATAGCGCCGGATGCGCTCCACGGCTTCGTAGTAATCCCGGATGAGGTTGCCATTTGCGTCCGCGCGTGCCGAGTTGACCCTGGTCTTGTTGAATTCGCTGTACAACCAGCCGAGATCGGTCAAGACCAATAGTTTGGGCTTGGGTTGCGGCGTCACCTGCACGCGGTCGCTGAGTAGAGCCTCGGCAAAGGGCCGTCCGGTCGCCACGACGTACAGATCGAGCGTGTAGGTGATATTCTGCGTCGGCGTAAACCAAAGCGAATGATGCACATCATTGGCCACAAAATCGGCTTGCGGTCTGTTGATCACCCCTAGCCCGTCATTCTCCATTTTCCTGGGATTGGCCCGGTCGTTGTTCACCACGATGTACAAATCCTGAGCTGCCATACACCCCGCCAGCACCGACGCCTGCCCCTCATCCAGGATCGAGTAGAGCAGCAGGGTATGCGTGAAGACCGTCGCCGGCGCAAAGGTAGAGCTGGACGTGCGCAGCTTGTACGGCGAGTTGGAGAACTCCGATGTGTTGCCGGCCGGGTCGGTGGCGGTGGCGGCGACAGTGTAGCCCTCCGGGAGCGCGCTCGCCAGGGTGACGGTGAAAGCGGCCTCACCTGTCGCATCGGTGGTGACGTTTTTAAAGGTGAGATACTCCTCGCCGTCGCCATACCCCACCGGGAAGTCGCGCGCGAAGCTGCAGACTTCGTAGTCGAAGAATTCCACGCGGTAGGTCGTGTTCGGCGCGCTGGAAAGCGTGCCCGTCACGACCTTGTCTTTTACCCCCAGAATGGTGGGGAAGTTCTGGCGCTGATTCGCGCCCGTGTCCGCGTCGCCGAGGTCGTTGGGGGTGAAACCGTCGTTGTCCAGATCCACGGGACGCCCGGTGTTAAGGTAGATGGCGTTGCCCTGAAGCGTGTTACTGATGGCGTTGTCCGCGATCAACACGCCCACATCGGCGTTGAAGGCAATCGTGTTGGTTGCCGCGCCCGTCCCGCCGATCAGGTTGCGCGACCCTTCCAAAATCCAGACGCCGACGCCGCCATTGCCAGCCGGGGTCTCGTCGGCGAGCAGGCCGATAAGGTTTCCTTGAATCTGGTTGCCGGTTGCGCCAGGGCGGTAGACATACATCCCGCCAAGCGCATTGCCAGCGACGATATTGCGCGCCGCGGACGTCGCGCCGCCGATCTGATTGCCGGACGCGTTTTCTATGCCGATGCCCATAAATCGGTTGCCGGGATCGTCGCCGCTGCCGGGGATTTCGTCCGGGTCGCTGAAGCTGCCGTCCTGGTACGTGCCGATGAGGTTGCCCTGCACGGTGTTGCTCATCGCCGTCCCATTGTCGATCTGAATGGTGACACCGTTACTGCCGTTGCCGGCGATGACGTTGCCCGCGCCCGCCTCCACCCCCCCGACGACATTCAGCGAGGCATCCTCAATCATCACGCCGCTGTAGGTGTTGGGAGCCAGGGCCATGCCGCTCGCGTCCAGGCCAATGAGGTTACCCTGCACGCGGTTGCCCTCGGCCGCGCCGCCCGCATCGGCCCAGATTTGAACGCCGTTGCCCACATTCCCGCCGATGACGTTGCGCGCGCCAGCCGTCGTTCCGCCGATGGTGTTGTAGGAGGCGTTGTGGATCGCCACGCCGTTGGCATTATTGGGGAGCGGCGTCAATCCGGTCGCGTCCAGGCCAATCAGGTTGCCCTGAACGAGGTTGGCAGTCGCCGTGTACCCACTGACGGCCTGAATGAGAATGCCGTACCCCCGGTTCGCGGCGATGACGTTGCCCGCACCCGCCGTCGCCCCCCCGATTTGGTTGTACGAACCGTTGTGAATGATGACGCCGTAGTCTGAATTGTCGAACGGCTGCGTCCCACTCACATCCAGGCCGATGTAGTTACCCTGAATGATGTTGCCGTCGGCGGGGGCTGTGAGCGCCGTGGGCGCTGCGACCAGAACAGCAGGCCCTCCCTCCCGCCACACGCCGTAGCCGACCGGCGGTTCCGTGGTGACGGCAGCATTGGTCGCTGCCAGCGCCTCATACGGCAAATCGGAGATTTCGACGCCGCCGCGCCCGCTCGCGGCGATGATGTTCCGCGCAGCGGCGATTGTCCCGCCCACGGTGTTGTTCGACGCCTGATGGATGAGAACACCCACGTCGGTATTGGGCAATTCGGCTGTGCCGCTGGCGTTGGTGCCGATATAGTTGCCCAACACCAGGTTGCCGCTCGTTCCTGCATACAGACCGACGCCGTGCTGCCCGTTCCCCGCGATGATGTTGCGCTCCCCGGTCTCCGTCCCGCCGATCTGGTTATTGGTAGACGTGGTGTAAAAGACCGCCACGCCGGTGTAGCCATTGTCCAACATAGCTTCCCCGTCAGGCGCGACGCCGATGTAGTTGCCGATGATGCGGTTGCCGGACGCGCCGATGTTGTAGAGCGCGTTGCCGATCTGGATGCCGTGCCCGCTGTTCCCGGAGATCACGTTGCGCTGCGCTGGCGTCGTTCCGCCGATGCGGTTATTATCCGCGCCGTCAGCAACGATGATGCCGCTATTCCCATTGCCCAGGCCGCTGTCTCCGGCGGCGTTGGTGCCCAGGAAGTTGCCCTCGACGACGTTGTTGTCGCCGTCTACGGCGATGCCACAGCCGTTGGTGGTCCCGTCGCCCTGGAAACCGGTAATCGTCATTCCGCGGATGGTGCTGTTGGAGGTCCACAGGTGCAGGCCGTTGGTGCCGGCCGGGGCAAGCACGCCATCAAGCCGCACCGAACGGTTCAACACAATGTCGATCCCATCAATGATGATCGCATCGGTGATATAAGGCAAGGCGCTCGTCGGCCGGATCACCTGCGCCACCGAGTTGAATTTGATCTCATCGGCACCTGTACTGGCATTGGCTTCCTGAATCGCTGCGCGCAGTGTGCAGAGGCCAGGCGCAGGAGTACAGACAGTGTGCTCGGTATCCCATGTCCCTGGGTCGCAGACGCCATTACCCGGGGTGCAGTCCTCGTAGTCCTGGGGGGTGTTGACAACAAAGAGTTGCGCAGGCACGGTCAGGGAAGTAGCATCGACAGGGGAGTTCAGCGGGATAACAAGCAACGCAAACAAAAACGTACACAAAACGGCACTCTTGCATAGCCTGGATGGATTCATGGCGATCACCTCCATACTGCATATGTTATATGGCCAAATATAGAAAAACCCCGACAGGAATCGGAATTTTTCCAAATGAGCATCAGCAGTTACTGCAGGGGAGCACCAGTTCGATCACAATGCCAGGCCCATCCTCCCGATTAAAGCTGCGGCAGGAGCCACCCACGCTCCACACGTGCGTCGCCACCATGGAAAGACCCAAGCCCATTCCGGCAACCTGACCGGTCGCGAATTTATCGCCCTGGTAGTACGGCATCCACATGTGGACTAATTGCTCCGGCGAGAGCGTCAGGCCGTCGTCCCAGACCTGAATCTGGATCTGCTGTACAGCAACTTTCGCCACGTTAACCGTCACCACCGGCATATTGCGCGGGTGGAATTTCTTGGCATTTTCCAAGATTTCCCACAGAATCGCTTCAAGGCTCCAACCGGAGAGTGTCAGGTAAACCCCCTGCACGGCTTCCAGACCAGAGACGACGATGTCGGGCAACAACATTTCACTGGCGACATCTTCAATAAGCGCACCGAAATCGTCGAGCGCGAATGCCATATCCGACGACACAACGCGCGGTGCACCAAGATAACGCACAATCTGCTCAACTTCGTTGTAAAGATGTTCCGCGCCCTCAGCCGCGTTTTGAATGAACATCAAAATGTCATCCTGTGGCATACTCGCGGCCTGCTCCACCAGGAATGTCAACCCAGTATAGATCGGAACCAGGGGGGTGCGCAGTTTATGCGCTATAACGGCGTGGAAGCGGCTCAACTCTTCTTGCAAAGACGTCTTCTCGGTGATGTCAGTCAGACAGATAATGCGTCCAGCCTCAGTATCCAAGCCGGCGGAAATATCGAGCATTTCCACTTGCAACCAGAAGGCTTTAGCGACCTGTGTTTCCGGGCGCACCAGGTAAAGGGGAGCCGGGGCTTTGTTAATGAACATTTTCTTCGGCCAAAGTGCCCAAGCCGCCTGCGGCTCGCGGAGATACTGCTGCGAGATGAGGTCCATAAATTTGGGCGGCGCGGTTCGGTCGATCTCGCGTCCCAGACCCAGGTACACTTGCGCCTTGATGTTAGTGTACTGAATCCGTTCCTCATCATCGACGATAACGTACCCATCATTCATCCGCCCCAGAAGATAACGAAACATCGCTTCCGAGGCACGCAGAGTCGCCGTGCTCTCGGTCGTCCGCCGGTTGAGGACTTCCTGGGTAAAGCGCAGAGCCGCTTCAGCGTGCTGGCGGGCGGCGACCTCTTCCTGAAGCCGCTCAGCCTGCTCTTGCGTGTGCTGAAGCGTCAGATGCATCTCGATACGGGTGATGACCTCCGCGGAGCGATAGGGTTTTGCCAAATAGTCCGCGCCGCCAGCCGCGAAGACGGCGCTGCGGTCCATATCATCATCAACACCGCCGCTGAAAAGCACTGGCATCGTCCACACTCCCAGCGCCTGCAAGCGCGTGTACGTGCCGAACGCCCCAACATCCAGCACCACCAATGCAGGCGCAGATGCGGCAACGCTCTCTGGGCTGACTTCGTCTTGGGAAAGTATACGGACGGTGTATCCACGCAGGGTAAGAATTTCAGCAAGAACTTGGCAATCAGCCACACGATCGTCAATGATCAAAACAGTAATCGGCTTGGCATTATCCATACGTACCTTCCTCTACCCATCCCGCTATATGACTATAGTATACCCGGAAACTAAATCGTTTACAAGAAGTCCAGTAATCGAATGATCCCTGAACGCACTCTGTCGTCACCCCTCCCACAACAACGCTTGCAATTCCTGGATGGAGGCAACTTGTGGCTTCCCCAGCGCCTTCAATGTTAACGCCAGGATGTCAGGTCCAAATTCGTGCAGGAAGGTGAAGGCCATCGCGCGCGTGAAAAAAGCGTCATCGAGCTTGAGGCGCGGGTCATAAGCGGCCATAAACGCCGCCAGCCCGTCGTAATCCCGATCCAGCCCACTGAACCACAGCGCGATCCATTCATAGTCACGCGCTCCCACCAGCGCATCGCCAAAATCGATCAGCGCGGAGATATGCCATTTACCATCCCGCTGCTCCAGCAGGATATGATCCTCGGTCAAATCGCCGTTCACCAGGGTCAGCGGCGTCTCCCCATCTCTGGCCAGGACGGATGCGAGAAATTCCGGGATTTCGACGACAACCGGCGCGGGCAGAATCCCAGCCCAGTACGCAGGCTCGGTAACCTCAATCTGCCGCCGATGCACAAATGCTTCCCAACTGGCCCGGTTGTGCGGCACCACCGTCAGTGAAGCCACCGGCACGCGGTGTAGTTCGCGCACCATCTCGCCCAACCCGGCAGCGATACGTTCGAGATTGCGATGCGGAATGCAATCGCGCACTTCGCGGATGGGCACGCCCGGCTTGAAGTCGATGATGATGTAGGGCCAGCGGATTCGATCCTCAAGGACACCCTGCGCGATAAGCTGTGGCACGGGCAGATGTGGATTAGGGCCAAGCAACGTGTACAACTCGCACTCCAGGTCAAAGTCCTCCGGACAGAACGGCGCATAAATCTTGACGACGTAGGCATCATCAACGACGAAAACGGCGTTTGTGCCGGGGTATCCGGCCTCCACGTGCTCTACTGGCAGAGCATGACGATGGCAAATTTCACGCACCACCGCCACCCATTGCGCGGTGTTGGTGAACATCTGGCCCCATTCGGTCCAAGTCGTAATGACGGGGAGCAAAGATGGCATAACTGCTGGTTACTTGTTGCTGATCTCTGACGACTGATCGCTGACAACCAGCCGCTTAGCCAACGCCGCCACGCGCACGCCCATCTCGTGCGCTTGCTGCAACGCCGCTGCGCCTGGCGCGCCGACAGCGAAAGGGCCAAAGTGCGGCCCCTGCGTCGTCCCCTGCACAACCATCCCCGCGACAAGCATCGCAGTGATGATGGACACATTCGTCGTTTCGTGGCCACAGCCCGCGCCGCCGGATGTGGTAAAAGCCGCGCCGACCTTGCCTTCCAATTGGCCGTAGATTTTGGCGGTGACATCGAACATCTGCTTGACCCGCGAGGCCATCTGCCCGAAGTAAGTGGGCGAGCCAACGATAATCCCGTCAGCCGCCAGCCAGTCGTCGTTCGTCGTCTGTGGCACGGTCTTCAGCACACATTCGACGCCCTCCACCGACCGCACACCCTCCGCGGCTGCTTCGGCCATGGCTTTGGTATTGCCCGTCGAACTAAAATAAGTTACTAATACTCGTGCCATGATTATCCTTCCCTCTTCGATCCACGCGCGACGTCAAGACCTTTCTTCGCCAACTTGATGGCAAGACCGCCGCCGGGCACCAACAGGTCCACCGTCTCCGCTCCCACGTCGAAGAGGAAATCGGGATCCAGAATCTTGCCCATGTACTGCTGGAAGGTCTTGCCGCCAGACTGCCACTGTCCCGTCAGGCCGTCGTATTCCACAATTGCCTCTTTCTCCCTGGATAGCCAGCAATATTGGAACGCATACACAGGGCGGTAGTAGAGATCGATCTGCGCGACGTCGATGCGGTCCTCCAGGATGCGCTCGGCTTTCACGCTCTTGATCATCTCGATCAGCACTTCGTGGACGATCGCCGAGGCGCGCGCGGCAGGCGGCACGACGACGGAGTCGCCGGCAGAGAAATCGTCGAGATCGTCACCGGGAATTTCAACGGCGGCGTATTTCAAGTAGTCGGTCAGGTTCGGCATCCGCGTGCTCGTCAGACCGTCGAAGAACACGTCGGCATGTAATTCCTCCAGGCAGTGCTCCAAACCTGCAAGCATGATCTTGCCATTGCAGACCTGATACTCCACGCCGTCGATCGTCACCGATTTGACGACAGCATCGTTGAAGGCCAACGGATAGTCGCCGCGCCGCTCGTAGACGTAGCGCGCGTCGCACACCACGTGCCAGAAAGGCTCGTAGCGTTGTTCCTTGTACAGCAACTTGAAATCGTCTTCCTTGGGACGTTGGAGCAGGCTGCCCATCTTCGCCATCGTTCCAAACGCATCCACTTTGTGGCCCCACGCGCGCCCCTCCGCCTGATCGACGGAGAGCTGCGCCTGTAGAATAAAGGCTCGTTCCTCAGTAAGATTGATCTCCATTTCGCCCCCTATAAGAAGTCAACGGATCAAACGGATTACAAATGTCCACATCTTCAATCACGCAACCTTTTTCAGTGGATACTGCGGCGCCAGTTCCTCGACCAGCCGCACGTTCTCCTCGAGCTGGGCGACGCCGGTCATGCCGATGGTGAAGGCGTGCACCGTCCCCAGACGCAGGACGTACTCGATGGCGGCACGAGCATTGCCCTTCAGCGCGCCGCAGCCGAGGACCTTCATCCCGTAGACGGCTTTCCCGGCAGCATAGAGCTTCTCGATGAGGGGGACAACCTTGGCGGGTTGCGCGTCCATGTTCACGCCGGCGTGATTGATGCGCACCATCGCCACATCGACCCAGGGTGTCTCCACGGCGGCGCGCAGCGCGCCCAGGCCATGGCACGAAAAGCCCACGGCACGCACAATGCCCTCTTCTTTAGCGTGGGAAAGCGCCTCCATCGCGCCGGCGCACTTTTTCGGCCAATTGGCATCGCTCAGCGCGTGGAGCAGCACGATGTCGATCACGTCGGTGTTCAATTCTTTGCGGAAGCGCGCCAGGTCCCTGACAATGTCCGGCCCTTTGCGTGCCATCGTCTTGGTGACAATCACGACCCGCTCACGGGGCACTCCTTGCAGCGCGCGGGCTACGTGCGGATGCGAACCGTATTGATCCGCCGCATCCCACAAATTGACACCCGCATCGTAGGCGCGGCGCAGCAGATTTGCCAGCCCGTCCACCCCCAACGCCGTCTGATCCGAGCGCCCGGCCCAGCCGTGCGTGCCCGTCCCGATCGACAGGCGCGAAACCCGTAATCCAGTATTGCCAAAGTCGATGTGGTCCATAATCCTCAGTCGTTAGTCCAAAGTCGAAAGTCGGAAATTCAAAATCTAAAATCGTTATGCCCTTCCCCACTTCTCGTAAGCGTCTTTGAAGGACATCCCCTTCGCAAAATCCTCTCGCATACCCTGTTCCCGGGCTTCGATCTCCTCGGCCTTTTCGAGCACTTCCATCGCGATCTCCTGCGGGACAACGATGACGCCATCCGCCTCGGCGACGATCCAGTCGCCGGGGCGCACGCGTACCATGCTCGTCAGCGTGCCGGGCATCCCGATGGGGACATTGACGCCGACGATGCTCCAGCGTTTGGCCGATTCAATGGGTGACGTTCCTTTGGCGCAGACGGTGTAGTCGGGAATCACTTCCAGCCCCAACCGATCACGGATGTAGCCATCGATGACAATGCCCTTCGCGCCGCGCTGCATCATATCCCAGCTCGTCATCTCGCCAAATTTGCCGGTGTGCGGCTCGCCACCGCCATCCACCACGACCACGCAGCCGGGAAAGAGGTACTCGTGCAGGTGCGGCCCGGTCGCCACCGGCTTGCCTTCCGCCTCGGCCTTCTCCATCGCCACCTTCTTCTCTTCCCACGAGGTCGGATCGCGGCTGCCACGCGCCGTCACCGCGACGCCTGCCAAATGCTGGTGGGGGAACAGCGGGCGGATGCTCAGGTCGATACACTGATTGCCATAGCCTAGCTGATCCATCGCGTCATAGAGATTCGCCACGCGGATTTTGTCCCACCGGGCCTGTAGTTCCAAAATCGAGGTTTGGTGCTCGTCTGACATTGTGATTGCTCCTTGAGAGTGAATTCGATACTCGATTCCTGATCGCTGACGGCTTTACTGAAATTATGGCACAACTCCTAATACGGTCAACAAGGGGCAAGTGCGCGAGGGTGCTACTCACGGCGAATCCATTTGCCTATTCCGCCAAACTGCGTACACTTCTCAGGGAGTACAAAGTATGGAGTCCGAACCCTTACTCGATACTCCTTACTCCAACCATCAGGAGGCATCCGCGATGAAACCAAACAAGATGAAAGCGAAAATCCAATCGGGCCAGCCCGCGTTGGGTGTATCGGTGATGTTCCCGTCGCCGCAGATTGTGGAGATGATCGGGGCGCTGGGCTTCGACTGGGTGTTGATCGACTGCGAGCACGGCACGATCGATGTGGAGAGCGTGGAGCTGCTGGTGATGGCGGCGGAAGCAAGCGGACTCACGCCGATTGTGCGCCCGCCAAGCCGGGACCCGGTGAACATCCTGCGCGTGCTGGATCGCGGCGCGATGGGCGTGCAAGTCCCGCACGTTAAAACCGCCGAGGACGCTCGCGCCGTCGTCGAAGCGGTGAAGTACCACCCGCTGGGCAAGCGCAGCCTGGCGGCGAGCACGCGAGCGGGCGACTACGGTATCGGCCTGACGGCGGCGGAATACGTGGCGCAGGTGAACCGTGAAGCGCTCATCTGCGTGCAATTGGAGGAGGGCGAAGCGCTGCGCAACATCAACGAGATTCTCAAAGTGGAGGGCATCGACGTGTTCTTCGTCGGGCCGTCGGACCTGGCGCAATCCATGGGATTTCCGGGGCGCACCGACACCCCAGTCGTGCAGCAGATGGTCTGCGCGGCGATTGACTCCATCGTCGCGGCGGGCAAGGTCGCCGGTTCCACCGGGCCAGACGCCGACCTCGATAATTATCTCAAACACGGCTGCCGGTACGTGTATACACACGTTCCACGACTGCTGGCGGCGGGGGCGGCGGCGTTTAGGAGGGCAATCTAGGCCGACCTGGGTCTAGCTAAAATCGACGTAAAACGGGCGGTGTGAGCCGAACTCAGATGGTACAAAATTCAATGGGTCAGGTCTCTCGCTCAACCATGCCCTCGCGCCAAGCGTACACAGCAGCCTGAGTGCGATCGGCCAGGTGCAACTTACTCAAAATGTTGCTCACGTACCCCTTGACCGTCTTTTCGCTGAGTACCAATTGCTCGGCAATCCCGGCATTGGAGTGTCCCTCGGCGATAAGACGCAATACCTCCAACTCCCGGTCGGTCAACGCGGAAATTGGACTGACGCCATCCCACCGCCCGCCGCGCAGCTCCCGCATCATCCGCGCAGCAACGTGCGGATGGAGGACCACCTCGTCCCGGGCTGCCGCCCGCACTGCTTCGGCTAAATCATCCGGTTTGATGTCCTTGAGCAAGTAGGAAAGCGCGCCGGCCTTGATGGCGGGAAAAACGTGCACGTCGTCGTGGTACGAGGTGAGCACGACAACCCGGCTGCGTGGGCTAACCTCCCGAATGCAGCGCGTCGCCGCCACACCGCCCATGCCAGACATGACGAGGTCCATCAGCACCACATCAGGGACCATCTCCGCAGCCAGACGCACGGCCTCCTCGCCAGAATCCACCTCGCCCAGGACGGTGATGTCCTCTTGTGCGTCCAGGTAGAATTTGACCCCCTGCCGCACGACCGCATGGTCGTCCACAATCAATACCGTAATTGGATCTGTCATGCAACACCTCCCCCCGCAGGGCTGATGGGCGCGCGAATCTCAATCCGCGTTCCTCTATCCAACCTCTCCACGTGCCATGCTCCACCGATGGCCTCAACACGCTCTCGCATCGAACGCAGTCCCAATCCCTTTCCCCGCACCGCCGCCGCATCGAAGCCGCAGCCATCGTCAGTGATAGTGAGCGTGACGGTCCCATCGTCGTAAGACAGGATCACGTCAGCGCGAGTCGCATCGCTGTGCCGGGCCACGTTCGCCAGTGCCTCCTGGGTCACGCGGAAAAGCGCCTCTTCCACATCCCACGGCAAAGCACCCTCGCCTTCAACCTGGCAACCGGCGGGGATGCTCATGCGATTCGACCAACTCTCCACCTGCTCCCGTAAGGCTTGTGGGAGACCAGCCTCTTCCAAAGTCAAGGGGCGCAACTCGCGTACCAGCGCCGCCAGTTCCTGTTGCGCCGCTATCGAAAGGTCTAGTGCCTTCGACACCCCACTCCAGGCCGCCTCAGGATCCCGTTCCTTGAGCGTCTGAGCCGCTCCCAGGGTCATCGTCACGGCAAAGACCTGCTGTTTGACCGAATCGTGCAGGTCGCGGGCCAATTGGTTGCGTGCCCCCAACGTCGCCAGTTGCTCACGCGTTTGCATTTGATTACGTACTTGCCGTGCCATGCAATTCATCTGCCGAGCCAGTTGGCCGATCTCGTCCAACGAACGATCGTGCACCACAACCGAAAAATCGCCCTGTCCCCAGGCATCCGCCACCGCGGTCAAGACGCCCAGTCGGCGGGCAAATCTGCGCGCGGTGAAAAAGCCAAATCCCATGCCGATGATACTGCCCAGGACGGCAAAGATGGGGATGCTGATCCCCAGAAAATACAGCCCGTTTAGGATCAGCTGGGATTTCACTGGCACAAACGAAACCAAACGCACGTAAAGCACACCAACCACGGAAGCATTATTTTCCCGGGACCAGATTGGCTGCGCTATCAGGATGGAACGGTCGTCGTGTATCGTGGAAGATGCCGCCCCGTTCAACGCTTGTTCGATGATGCGTTGGCTGTCCACCGGCACCAACGGATCGATAAACGCCGCGTTTTTCCCTATCGAGGCGATGGCCTCCGGCTCATTCGCAGCCAACACGCTCCCCGACGCGCCAATAATGACGGCCAGGTCCCCATCGGTCACGGAGAGGGACGCCGAGGGGAACTGGTCACGATTTGGCAAGGAAACCTGAAAAAAGGTGTAGGCGCTTCCTCGCGCCTGGGGCGGGATTTGTTCCCGCAGCCAGGGGGTCAATATGGCATCCTCGACGGCGGCCTTGGACGATGAGTCGTTCAGAAAATATCCTGCTTGGACAGCCAAACTAGCGATTCCTGACTCGATGCCGGTCAATATCAGCGTTGAACGAGAAAAATACCAGACCACAGAAAGGACGCCCATGATCTGGAGCACCGTCAACACGGCAACGGTGACAAGCATATAGGAAAGCGCCAACTTCCAGTACAGGCGTTTGAAGGGAGAACACGCGCGTTTAAGATGCAATAGCCAGCGGCGCATCTTCCAAAACATTCAGTAACTCGCTTCGTTTACTCCAGAATATCAAAGCGTCGTCGATAACAACCACTGTAAGCTCTATGCCAGCTTCGCCCGCTACTCACACAGTTATGCCGCGATCGACGGCGATCGGCGCAAAAAAACGAGACAGTTTACCCTCTTACTATTTTACTCATAATCATACACTTGGAAATCGAACCGCCTTACTTCACATCCCAGGATACTTCATACTCTCCGCCCATACTATCCCCCTTGAGCACCACCCGGTATTTGCCGTCTTTTTCTATCGCCAGATCGACTGTATCTGTCGCCGCGTCGTCGATCGAGGTCTCCCATATCACATCGCCGTCCGCGTTCTGCATCTGGATGTCCATACCGCCCTTGTCTATCGTTACATCGTAGTCCAAAACCAGCGTCTGCGCCGCCTTGGCCCGGACTGTGTACGTTTTGTTTCCATTAAAAGTCGTGCTCTGGCAAGAAATACTGTCAGGCAATTCTACACATGCCTCAGCGAACGTGCCTGACTTGATTCTACAACCGACCAGGAAAGTCCCCAATAGGATGCACAACATTGCCACGGCGAACCATTTGACGTTCTTCATTTAATTTCCTCCTTAATTCTTCTTATAGGGTTAAACATAACATCCAGCATACTCCATAATCTCCGGGCTGTCATCAGACTAGAGAGGGGGTTTGCACCGACTCAGGTAGGGAAAATCCATTCCACCCGCCAAAATTCTTCGGGCCTATACGAGGAAGCCGCTTTCGCACAGCAGAGTGCGCGGAGAGTGCTGAGTATTTATAGAATCTCTGCGGTTTCTACGCCTGCTCATCATCACCGGGCGAGAGGCAGCAGTATAGATGTACCTACACGTTCCACGGCTGCTGGCGGCGGGGGCGGCGGCGTTTAGGGCCAGACTTTAGCCCGGCCTCTCAGACGCGCAATCCCCTCCAACACCCCCACCCCGAACAGGTTCACCTGCGACGTGACCTCGTCCGGCGTGAGCGCCAGGCCGCGATCCAACAGCAGCGTCATCCCCACAACGTAGCCGAGGATTGCCAGCGATTTGAGCGCGGAGGGCACGTTGCTGAGTCGCGGCGTGACGGCAAACTTTGCCCCCGGTTCCTGCATGATGAGCAGGATGACCTGGATCAGCGAGAGCGCCGCTTGCAGCACGTAATAGACCTGCACTAGAAGTTCCGACCACGAGGGCCTGGAGAACCGCACCCAGAAGAGCGCCATGTAGAGGATGGAGATTAAGTACTCCGTAAAATAAGAAACGCAGAGCTTTTGACAAACCGGTCAAATGTGTCAGCATGACCGGATGAAAAAACAACACGTACAACTCAGCAAAGAAGATCGGCAGTATCTGGAAACCTTAACCAGCA
>Ga0209723_1000924_pt1 | contig 50185 bp, 40 predicted proteins | sample BiotimSIPDNA_2_FD_185750 | JGI IMG/M metagenome (GOLD analysis project Ga0209723, IMG submission 185750) | Anaerobic biogas reactor microbial communites from Washington, USA - Biogas_R2 time_0 SIP DNA (SPAdes) (version 2) | ecosystem: Engineered > Bioreactor > Anaerobic > Unclassified | place... | reverse complement strand
GCGCGCTACCTGCCCTGGGAATTAGGCGACCAGGGCGTGCAGGTCCTGCAAAAAATCAAAGGGGCCCTGGACCCCGAAGGCCTCCTGAACCCCGGTAAAATGGTCGCCTTCTGTCCCAACACCGGGTCAGGCGATACTGGCTCCCGTGGGGAGGGCCGGCAGTGAGCTATTATGATCTTTCCACCCTGGCGGAGGAAATAGCAAGCTGCATGCGCTGCGGCAACTGCCAGGCAACCTGCCCCTATTACCAGGAAACAGGCTCCGAGTCATCCGTGGCCAGGGGCCGGATTGCCCTGGCCAAATACGTCCTGCAGGGGACGATTAAATACACCCCTGTCCTGGCCGAGCGGTTTGAATGTTTGACCTGCTATGCCTGCAACGCCGCCTGTCCCTGCGGCGTTCCAATCGACAGGATTTTTCTGGCCGCCCGGGCCGCTATGGTCAGGGAGGGCGGCGCCCCCGCCTTAAAAAAGCTTATGGCAGCAGCATTAAAAAACCAGAACCTGCTGGACCTGGGCTTTAAAACCGCCGCCCGGACAAAGGGCCTGTTTTTTAAGCCCCACGCCTCCGGGGGCCTAACACCCCGCTTTCCCCTGGGCCTGGACCTGAGGCGGGTGATCCCGCCCCTGTCCCCCCAGACCTTCCGGGACGGAATGAAAGAAGCAGTGACTGTGCCCGGCGCCAAAGGCAAAGTAGCCTTCTTCACCGGGTGCCTGGCTAACTATGTCTACCCCTCCACCGGCCGGGCCGTTGTGGAGGTCCTGAACAAAAGCGGTGTCTCGGTATTAATCCCCGGGGAACAGCACTGCTGCGGCGCGCCGCTGGCCATAAACGGCATCATGGACACGGCGGAGCAGATGGCCCGCTCCCACGTCGACCTGTTTTCCGGACTGAAGGTGGACGCCGTGGTGGTTGCCTGCGGTACCTGTGGTGAGTCCTTCAAGAAAAAGTACGTCAATCTCCTGAACGGAACGCCGGGTTACGCTAAAAAGGCCCGGGAACTGGCGGCAAAAACATACGACATCGCCGAGTTTGTCCGGAACGTCGCCCCCTATGACCGGCAGCTGCTTAAGGAAGTGAACATGAAAGTGACCTACCACGAGCCCTGCCACCTGGGGCGCGGCCTGGGTGTGACCGGGGAACCCCTGGAAATCATCGGCGCCGTCCCCGGCCTGGATTTCGTCCCGCTCCAGGAGCCGGACCGGTGCTGCGGCAACGCCGGTACCTTTAACTTTACCCATTATGACGTCTCCTATAATATTTTAAAACACAAGCTGGCGGACATCGCAGGGACCGGGGCGGAGGCTGTGGTTACAGGCTGCAGCGCCTGCCGGATGCAGCTGGAAGAGGGGATCGCCCGGGAAGGTCTGGGGAAAAAAGTGTTGCACACCGCGGAACTCCTGGCCATGAGTTTAAAGTAGAGTCATAAAAACCTCCGAAAAGAACATTGGAAAAATAATTCGAATCCGGCGGCTGCTGTACATGCTTAACAATACGAGATGCCGCGCAGGCTGAGCTATGTACTGTTCAGCTGTGGGATTGATTTACCTGGTAACCCTGAGCTGCGGGAGATAGCAGCGGAAATACCTGTGTTTTAGACAGCCCGCAAATACGCCGGCCTGGTAGAAGCCGTGCTCCAAAAGGTAATAAAACAAAAATACAGGAAAAGGAAGCAGGGGTTTTTTAATTCTGTAGTCCACGAGGGAAACCAGAGCCAGCATGATCAGCAACAGCAGCCCCAGGGGCGGCTGGAGAAATCCCGGGATAATCAGCGCTACCAGGTAATAGCGGATTAAATGAAAGCCGGCGTAGTAATAGAAAGAGAATGTGCTTCTGACTGCGGAGAGAAAAAGGGACTTACGGGAAATAACCACCTGGATATTTTTCAGAAAGACTGCCTTACGAGTATACCCGGCAGCAAAAAAAACCGGAACCAGCAGCAGCAGGGCGGGCGTACCGGACAACACCGCGCAGGAAAGAGCTAAAAACGAAAGCCCGTCGAAAAGGGGAACGGAAAGCTGTTTCTTTTTTTCCGGGTGCTTGAGGTATAAGGCTGCTTCGGAAGTCCCGTAGGCAAACCGCCTTCTGAGCATCTGGGACAGTTTGTTCCGGTGCCTGTGGGCGACACTGCCGGCGGGCACGTAGAGGAGGGAGTAGCCCAGGTCCCGCAGCCGCCAGCAAAAATCAACATCTTCCCCCACATGCATCCCTTCTGTAAAACCACCGGCCAAGTTGAAAACGTCCTCGCGAACCAGCAAATTACAGGTGGGAACGTAAAACCCGGAGCCGGAACGCCTTCCAAGTAAAATGCGCCGGCCCATGTTCAGCGAAGAAAAGACCTCTTCGTAGCGGTCCAGGTGGGATGTTTTAAAATAGCCTTCCACAAAACCGCCCACCGCTCCCACTTCCCCGAAGGCAAAAAAGGGTACCAGTTCCTTCAACCAGCCCCGGCCGGCCCGGCAATCGCTGTCCAGGAAAGCGAGTATGTCGCCTTTTGCTTCCCCTGCTCCGGCATTCCGGCAGGCCGACGGCCCCCTTGAGGCCGGTAACCTGATTAAGTTCACGTCAAAGGCGGCGGCTACCTCGCCCGTATTGTCCGTGGAGCCGTCGTCAACAACAATAATCTCCAGCTTCTCCCCGGGATAATCCAGGGCAGCCAAAGAACTCAGGCAGTCCCGGATTTCTTCCGGCCTGTTTTTTACGGGAATGATTACTGATACAAAGGGGTAATTTTTTTCATCCGGCGTAAAGCCGGCACTGTGCAGGTCGAGGAAACCGCCGGCCGCAAGGGAGAGGATCAGGCCCTCAGTTTTTTTCCGCCCGGAGGGCGGCAGGCCGGCCGTCAGCCCGCACAGGCTTTCCCCTGCCGTCAGTCTCTGCAAAAGCTCAAAAAGAGGCCGGTTGATCTGCAGGAACCGGATAGGATGATCGCAGACCAGGAGATATTCTGCGCCTTTTTTTACCAGACGAACACCTTTCGGGAAACGAAAACCAAGTGTACTAAAAAATGAGCGCACCCTTGCCCATACTCCCCTTTAACACCTTTTCCGGATCAAAAAATCGTGTCCCAATTGCTCTTCCTGGGCCTTGTTAGCCTCGATAAATTACTTAAAACATTATTCCTGCTCACTGATTTGCCGGATGCACTCGGGGTCCGGGCAGTCTAATTCCTGCTTCAGGAAAAAGGCCACAGCCGGGCAGCCCCCGTGGCAAAGATCAAAGCGCGGACATGCCGTACAGGCTTCCTTCTTTAAACTTCTTAAAAGGTTAAAGCTGCCGGCCCGCCGCCAGATTTCTTCCAGCGGCTGCTCCAGGACGTTCCCCGCGTAGAAATAGCTCTCCTGAAGAAAGGCGCAGGGGTAAACACTGCCGTCCGGCGCAACGCAGCAGGTCATTTTGGCAGCACCGCACATATTTAAGCCCAAATTCTTGCGGTCCTCCGCGGTGATGGAAAAGAAAGAGTCCCCCGTGAGCACATCCTTGTATTCGCTGAGGTACGCAGACAGTTCCAGAATTTGCTGTTTCGTCAGGTGGTATTCCTGCCAGGCTTCCCTGGCCCTTCCTGCGGGCCGGAAGCGGGAAAGCCTTGTTTTAGCGCCATAGAACCTGGCCAGTCTGTACAGCTCATGGATTTCCCTAAAATTAACCCGGAGCACCACGGTATTAATGCTCAGGTTCCTTAAGCCCTGCCTGGTCAGGCATTCCACTCCTTGAAGGGCCCGGGCATAGCTTCCCTCACCCCGGATCCGGTCGTTGGTCTCCGGCGTCGCGCCGTCAATGCTGATTTGAACATAGGTCAGGGGCATCCGGGCCAGTTTTTTGGCCAGTTCATTGTCGAGCATAACGCCGTTAGTGCTGATGCAGGTGACTATTCCCTTCAAGTGGCAGTAATCCAGGATCTCCAGGAGATCCTCCCGCAACAGGGGCTCGCCGCCGCCGATGTTGACCTGAAAAACCCTGATCCGGTTTAGGTGATCGATAAAACGGCGGCACTGCTCCAAACTCAGATCCCCTGCGTGGGCCTGCGCCGTGCCTGCTGAAAGGCAGTGGCGGCAGTTTAAATTGCACCGGCCGGTGATTTCCCAGGTCACGTTGACCGGAGCCGATAGGGTCTTACTGCTCAGAAATTCTTGTTTCAACCAGAAGCCCCCTTTTTACCAGCTCTTTTAAGATCTGCAGATACTTCGGACCTTCTCTGCCGCCCCGGCCCTCCGGCGCGAGCAGGCCCTTTTCCCACAGGCTGTCCGGAATAAGATCCCCGTCCACCTTGACAAAGGTTAAATTAGTGTCCTTGATATTGTAAAACAAAAGACCGAAAGCTTCCTTTCGGACCCTAATCCCGCAGGGGAGCTTATAGATGATTTTGTCCATTTTTCCTCCAGTCCCAACCATCTAAAATAAATGATTTATTGAGGATTGGCCTTTACCCCGGGATGTCCGGCCTTCTCCAGGCAACCCTCTTCCATGAGAAATCCCTTTTTTATGAGAAAACCGATGATCTTTTCCACCACAGCACCCGGCGGACCTTCAACCAGCAGGCCTTCTTTTTCAACCAGCCCGCCGGAGAGCATTTGCTCTATCCTGGCCCGGGCGGGCAGGGAGCTATCCGGAGTATAAATGGGGAGCGGTGCGGGATTGAGGGGCTGGAGCCCGCCCGCATTTCCGCTGAAAACTTCCTCCGGCAGCAGCCCCAGGATGCTCCCCAGCTCAATCTCGACGGTTTCGACCGCAGCTTCCAGGGCCCTGAGCAGGGAGGGCAGGGAACTCTCCCGAAGCCGGTTAAGGGACGGGTCCACCGTTAAAAGGGCAGGGGTCCTGCACTCCAGAACCTGCCTGCGGCCCTTTTCCAGTTTGCGCTGCAGCAGCAGCCCCTGCCCGCCGTCCGCCATTTTCAAATCCGTGACAGCCGTGACCAGGGGAACCTGTAAACATTGGGAAAGCCAGGCCGGCAGCGGGTCCGCTTCAAAAGGCCCCCCGTTCTCCCCGCAGAGCACCAGGTCAAAGTTACGTTCCCGAATCACCCGGGCCAGGACAAAAGCCGCAGCAGAGGGCGGAATTTCCCGGGGCCAGTCGCTGCCCCATATTCTTAAAACCCTGTCAGCGCCCAGAGCCAGACATTCCCTCAGGGAATTTTCCAATTCCGGCGGCCCCGGGGCCAGTACTGTCACCTGCCCCCCTGCTTTTTCCCGGAGCCGCAGCCCCTCTTCCACGGCGCACAGGTCCGGGGGGCTGGTAATATAAACTAAACGCTGGAAATCCACCAGGCCGGTTCGCTGGTCCACCTCTAGGGAGGCTGGATCCGGAACTCTCCTGACAATGACGATGACCTTCACAAAACCTTCCCCCTTCGCTCAGGACTGACGGTACAATACCCCATAGCCGCCCCGGGGATAGTGCCAGGAAACGGCCTTCTGCTCGCAGGCAAGGGAACATGTGCCGCATTCCAGGCAGCCTTCATAGCTGTGCAGGACCTCTTCGCCGGAGAGCGTAAATAAACCCGCCGGGCAGAAAAACAGGCAGGGGCGCTCCCGGCAGACAGCGCACTTGTTTTTATCTAATGTAATATGGGCCTTTTCATCCACCCGGAACACGAGCAAATTCAGCTTCTCCTGAATGTTTACCATCCTATGGAACGTCCCCCTTCAATCAGGTCCTTAAGGAGCTGGAACCAGGATACGCCGGTCTCTCTCATTCCGGCAGCGGCTAGATCCCGGATTCTCTCCTTGGGACCCTCCGCGGCGTGAAAAACCTGCTCCGCCAACCGGCAAATCATTGCCGGATAAACATTTTGGATCCGCTGGTTTAAAAAAAACTCCGGTGCCCTTTGAAACCTTTGAAAATCCTGGATTAGTTTTTGTTCTCTCAGAAAAGTTTCATAGCGGGCCAGGCCAGGTGCGGAAAAATCCCTGTCTTTGGCGGCGGCTATCACAGTCCGGGCGGCGGCCTCCCCCGCCACCATGGCGTAGTTGATACCCTGCAGGTAGCAGCCCGCCGCCAGGACCATTCCCGCGGCGTCCCCCGCCACCAGCAGGCCCGGCGCGTACAGCTTCGGAAACATCTTCCAGCCGCCCTCGGGAATCATATGGGCTGAATATTCCTTGACGCTCCCGCCGCGGATCAGGGGCAGGATGGAGGAGTGGTTTTTCAGTCCGGCAAGCAGCTCGTAAGGCCTGGCCCGTTCCCTCAGGAGGGAGGAGAGCTGGACGATTATGCCTATGGAAAGGCTTTCCCGGTTGGTATACAAAAAACCGCCGCCGCAGACATTCCCGGTCACGGATCCCAGGAATTCATAGGCTGTCCCCTCGTTGCCGTTGATCTGAAAACGTTCTTCCAGCAACTGCCGGTCCAGGGCAATCACTTCCTTGATCCCCAGGGACATCCCCCGGAGGGAAAAGTCCCCCCGCAGCCCGGCTTCCCTGGCCAGGAAAGAATTCACGCCGTCCGCGGCCACAACCACGTCCGCGTAAAGCTCACCCTTTTCCCTGCGGGTCCGGACACCTTTGACAGCCCCCTTCTCCCGGATTAAGCCGTCCACCACGGTCTTCGGTACCAGCAGAGCTCCCGCTTCCACAGCCCTTTGAGCCAGCCAGCGGTCAAATTGCGGCCTGAGAAGGGTAAAGCCGTTATTGGGGGGGGCGTCTGCGCCACTGCTTTTATAGTCCAGGGAGAACAGAGCGCTTTCGGACATAAACCCGATGCTCCTGCGGGTAATATAGCGCTCCACCGGGGCGCTCAGCCGGAAACCCGGAAGCAGCCTTTCCAGGAAGGAGGTTCCGTACAGGACCGCCCCGGAGACATTTTTGGCGCCCGGGTACTCCCCGCGCTCCAGCAGGGCAACCCGCAGGCCCGCCCGGGCCATGACCAGGGCCGCCGTTGAACCCGCCGGGCCGGCGCCGACCACCACTGCATCAAAGTGTTCTTTGCCCTTCACTGCGGATCAACCCCGCTTCCCCTTAGACCAAGCTCCTTCAGCCGTTCCACCAGCAGGGGCAGAATCTGCCGCACATCCCCCAGCACAGCCAGGTCGGCGTTTTTAAATATGGGCGCCCGGGGGTCCCTGTTCACAGCCACGATGGTCCCGCAGTCCCTGATCCCCATCGTGTGCTGGATGGCCCCGGATATCCCGAAGGCCAGGCAGAGCCGGCCGGAAAAGTTTTTTCCGCTCACGCCCACCATGCGCTCCCGGGGCAGCCAGCCCTTATCCACGGCGACCCTGGAACCGCCCACCGGAGCCCCCAGCAGCTCGCCCAGTTCCCGCAGTTTGCCGAATAACTCTCCATTCCCCAAACCGTTCCCCCCGGAGACCAGAACATCCGCCTCAGCCAGGTCAACCTCCCGGAAACCGGAGGAACGGATCCCCAGGTGCCGGACTCCGGACTCCGCAGGCAGGGCCGGAGCCACGGTCACCACTTCTGCCGGAGGGCTAAACTCAGGCTCTGCCAATCCCCCCGCCCCGGCTGAAAAAGCCAGAACAGCCGTTTTCTCCCCGCCGGCTACCTCCGTCCGGACGGCCATGCCGTTTAACAGCAGCCGTTTTACTTCAAAGCAGTCCTCCGCAACCGGTTTCAGGGAAAGGCAGCCGGGGAGGAAAGGGCTTTGCAGCCGGGCGGAAAGACGCCCGGCCAGGTCCCGCCCGTTGGCAGTCATGCCGCAGATGACCAGAAGGGGTTTGTATTTGGTGATCAGATCAACAAGGGCGCCGGCGTACACGTTCCCTTCGTAATGCTCTAGCTCCCCGGCGGCACAGACATAAACCCGCTGGGCTCCGCAGCCGGACAGCTGCTCCACCAGTAGTTCCAGCCGGCTCCCCAAGAGGACGGCACAGACCCTTTGGTCCCTTACCCGGGCAGCCTGCGCCCTGCCCAGCAGCTCCCTGGTCAGGTCCGTAAGCCCTTCTCCTTCGTATTCGGCCAAAACCCATATCTCCCGCCCCATAATCTCCTCCTGCAAACACAGTTTTCTATAAGCCGGCGGCCACCCTGTACCCTTCCAGGATCGCGGCATCCACCCGCCGGGGGGCCAGGCAGTCGCCGATGCGGTACAGGGCTGCCACTTTACCCTTCAGGGCAAAATAGAGTTCATCGTTAACCCGGTTCGGCGCCGCCGTCACCACGCTGTCGACACCGCGCCACTCCACTTCCCTTCCGGAGTAGTTATGCACACCCCTGACCGTGCTTCCTTCCACAGCTAGTACGGTAACATCGGGCGTCATGGTGATCCCCAGCTGGTGCGCCCGCCGGTACCACATCTCCAGGTCCAGGGTGGGGCCGAGACCCTGGCCCACATAAAGGTTGGGCGAAACAATCTCCACCCTCTTCCCCCGGCCGGCCAGCAGCTCCGCTACGCCCGCTGCCTGGTAAAACCCCTGCAGGTCCACCACAAGGACATTTTGACCCAGTTCCGGCTCCTCCTCCAGCACCTGCCGGGCGGTATACAGGTTTTCCCCGCCGGCTAAAGCAGGGGGGTGCTGGGGCAGGGAGCCGGTAGCCACGATCACGGCGTCCGGTTTTTCAGCCAGAATCTTTTCCGGGCTGGCCGCGCAGCCCAACCTCAGCTCCACCCCGGCTTCCTCCAAACAGTGCCTCAGGTTCCGGATCAGGTCCAGAAACTCCTCCCGGTAGGGAAGCCGGGCAGCAAGCCTGACCTGCCCCCCGCAAACATCCTCCTTCTCCCAGAGGATGACCCGGTGTCCCCGCAGGGCAGCTGTTTTTGCCGCAGCCAGGCCCGCCGGGCCTCCCCCCGCCACCAGGACCAGGCGGGACTTCGGGGCCGGCTGCAGACAGCCCTCTCCCCGGGTTTTTTCCTGGCCCACAGCTGGATTCTGAACGCAGCCGATGGTCTTGTTGAGTCCCACCCGGCCGATGCAGTCCTGGTTGCAGGACAAACAGGTCCGAATGGAATCGTTCATTCCCTGCAGAGCTTTGTTGGCCAGCCAGGGGTCGGCTATCTGAGCCCGCACCATGCCAATCAGGTCTGCGTGCCCCTCCCGTAGGATTTGCTCGGCCTGGACCGGGTCTTTAATCCGGCCCACGGCCACAACCGGTATTTTTACAGCCTTTCTAATGGCCGATGACATGTAGACGCTGTAGCCCGGGGGCATGGCCATGGAGCCCTCCACCAGGTACAGATTCCGGGTGGCAATGCCCACGCTGGTATTGATATAGTCGAAGAGCCCCGCCTGATCCAGCCGGCGGGCTATCTCCACCGTGTCTTCCAGGGTGAGTCCCCCGTCGGTGAATTCGTCCCCGGAAAGCCGGATCCCCAGGGCCAGCTGCTCCCCCACCACGTTCCGGACCGCCGCGGCAACCTCCAGCACAAGGCGGAGCCGGTTATCCAGGCTGCCGCCGTACTGGTCCCGCCGGTGGTTGGTAAGGGGGGAAAGAAACTGGCGCAGGATGGAGGAGTGGGAAGCCTGCAGCTCCAGTCCGTCAAACCCGCCTTCCCGGACATGAACCGCTGCCAGGGCGTAGCCGGCCACCAGCCGGGCGATATCGAACCGGTCCATTTCTTTGGGCACTTCCCGGAAGAGGGGATCCCGGACCGGGGAGGGCGCCCACAGGGGCAGCCCGGTGTAGATGCTGGAGCCCTGGTTGCCGTTGTGGTTGAGCTGGGCGAATATTTTCGTCCCGTACTGGTGAACCATCCCCGTAATCAGGCGGTAACCCGGGATGACATCCTCCCGGTAGGCCTCAATAAGCTTTTCATAGGCGCGGTCCGTGGGATGGACGGACTGCTCTTCGGTGATGATCAGGCCCGCACCCCCCCTGGCCCTTTCCCTGTAATAATAAGCAAGTCTCTCGCCAGGCAGGCCGTTCTCCGACAGGTTTGTCAAATGAGCCGTAAATACAATCCTGTTGTTCAGACGGACAGGCCCTATTTGAATGTTTTGAAACAAATACCTGTAAGCTCTGGACATGCAAACACTCCCTCAGATCTTCAGGCCGGCGATGCGGCCCTCCCGGATGGCAGACCCCAGGCCCCGGGGGGCCACACAATCGCCCGCAGCCCACACCTCCACACCGGCCCTTTGCAGGTCTTCGTAAAAGCCGCGGCAGGGGGTGGGCGGGACCACGGCCACCAGCGTGTCAAAGCCTTTTAAATGCTCCGGCTTCCGGCTGTAGCTGCCAATCACTTCCAACCCGGAGGGCGTTGCCCTGACGATTTCCAGCTGCGGCCTGAAGACTATGCCCTTTTGATAAGCTTCCCGGTACCAGTGGACAAACTCCCCGCTGGGGACCAGTTCCGGCGATATTAGTAATTCAGGGGAGAGGAACTCCAGTTTCACAACTCTCCCGGCCAGGCCCAGGGCCGTCCCCACCGCCCGCCGGCCTCCCTCCAGATCGACAAGCAAGACCCGGCGGCCAACCGTTCCGGACCCCTCCAGGATATCCTCCGATATCAAAAAATCAACACCGGGTTCCACCGGAAATGGCAGGGGGGAAGGCAAGCTCCCGGTGGCCGCGATCACCGCTTCCGCCGATTCGGAAGCTACGGCGCTTTGATCAGCCGGCCGGCCAAAATGGAACCGTACCCCCAGGCTCAGGGCCCTGTGGTACAAAAAATCAATGATATTTTGAAAACGCCCGCAGCCTGGAACCTTTGCAGCCAGGCCCAGACGCCCTCCCGGCCGGTCCCTCCGGTCGTACACAACCACGCCGTGCCCCCGCTCCGCAGCCGTGCAGGCCGCCTCCAGGCCGGCGGGGCCGGCCCCGGCCACCAGCACCTTTTTCGACCTGGCGGCAGGTTTTCCGGAAACCGGCATTTCCCCTTCCCGGCCTGCCCGGGGGTTAACCGTACAGGTGAGCTTTGGGTTCATCTCCCAGTGAACAAAGCAGCCCTGGTTGCAAAGGATACAGGGCCTGATCTCACCCTCCCCGCAGCCGGACCGGACCGGCAAATACGGGTCCGCAATGAGCGCCCGGGTCATTTCAACCAGTTGAATACCTTCGGCCAGCAGGCTTTCGGCCAGTTCCAGACTGACCACGCTGCCGGCGGCGCAGACGGGAACAGTAAGGGATTGCGCCATCAGCCGGGCCGGGGGCACCGCATAGTCTTCGGGGTAGCGCATGGAGGCAGCGGTGAGGTGCAGGCTGTAGATGCTGCCCACCTCCACGGCTACGTAATCCACCAGGCCGCCGCCGCACAGGTGTAGGACCAGGTCCCGGCTGTCTTCGGGCTTCAAGCCTCCCCAGGGCGCATACTCGTCCCCGCAAATACGCAGGCCCACAATGGGTCCGGGTCCTGCCGCCCGGCGCACCGCCTCCAGGACCTCCCGGCAAAACCTGGCCCTGTTTTCCAGGGAACCCCCGTAGGCATCTGTACGAAAGTTGGTTAAAGGGGATAAAAACTGGCGCAGCAGGGAATTCTGGCCGGCATTGATCTCCACCCCGTCCAGCCCCAGCCCGCACAATCTGGCGGCGCAGTCTGCGAATCCTTCGACGACCTCCCGGATATCCTCTTCTTCCATGGCTTTGGGAACTTCCCCGGTATTGACCTCGGGAAAAGGGGAGGGCGCCCACACCTCCCGGCGCGACAAGCCACCCGTAGCCTGCCCGCCGTAATGGTTGAGCTGGGCCGCCACCAGGCTGCCGTACCGGTGCGCCGCCTCTGCAATCCGCCGGTAACCGGTTTCCGTTTCCTTTTTGAAGGCAAAGATGGCGTTTTCGTAAGGATAATCGGAAGGGTGCACAACCCCTCCTTCAACGACAATTAAAGCGGCTCCGCCCCGGGCCCTTTCTTCGAAATAGCTAACGTGCCTGTCCCCGGGCCTGTTAGCAACGGCAAAATTGGTCCGGTGCGGCCCGAAGACAATCCGGTTTTTTAAAGTATGCTGCCCGATAACCAGCGGGCTTAAAACATTCAAGCGGTCGTTCAAGCTCCAGACCTCCCGGGAAAAGCAAAGTGCGCATTGCCTTTGAGCGGCTGGCTGAAACAGCCTGCCGGAGGGTGCGCACGGCAAAGATTATATGATTTAAAATCTTATGCTTATGATTTAATGATAAAGATATAGCATGGGCGGCAGAAAGTCAAAAGTGCAAAATTTTTATTGCCTGACTATTGACTTGTCCATAGCATAAAGGACCTGTGAGATGACTGAGATTTTTAATAATGGGGAACAGCGCCTTCTATGCCGGTTCTTTTTATACCCGAACAGGATCTCAACCGGAATTTATAGCTGATCCGCCAGAATCTCCGCCAGGAACCTGGCTTCTACAGCCTTTTCACCCCTCTCCTTCAGTCCCTTCCGCAGCTGCATCAGGCAGCCCGGACACTCCACGGCCACCAGGCCGGCCCCGGTTTTCCTGATGCAGTCCAGCTTCTGGTCGAGGATTTGGGCAGAAAGCTCCGGATACTTCAGGAAATATGATCCCCCGAAGCCGCAGCAACGGTCGGCATAGGGCATTTCCACCAGTTTCGCCCCGGCTGTTTTCAAAAGTTCCCTGGGCTCCAGGGTAATCCCCAGGCTTCGCTTCAGGTGGCAGGAGTCATGGTAGGTCACCTTCTTGTTCAGTGCTTTGAGCCGGAGGCCTGGCGCGGTTCCGTCCTTAATCTGCCGGTAAACTAATTCTGCAAAATCGCAAACCTTACCGGCCATGGCCGCGGCCCGGGCCTGCAGTGCCGGATCTCCTGCCGAAAGCTCCGGATAGATGTTCTTTAGAGCATGGGTGCAGGTGGGACAGGGTGTCAGGATATAATCGGCTCCGGCGTCTTCAAAGACCGCCAGGTTCTGCCTGGCCACTTCCGCCATCACCTCCGGCGCCCCCAACTGCCGGGCCGGATAGCCGCAGCAGGTCTGTCCCCGGGGGAACACCACTTCGAAGCCTGTGCTTTCCAGCACCTTGACCATGGAGATGCCGATTTCCGGGTAGATGAAGTCGGTGAGACAGCCGGCAAACAGGCCGGCTCTGGGCCGGGCCTTGCTCCCCGTCTTTCTTCCCGCTTCTTTTTCTGTTTTTGCTCTATATGCAGCCCCCTCTGCAGCGTCTCCTGCTTTGTTCTCTGTTGTACTTTCTACTTTACTTTGTGGTTTACTTTCTTTTCTGGTTTCTTGATTATTCTCTTGCTTACTATCCCGTTTATCTGCTTCCCTCGCTGCCCCTTTCCCCGCTTTTTCTTCTGCTTCCCTTGCAGCGTACCTGTTAAACCAGTTCCGCAGGGGTTCCTCCGCCAGGGCAGGCAAATTTCTAACGCTAGCCTGTCCGGCTAAAAAGAAGGGCAGGTGGCGAACAGTTCCTTCTTTGACAAAGGGTTTCTGGCCCACCGCTGCGGCACGTAAAAGGCCGTGGAACAGCGAGCGGTTGGTCAGCACTTTTTTTAGGAACAGACGCTGGGGCAGAGAAAGCCCGCTCTGCTGCGCAATCCGTGTCCGCAAATCATTAATCAGGCGGGGCAGGTTGATCTTGGCGGGGCAAAAATCCTTGCAGCGCTGGCAGCCGAGGCAGAGGGACTGAATCTCTGCAGCGTTCTCCAACCCGTTAAAAAAAGCCGTCAGAACAGAGCCGATACTGCCGGTGTAAACGTATCCGAAAACGTGCCCGCCCACCAGCTGGAAGACGGGGCACACGTTTAAGCAGGAGGCGCAGCGGATGCACTGGAGCGCCTCCTTGAAGACTGGATCGCTCTGCATTTCGGTGCGGCCGTTGTTCAGTAGAACAATATGCATTTCTTTTTGAACCGGGCTGCCGGAGGCGTCCACCGCCGGAGCCGGGCCGGTGAGCATGGTTACGTAGCTGGTCAGCTGCTGGGAGGTGGCGCTGCGGGGCAGCGCTTCCAGAATGGGAACGGCGTCAATAAAGCGCTCCACCAATTTTTCAAGACCAACCACGGCCACATGAAGAGGTGGAAGGGTTGTCGTGAGGCGTCCGTTGCCTTCATTGGTGACCATAACCAGCGTGCCGGTTTCAGCCACGGCGATATTGGCGCCTGAAATACCCAGTTCAGCCTTCAAAAACTTCTGACGCAGGTTTTCCCGGGCTACTTTGACCAGGCGCGAGATCTCCGGCGGCAGCTCCTCTCCGGTTTCCCGGGAAAAGATGCCGGCCACCTGCCCCCTGGTCATATGGATGGCAGGCAGCACCATGTGGGAAGGGCGCTGGCCGCAGAGCTGGATAATCCACTCACCCAGATCGGTTTCCACCACCTCCATACCGGCTTCAGCCAGGTACCTGTTCAGGTGGATTTCCTCGCTGGCCATGGACTTGGACTTAACGATGGTTTTGACTCCCCGCTCCCGGGCCAGATTCAAAATATAATCCCTGGCCTGGCCGGCGGTTTCGGCCCGGAAGACTTTTGCCCCGCGCCTTGCCGCTTCGGCAGCAAAACGCTCCGCCAGTTCCTCCATGCGCCCGGCAGCCCGGCTTTTAATTTCGGCAATTTTATCCCGCAGGTCGTTGAAGTCTTTATTCCTGTAAGCGGCCTGACGGGATTCCAGGTAATCGTCGGCAAAGCGCCCCAGCGCCCCCCGCAGGTTTTCATTGGAAAGGGCCGCCCGTATATCTCCTTTGATTGACGTGTCGCTCATACCGTCTCACCTCCCGGCCGGTCGATAAAAATAATGTAAAGCTCAGACGGCCCGTGGACACCGATGGTCAGCACGCGCTCAATGTCCGCGGTGCGGCTGGGGCCGGAAATAAAAGCAAGATAAGGCGGCAGGCCGTCCGGGTCACGGCCGTAAAGCTCCAGGGCATCCTGCAGGGTGGGCACGATCCGGTCCGTGGGGACCAGGGCAACGTGCACGGGAGGAAGCGTCGAAACCAGGCGGCAGTCCAGGTTTGTTGCATCCTGAACAAGGGTCCCCGTCTCCACAATGGCCAGGTCGAAAGCTGAGATACCCACTCCGGCATCCGGAGCATGCCGGCGCAGGTCCTTACGGTGCAGGGCCGGACCCGTACCTGCTGCCCATAAATCATCCGGCAGGAGGGAGTCCACCAGAGGAGACGGCGCGGCTACGACCTTTTTGGCTCCGGTCTGAAGAATAATCTCCTTTATTTTGAGGGCAGCTTCAGTGTTGTCTGCAGCACGGTCCACCCGGGCTGATACAATCCCGGCATTAGTTTTAAAAGTATCATAGAGAGCTCCGGCCTCCCAACCGGGCTTAGCAACTTCCAGATCCGGCACTGCCAAGATATACTCCCTCCTTTCGGACTCAGGCAATAAACTTTCGCAAATATTTACTTACCCGTTTAGCTTTTTAACTTTCAGCAGCTGGGCAGCGCCAGCATTTTGTCATTTTATTATTCAGCTCTTGCTTGATTAAACTTCGGTCAGGGTCAAACGTTCACTCTTTTTCAATCCGTAGTCAAGCTCTTGATTATCGATGTCCAGTCACAGTAGCTTTCGATGTTCTCCAGAGCTGCCCGGATGCTTTCCTGGTCATGGGGCTGGATGTGCCGGCTGACCAGGGCCAGTTTTTCAATTGTGGTGTAAGTATCATAATGAACCAGGATTACGGGCACATGCATCTCCTCGGCCCGGGCCAAAACCTTCACGTCCGGATAAAGCCCGCCGGTGAGGATCAGCACCGAGGTACTGGTCTCCAGGGCCGCAAGGGCAAGGTCCGCCCGGTCCCCGCCTAAAATGACCGCCTTGTTGGCAGCCCGTCGCAAATAAGTGAGGGCTCCCGCTATGGTCATGGCGCCAATGACAACATCTTCTACAAGCATATTCAGATGCTCATGGGCCGCCAGAATCTCCCCGCCCAGCACGTCGTAAAACTCAGCCACAGTGGGAGCGGCAATTTCCGGCCTGCTCGGAAACACCCCGAGGGTTTTATAACCAGCTTCTTCCAAAATGGGGCGGTAGACCCCGTCGGTTTTGGCGTACAGGGGTCTGGGGACGTTGCTGAAGATGTTGCCTGCAATGGAAACGCCCTCCAGGACCAGATGCCTGTTCAAATAGATGGCGTTGTCCAGGCTGTAATCGTTTTCCACCTTGAGGACCAGGAGGGCACAAGACCCCAGGGTTTTGGCCAGGGTCACGCAGTCTATACCGCGGCTCCCCAGAATATCCATGGACAGGGCTCCGTCGATCAGAACGAGATCGGCTTCCCGTGAGATCTCCTCAAAAGCGCTCCTGATCCGGGCCAGGGCGTCCTTCATCACCATCTGGGCACTGAGATAAAAGGGACCGGCAGAGACCGGGGCAATAATATCCAGGGGCGCCTTCAAATTTAAAACCTTTTTCATCAAAACGGAATCCATATCCCCGCTACCCGGCACTTTGCGTCCGCTGGCCACCGGCTTGAAATAACCCACTGTATATCCTTCCTGTTGCAGTTTTTGTGCCAGACCAAGGGCCACCACTGTTTTTCCGCTACCCGGAGTACCCATGATATATAGGCTTTTCATTTTTAATCACCTCAAGATATGGTTATTTTAATATCCAGGGCCGAAAGGCCCTTCTCGTAGGCAAACAGCGGGTTAATATCTATTTCGTTGATTTCCGGAAAATCCGTGACCAGTCTGGCGGTACGCCGGATGACGTCCACCACTGCTGCGATATCCCTGGGGGACTCGCCCCGGTATCCCCGCAACAAGGTGTAGGCTTTTGTTTCTGTCAGCATTTCCTCTATTTGCCTGGTGCCGGTCAACCCGTCTGCCAGGCGAAAAGCCACATCTTTGAAAAGATTGACATAAATACCGCCCAGTCCGAAGGCAATCAGGGGTCCGAACTGCACGTCCCTGGTCATACCGACAATCAGCTCGGTCCCCTTTGGCATCATTTTTTGCACCTCAATGCCGTAAATAATAACCTTGGGCAGGTAACGGTGAACGCTTTCCATAATTTCTATGAAAGCCAGCCTGACTTCTTCCGGAGTCTGAATCCCGATCTTGACCCCGCCCACGTCCGTTTTATGCATAATCTTAGGGGAAGCCACCTTGAGCACAACGGGATAACCCAGTTCCCCGGCTGCAGCCACAGCCTCCTCCGGGTTTGTGGTTAAGATGACGGGCGCGGCAGGAATCCCGTAGGCGCTTGCTACCTCTGCGGCTTCACTGCCCATCAGGGTCAGGCGGCGGTCCTTAATTACATCATAGAAGACAGCCTTGACGGTTTTCTTGTCCGGTTTGACGGACACGCCGTTTTCAGCGGTTTCCGCCCCGCGGCGGTACAGGCTGTAGTTATACAACCCCCGGATACATTCAATGGCGGGCTCGGGAAAGGTAAAGCAGGGTATGCCCGCGCTAGAAAGAATTTCTACTCCTTCGGCCAAACATTTTCCCCCGGTATAGGCTGCAAAGACCGGCTTGTCCGGATGAGCGTCCCGGACCCGGATCAGGGTCTGGGAAATCTCCACAGGCCGGGTTACCGCAGTGGGACACAGCAGGAACAAGACACTATCCACATTGGGATCTATCATTACCTTTTCCAGGGCGAACTCAAAACGTTCCACCCCGGCGTCCCCGAGGACGTCCACCGGATTGTAGATGCCGGCTTCCTGGGGCAGGTTGGCGCGCATATCCTCTATAGTCTTTTTATCAAAGCGGGCCATGGCCAGCCCCTTTTGTTCCACATTGTCCGTCGCGATGATCCCGGGACCACCGGAGTTGGTAACAATAGCAACCCTGTTGCCGGCAGGGATCACGGATTTGGAAAAAGCCATGGCCAGGTCAAATAGTTCGGTCATGCTCCGGGCCCTGATGATGCCGCACTGGGCAAAGGCCGTAGTATAAGCCAGATCGCTTCCCGCCAGGGCCCCGGTGTGGGATGAGGCCGCCTGGGCGCCGGCCTGGCTCACTCCTGACTTCAAAACAATAACCGGCTTTTTCCTGGCCGCCTGGCCGGCCACTTCCAGAAAGCGGGCGCCGTCGACGATATCTTCGATATAACAGAGAATGACCCTCGTGTAAGGATCATTGGCAGCGTCTTGGATAAAATCTATTTCAGACAGGTCGGCCTTGTTCCCCAGGCTGACGACTTTACTGAAGCCAAGCCCCGCAGCGCTGCTCCAGTCCAGGATGGCCAGAAGGATCGCCCCGCTCTGGGAAAGGAAGGCAATATCTCCCTTGATGGGAAACGTGGCGGCAAAGGAAGCGTTGATGGGTGTATGGGTGTCCAGAAGTCCTACACAGTTGGGCCCCAGCATTTGCATCCCGTAACAATGACAGGTTTTCAGAAGTTTTTTCTCCAGGTCCAGCCCTTCTTTGCCGGTTTCTTTAAACCCTGCCGTAATCACGGTGAGTGCCTTGACCCCTTTTTCGCCGCATTCCCCGGCCGCAACCAGCACCTTTGACGCCGGTACTGAGATAACAGCCATGTCCACGTCCCCTGGAACGGCTCCAATTGACGGGTAGGATGTAAGTCCCTCGATTTCTTTTTCCTTCGGATTGATTGGGTAGATCTTTCCCTGATAGCCGCTTTCGATGATGTTACGCATGATGGCGTTGCCGATTTTGCCCCTGGCCCTGGAAGCTCCAATAACGGCCAGGGAACCGGGCCTGAATAAACCGGTTAATTCCCCCATTCTGTCGTGCACCCCTTTCTGTCTAAAGAAACGGCAACCTTTCAAGTATCATGATGGAGGGTGGTTTTATAAAACATTAGTTCTAAACATGACAATTATCGTTATAATCAAAACCTTTATGGCAACATGGCGTGAACACATCTCAACTCAAGTATAATTTTTATCATTGTTTCTAGTCAACTATATTGCTTGAAACTCCTGTTTTTTAAATTATTTAAATAAATTTCTTGAATTTTTTATGGAGCCTTAAATAAAAAAGGCAGTAATAACAGGCGCCTTACTGACTATTTATAGGTATTTTACCATTATTAAACTTATATCGCCCCTTTACCATGAGAGAATAACAGTTTTAAAGATACAGATGTTAAAGGAAAAATTATTCCTTAAGGTGGCAGAATATCCAATATATGAATATCCTGTATATAAAAGGGAGGTGTTCCTTATATGGATTATGTTATCCAATCTGGCGATACGCTGAGTATCATTGCCAACCGTTTTGGGGTAACAGTTGAAAACATCCTGAGAGCTAACCCCAGGCTTGAGAGGCAGGCTTTCATCTTTCCGGGGCAAATCATCCACATTCCCCTGCAGGGGGCTTGTCCGGTTCCCATGGAGTCGCTCTACATTGTTCAGCCTGGCGATACTTTAACACGTATAGCAGTGAGGTTTAATATTCCAGTGGGTGCGTTGCTGCAGGCCAATCCCCAGATAACCGACCCGAACCTGGTTTATCCCGGTCAAATCATAGCCATCCCGCTTCCATTCGGGTCTGTGGAACCCAGTGCGGCCCCGATGCCCTTATTCCCGCCCCTGGATCCCTATCTCGAACAAAAGTAAATAAAGATGTGTCAAATGGCCTTCCCGGGATGAAGGCCATTTTAATTTTTCTATTTAAGTTTATCGTTTATAAGAGGGAATTTTTGTTTATTACTATGCAAAAGAGATGTGTTATAATTCTGTTAAAATATACAGGAGGACAGAGAGAATTGGCGAGAAAAAGAAATAAACGAAAAAGGCTAAAGCCGGGCCGCCTGCTTTTCCTCCTCCTTTGCCTGGCTGTGCTGGTGGGATGCGGAGCCGGAGTGGGGCTGGTCTTTGCCAGTGTCAGGGACATGCCGGCAATGAGTCCGGCGGCTCTTGAAGCCAGCGCTTCGACCATGATTTATGATCAGGACGGGAACCTGGTAACCAATGTGGGCATCAAAAACAGTGTTCCCGTAAATATCAAGGAAGTTCCCGAACATGTTGTCAATGCCTTCCTGGCGATAGAGGATCCCGCCTTTTACCAGCACCACGGGTTCAGCCTGAGGGGTATTGCCAGGGCAGCCTGGTCCGACCTGACCTCACGGGAAATCCGGCAGGGCGGCAGCACCATTACACAGCAACTGGTTAAACTATCCTTTTTAAGCCCGGAGCAAACTATTAAAAGAAAAATCCAGGAGCTGATCCTGTCAATTCAGGTGGAAAGGCGCTACACAAAGGACGAAATTCTGGAAATGTACCTGAACAATATTTACATGGGTGAAGGATGCTATGGCATCCAGGCGGCGGCACAAACTTTTTTCGGCAAAGACGTGGGCGATTTGAAACTGGAGGAGGCGGCCCTGCTGGCCGGTTTGCCCCAAGCGCCCAGCGCCTATAATCCTTTTAAGATCCTGGTCCTCCAGGACGGGGAAAAGGAAGAACACATCAAAACAATAGTTTCCAGACGCAATACAGTTCTGGACAGCATGGTTAAAAACAACTACATCGACCAGGCTCTGGCGGAAGCTGCCAAAACTACGGAACTGGAACTGGATACCCGGGAGCCGTCCAGCAGGCAATACCCCTACCCATACTTTCTGGATTACGTAACCGAGGTCCTTATAGAAAAATACGGCGAAACCGAAGTTTTCAACGGAGGACTGAAAGTCTATACCACTCTTGATCCGAAAATACAGCAAATTGCCGAAGCCGCAATGGAAAAATCTTCGAATTTCCCTCCCTCCAAAACTGATGCTAACGGGCTTTCCCAACCCCAGGGCGCCATCGTCGTCCTGGACCCCCATACGGGACACATTAAAGCCCTTGTGGGCGGGCGGGAGCACGTCCAGAAGCGGCAGTGGAACCGGGCCACGATGACATCCCGGCAGCCCGGCTCCTCCTTCAAGCCCATTGCAGCCTACGGACCGGCCATCGAATACAAAGGCCTGGGTCCTGCCTCCGTGGTTGACGATATTCCGGTTAAATACGGCTCCTATGAACCTAAAAACTCCGACGGAGTATACAGGGGCCTGGTCACCCTGCGTACAGCACTGACCCGTTCAATTAATACAGTTGCAGTAAAACTGCTGGCCGACACAGTAGGCTTAAGCGAAGCCATCCGCTTTGCCTCCGGTCTGGGGATCAAGCTGGACCCGGCAAACCACGGCGCCAGTATGGCCCTGGGCGGACTGCACAGTGGAGTAACCCCCCTGCAGATGGCCGGGGCTTACGGGGCCTTTGCCAACCAGGGAGTATTCATTGAACCCACCGCCATCATCAGAGTCGAAAAGGCCGACGGTATTATTATCGATCAAATAGTTCCCAGGCAGCGGCAGGCCATGAAAGCCACCACTGCCTACCTTGTTACGGATATGCTCAAATCTGCCGTGCAAAGCGGAACCGGCACCGGCGCCCAGATCGGACGGCCGGCGGCAGGCAAAACAGGAACAACTGATAAAGGAGTTGATATCTGGTTTGCCGGATATACCCCGGAGCTGGTGGCTGTAGTGTGGATTGGTCATGACAACAACCAGACCCCGATGTCCCAGGCATACGGCGGCATGTATCCGGCCAGGATCTGGAAGGATGTTATGAGCAAGGCTTTGAGCGGCATCCCGGCTAATGACTTCCCCCGCCCGGATGGTCTGGTAACGGAAACCGTTGACAGCAAGTCGGGGCTTCTGCCCGGCCCCAACACGCCCACCGATTCCCTGGTGACGGATTTATTTGTTGAGGGAACAGTGCCTACGGAAACCGACAATGTCCATGTTTTTGCGGAAGTATGTGCGGAAAGTGGCCTCCTGGCCAATGATTATTGCCCGGACCGGGTCATCAAACCACTGATCAAACTCCCCTACTCGGTTCCAAATACTGTGCAAGACTACGCTCAGAGGGTGCCCGGGGAAACATGCGCCACTCATGGTGCCGGCAAAGGGCTGACGCCGCCGGATGGAATACAAATTTTTAGGCCTTCCCCCGTCAAAACAAAAAAACTGCCCGGTGATACTTCCTCTGGCACGGAACAACATAATGTTCAGGAAAGTCAGGATTAAACAAAAAGTCGCATCAACACCCGGGCGGTTGAATTGATGTCCTGTATCTCAACTAATCCATTTGGCAGCTCCACCTGTGAAGGTGGAGCTGTTTGTCAGTATTGGATCTTCCCTGCCAACAACTCCAGTTATAGGCACTCATAGTAACATTATTTTTGATTAGACTAAAGGGTGAAATTATAAATCCATCCCAACAGGAGGTGAATAAATTGTATAACCAGGGCTGGTCTGACCACCCCCGGGGAGTCCACGTCAAACCTTTAACCCCGGACGGTAGTGACGTAACCATTTTCTATAACGGACTGCTGCACCGTTCCGGCGCCAGTCAGGTTTACCTGCATGCCGGATTTGGAGACCCGATGCATTGGAGCATCGTCGAAGATTACCGCATGCAGCACACACCGGAAGGCTGGAAAAAAACCCTGAACATGGAGGATAGCAAGCTGTCTTTTTGTTTCCGCGATACGAGCGAAAATTGGGACAACAACAACGGGCACAACTGGGTTTACACAACATCTTAACAGGCAATCTCAAAACCGGGCTTCGACCCGGTTTATTTTTGTTTAATATTGAAGGAATTCCATTGGCCTGCCCAGAATGACAGAATAGAAAAATAATGCTCTATCTGGAGGGATAAATTCATGTTTGTCGGCAGCATCAAGGACCTGAAAGAAATTGAAGTTATAGCGCCCGGCGTAAAAAACGCTTTTAAAAAAACACTAATCGGACCGGAGCAGGGTTGGGACGGCTGGGTTATGCGTCTTTTCACGCTAAAGGAAGACGGCATGACACCCCATCACTCCCACCCCTGGCCGCACATCAACTACATTATCAGCGGCCGGGGCACATTAAACCTGGACGGCAAGGACACCTCCCTGGGGGAAGGTTCCCTGGCCTACGTGCCGTCCAACACCAAACACCAGTTTAAAAATGACGCTAAGGAGAATTTTGTTTTTATCTGCATCGTCCCCGAGGAAGGAGACGTCTAACACGGACCCGGAATATAAAACCGGAATTGAAAAGCCAGTTAGATAAGGCAGTTCTTAAAGTACAAATGGCTGAGATTTTTAAATCCTAGTGCTAGGCCAGTTCAACCACGGTAACCCCGTAGCCCCCCTCGCCCTGCTCACCCAGGCGGAAGGACTTGACCCGGCTGTGGCCCTTGAGATCCCTGTGGATAGCGGCCCGCAGAGAACCGGTGCCCTTGCCGTGGATCAGATAAACTTTGGACAGACCTGCCAGGCAGGCATCGTCCAGATATTTCTCCACCTGCAGCTTGGCTTCATCAGCGTAAAGGCCCCGCAAATCCAGCTCGTGTGAGACTTCCCGGGCCTTGCCCAGCAGGACGCCCCCCACTTCGCTCTGTCCGCCGGATTGTCCGGTTTTTTCAGCCCTGCGCAGGTCCTTCAAAGGCACGCTCATTTTAAGAATACCCACCTGCACCTGTACTTCACCCCCGGGTCCGGGGGGAGTCAACACGTAACCCTTCTGGTTCAACTTGGGCAGGTAAACATCCTCGCCTGGCCGCAGGTCAGCTGGAGCCTCTCCCGCTATAGTTCTTTCGGGCACTGCCTTATTGACCCTGCCCTGCAGTTTTCCCAGTCTCTGCCTGGCTTCCTGAATAGCAGCCTCCCTGCCCCTGGCCGTTTCCCGGGAAACCTTTTCCCTGAGCTCTTTAATCGCAGCCTCCGCTTCCTGTCTGGCGGCCCGGACCAGGGCCCGCGCTTCTTCTCCAGCTTTGGCCAGAATTGCTTCCCGCCTTTGGGCAAGTTCCTGCTCCATTTTTTCACATTTTTCTTTCAGGGCCCTGGCTTCCTCCGCCAGGACCACCGCCGCTTCCCGCTCGGCCTCGGCCACCTGCTGCGCCCTTTCCAGGTTGCGCATCAGCTCATCCACACGCACCTGTTCAACGGTCATAAAGTCCCTGGCCCGGTCCACCAATTCCTCCGGCAGTCCCAGCCTGGCGGCGATTTCAAAGGCGTTGCTGCGGCCCGGCTGGCCGATGAGCAGGCGGTAGGTGGGCCTTAAGGTTACAGCGTCAAACTCGACACTGGCGTTTTCCACCCGCTCCCGCAGGTAGGCAAAATTCTTTAATTCGCTGTAGTGGGTCGTGGCAATTGTCCGGGTCCCCAGGGCATGCAGCTTCTCCAGAATGGACTGGGCCAGGGCGGCTCCTTCGGTGGGATCGGTGCCCGCCCCCAGCTCGTCGAGCAGGATAAGACTGCCCCGCCCCGCCCCATTGACTATATCCACAATGTTGGTCATATGGGAGGAAAAGGTGCTCAGGGACTGTTCGATGCTCTGTTCATCCCCGATATCGGCAAAGACCTGCTTGAAAATGCCAAGTTTGGAGCCTTCGCCGGCCGGTATATGCAGGCCGGACTGGGCCATCAAAACCATCAGCCCTGCTGTTTTCAAGGTAACTGTCTTGCCGCCGGTGTTCGGCCCGGTCATGATCAGGGTGTCGAAATCTTCACCCAGGCGTATGTCCACCGGCACCACATCTCCTTTTAAAAGGGGGTGCCTGGCCTGACGGATGTCCATTACAGCCTCGCCGGCCAGCACGGGCTCCCAGGCATTCAGCTTCAGGCTGTACCTTGCCCTGGCCATGATAAAGTCAAAGTCCCCCAGGGCTTCCAGGGAAATTTGAATGGTTTCGGCATTCCGGGCCACCCAGGCGGTCAGGCCGGTAAGAATGCGCAGAACTTCCTGCTTTTCGGCAACCATGAGGCGCTTTAGTTCGTTGTTCTTCTCCACCACGGCCATGGGTTCGATAAAGAGCGTGGCGCCGCTGGAAGACTGGTCGTGGACAATGCCGGGCACCTGGGAACGGTACTCAATCTTTACCGGAACAACATAACGGCCCTCCCGGATCGTCACGATGGGATCCTGTAAATACTTCTGGTAATTGGGAGAGCGGATCACGTGTTCCAGGTGCTCCTTAATCCGGGCCTGGTTGTTCAAAATCTTCCGCCGCAGCTGGGCCAGCTCGGAGGACGCCGTGTCCGCCACCTCGCCGCCGGGCAGGATCGACCTTTTGATCTCTTTTTCCAGTTCCGGCAGGGAAGCCAGCGCAAAGGAAAGTTCACTCAGCAGCGGGTAGCGCTCCTGCCGCTCCTGGAGAAAATTCTTAAGAAGCCTGCCCGCCGTCAGCGTATCCGCCACCGCCGCCAGTTCCTCAGGTTCCAGGAGGGCCCCACGGTCAGCCCTTTTGATCTGGACCCGGACATCCTTCCAGCCGCCAATTTCCGCGGTTGGGTCCAGTCTCATCAGCTCACGCCCCTCGGTGGTCTCCTTCTGCCACCTGATTATTATCCCCGGATCATCAACCGGCTCCAGGTTCATTACCCGTTCTTTTCCCAGGGGTGAGCCGGCAAAAGAGGCCAACTGCTCCAGCACTTTATGAAATTCAAGCCTTTTGAATACCTTTTTATCCATAGACAAGCCTTTTCCCTTAAACATTCCCTGATAATTCGCTGTTATTTAAACCAGGTTTAAACTAATTGCTCTTTGCCCGGTTCATTTTATTATTCTACTACTGGTATCTCTTCTAATCAATAAATAAAAAATTTGTGGTCCTGCGCCTATTTTTTAGCTGGAGCAGGACCACACCGGAATATTACATTTGAATTATCTCTCCTGGATTATCCCCTGGTTATTTCTCTTGGATATTATTTGGATCTTAGATAATGTTTTTGCACAGGTCTTTTAAAGAACTCCCCTGTAAAAGTGGCCCTTGGTAAAACCTGCCGGACTGTAGCGGGCCAGGCTCTCCTTCAGCGCCGCCAGCCTCTCTTCGCTGCGCCCGCCGGGCTTTTCCGTCAGGGCGGCGCGGTACGCCCCGGTTACGTCCCGGACATAGCCGGCGCCCTCGCGCCTGGCTTCAATCCGCAGCACCGCGATCCCTGCTCCTGCAAGTTCCGGGAGATCATCAATGACGCAGAGGTCGCGGGAGTTAAAGATGTGCATGCGGCAGTTCTGGTCCATCTCCACAGGAAACACAATCCCTTTGCGGTCCTTGAGCCCGCAGCCCGTAATCCGGCAGGGCGCCGGGCAGCTCCCCCCTTTGCCCTTCTCACCGAGCAAGCTGCCCGTAACACAGTAATCGGAAACCATAAGAGGGAGCGCCCCGTGCACGATTACCTCGGCGGGAAGCGGCAGCAGGCCGGCCATCTGCCTCACCTGCTCCAGGGTCAATTCCGGAGAGAGGGTTACCCGGCTCACCCCTGCTTCCAACAGAAAACGCACCGTTTCAATATTAAAAACATTCAAGGAAAAATCGGTAAAAACAGGTAGGCCGGTTAATTCCCGCATTTTCTTAATTACTCCCAGGTTACCGGCCATGACACCGTCCAGATGCCCTTTACGCACCTTTTCCAAAAGGCGGCAAAAGCCGGCCAACTCCCCGTCCTGCAGGATTCTTGGCGAGCCCAGGATAAACCTTACGCCGGCCCTGGCGCAGGCTTCGCTTCCGGCAAAGATATCCTCCAGGGAAACCGGCGGCCTGGAGCGATACTGTTCGCCGCTGAGACATACTTCCCCGGCTCCCGCCCTGACGGCAGCCCTGAGAGAAGCAAGGTCGCCCACAACCACGGAAAGCTCCGGCCCCGGCAACCCGGCCCGGCTCCCCTGATCTTTGGGCAGGCCGGAGAGGGCTGCGGCAAGACGGCGCTCGAAAGCATCCTCCGGAAGCGGCGGGCGCCTGAAGGCAGCCGTCCGGTCTTCCTCCAAACGGGCCAGGGCCTGCCTGCGGGCTTCGTTGATTTCACTCACCGGCACCATCAAGTCCCCTTCGAGCCTGCACTGCAGCCGGGCCAGCCCGAAGGGCGTGTTGCCCAGCCGGCCCAGTTGCTTTTCCAGGTACTCATGGGTCAGGGGCCGCTTTTGAGCTTCCCTGACCGGTGAAGCAGTAACGGCCTCGCCGGTAAATCCTCCGGCGTCCCCGGCCCGGATTCTCAGGGGCTCGCCCAAACGGCCTTCAACTGTAAAGACAAGGGGTATTTTTTGCTGCCCCCCGGGAGATTTAAAACTGGTCCTGGCCTGTTCCATCAAGTCGGCGTCATGAGTCTTGAAAACCCTGTCCCCGGGAAAAACCCGTCCTGGCACCTCCAACTGCACAGTCGCACCAGCCGGGGCGCGCTCCACAGGCCTGCCGCCCAGCAGGATCCGGCCCACCTCCCCGGCGGCCCGGCCTCCCCGGGTAACCCAGACTTCGATCCCGTCCCCTGTGCGCAGGGGTTCTTCCAGGGTTATTTCCACCAGGCGGCTGGTGCGGTCAAAACCCTTGACGCGCCCCAGGCGGACACCGCGGTTGTTCGGTCGCTTATAGCTCATCAACTCCCGGCCCGGCCGTCCGTAAAAATAACCGGTTGTAAAATCCCGGTTAAAAATCTGCGCCAGATCCCTGGCCTCTTCGGGCCTGACAGCATAGGGGCCCCCTGCCGCGGCCCGGTCCAAAAGCGTCCGGTAGATCCTCACCACCGTGGCCACATACTCCGGCCGCTTCATCCTGCCTTCGATTTTAAAGGAAGAAATACCGGCCTCAATTAAGTCGGGCAGTCTTTCACTCAAATTAAGGTCCCGGGGACTCAACAGGTAATCGCCAACCCGCCCGGGTTCGGCCAGACTGCGGCCCTGCCGGTCAACCAGGACATAGCTCAGGCGGCAGGGCTGGGCACAGCGCCCCCTGTTCCCGCTGCGGCCGCCAATCATGCTGGACATGAGACACTGGCCGGAGTAACACACACAGAGGGCTCCGTGAATGAAAACCTCAATCCCTACTCCACCTGACCGGACAATTTCCCGGATGGCATCGAGAGATAGCTCCCTGGCCAGCACAACCCTGCTGATCCCTGCATTTTTCAATAATTGAAGCGCCGGCAGGTTATGTACGGTCATCTGGGTGCTGGCATGCAGGGGGAGCTCCGGAACAGCCTTACGGGCCAGCCGGAGCAAACCCAGATCCTGAATAATGGCGGCGTCGGCCCCGCACTGGTACAAAAAATGAAGGAACCGGACCGCCTCCTTAACCTCGCTGTGCTCAAGAAGGGTATTCACTGTAACGTAAACCCTGACACCCCTAACGTGGGCAAAATGAACCGCCCGGCTGAGTTCAAGGTTTTCAAAGTTACCGGCGGAGTGCCTGGCGTTGAAAAGCTTGCCCCCAAGGTAAACAGCATCCGCCCCGTTTTCCACGGCGGCTACCAGGGCTTCCCAATCGCCGGCAGGCGCTAAAAGTTCCGGCTTACCGGACATCTATATTGCTCCTTTTCGCTAGTATAACAGGGGAAGCAGGCCGGGTAATATTAACGACCGGCAAAAACTATCCCTTCCGCTCGTACCTGATCAGGCCGGCACAGGGAACCACCTGTACTCCCCGCTGTACCAGCTGATCCAGGACCAGATTCAAACCCAGTGAGTCACTGGCCATGTGCCCGGCTACAATAACATTGATATGATTCTTTTCCGCCTCTTTCCGGTGTTTTTCCCCGATATGCATAACCACCAGCGTACCCACGCCGGCCGCGGCCAATTTGGCGTAGGCATCCGCGGACCCGCTGGTCCCCCCGGTCATGTCCACCATAATCTTGCCGGCCCGCCTTTCCTTGCTTCCCAGGACAATTGTCGGACCAGCGTTGTATTGAACAGCCTCGGCATATTCGGGAATACCTTTCAGCAGCTTCAGCAAGTCCCCGAGGGTCTCCGGGTTGTTTTCATCGATCATGCTTTGAAGATAATCACTGACATGGTTATCAGCCGGAGTATGGATACACATCAAAGGAATATCCAGAAGCCTGGCTGCATCCACGGCCCGGTTATGGTTCAGGGGCATCAGCCCCCGCTTAACCTCGCTGATCCGCGAGGCCATGATCCCCTCGGCGACGTTAATGGGCACACCAAACTTTGCCAGTAAATCCTCCTGCAGCTTCATCACCTGGTAAAGGGCGGCAATGGCCTTACCTTCGGGATGGTGGGCAATAATCAGGTCAATTTTACCCTGTGCGGACAAACGGTCGGCCAGAAGCACTTCCGCGGTCTCCATATCAATACCCGCCAGCACCCTGGTAACCTCCCGCTCCGGGTCACCATACAGAATTCTCGTGTCGCTGTATGGGTTAAACAGCTTATCGAGGTCGTACTCTTTTTTATCTTCTTCCGACATTTCACCATATAGTTTATTCTCTTTTTCCAAGAGTTTACGCACAAAATCTTTTGAGCGCGGGTCTCTTTCGATCCCCTTCTCAATAGCCAGGTGGTAAATTTCTTTTATTTTCAACTATTCTTTCCTCCCATCGTTAACTTGTCTTATCCTATCTTACTTCCTGGAGATAAAAGGGTTTCCCTCCAGGTAAAACCTCAGCGGCAGGTCCGCCCCCTCCCGGATCCCCACCCGGGTTGTCGCCAGGACCCTCTCCTGCACGTCGCCCTTCAGGATGAACAACGGACCCCGGGTGAGGTCGGCGCCGTTATGCTCCCGGGTGATGCCCAGGGCCTGGACCAGCCTGGCCGGGCCGCTGCAGAGCTCATTAAGCCTGTCCCGGCCGCGCCTCCGGCGCATCAATGGGATACCTTCCAGGGGCTCCAGAGCCCGGATCAGGACGGCTTCCCCCGTTCCCTCCGGGGCGGTGACGGCGTTAAAACAGTAGTACATCCCATAAATAAAGTAAACATAAGCATACCCCGGCGGACCGAACATAATCCGGTTGCGGGGAGTTGCGCCCCGGGCGGCATGGCAGGCCGGGTCACCCTGGATGTAAGCTTCTGTTTCCACAATTCTGCCGGCTGCCGGGCCGTCCGGAGCATCGTGCACAAGAATGCAGCCCAGCAACTCCCTGGCCACCGTAACAGTTTCCCTGGCGTAAAAAGCGCGGGGCAAAATATTGTCACAGTCCGGCCGCCCCCTGCTTACAATCTTATTCTTAACGTTCATAATACTCCCCGTTTAATGTATATAATACCCCCGTCTCACCGGTTCTGCAGAAACTTCATTAATTCTTCAACCGGCATGGTATTAATTACATCGCCCGGCCCAAGCCAGGCGCGGCGCGCCACCGAAACCCCGTAAGGCATTTCGTCCATTCGCTTCAGGTCGTGGGCATCGGTGTTAATCGCTATTTTAATTCCTTTTTCCTTTGCTTTACGGGCATTCAGATCGTTCAGATCCAACCGGTCGGGAGAAGCGTTAATCTCTAATATCGTACCACAGCCGGCAGCTGCTTCCAATACCCTCTCAAAGTCCAGGTTGTATCCTTCCCGCTGCAAGATGAGGCGCCCGGTAAGGTGTCCGATGATGTCGACGTTTTTGTTCTCCACCGCCGACAGGATCCGCCTGGTCATTGTTTCCCGGTCCTGTTTGAAGGCGCTGTGAACCGAAGCTACCACCACGTCTATTTTTTCCAGAATTTCGTCGGGGCAGTCCAGGCCCCCCCCGGGGAGAATGTCCACTTCAATACCTGTGAGAATGCGAAAATCTGTAAGATTATCATTCATCTTGCGGATTTTCTCGTGCTGTTCCCGGAGTTTTTCCAGAGACAATCCCCTGGCGATTTTAAGAGAACGGGAATGATCGGTCACGGCAATGTACTGGTAGCCCTTGGCCCTGGCCCGCTGCACCATTTGCTCCATGCTGTTGATTCCGTCACTCCAGTTTGTATGAATATGCAGGTCGCCCTTGAGATCATCCGTCTCCAGCAGGCTGGGCAGGCAGTTCCCCAGGGCCGCCTCCACTTCTCCCCGGTCTTCCCTGAGTTCGGGAGGAATCCAGGGTAAACCCAGCGCAGCGTAAATATCCTGTTCCCTGATAATGGCACCGCCGCCGGTTATGCCGGCTTCTTCCAGGGCTAGACCGCGCTCTGTAAAGAGCTGCTGCAGCCTCCGGTAATGAGCCTTGCTCCCGGTATTTTTGAAAAGCGTGAGATAGAAGACTTCCTCCGGCACCACCTCCAGATCCACGACAATCCCCCAGTCCGTGAGAAACTTTGCCCGTCCCGGACTGCTTTCAAGCATTTGCCGGAAACGCGGGTAGCAAGCAGCCCCTTCAAGAATCAAAGGGGGGTCATCACCGGCCGCAACAAGGTCGATGTCACCCACGGTCTCCCGCCAACGGCGGAGGCTGCCCCCGGTCTCTACCCTCTTTACTCCCGGAATCCCCTTAAGATAGCCGCATATCTCAGATGCCAGCTCTCTGGCAGAAGCCAGTAAAACACGGCCTCCCTGATTTTCCCTCATTTCGATGTTGCGAATAATCTCGCTTTCCGTTTTACTGCCCATGCCGGGCAGCGTCCGGACACGGTTTTCCCTGGCTGCCCTGGCCAATTCGCCCAGGCCGGTTACCCCCAGTCTTTCTCTGAGCAAAGCGGCCTTCTTGGGACCAATGCCCGGCAGGGACATTATTTCTAAAAGCCCCGGAGGAAACTCCTGCAGCAGTTCTTCGTGTTTTTTCATGCTCCCCGTGCTCAACAGTTCGTTTATCTTGGCGGCAATGTTTTTGCCGATGCCGGGAATTTTGGCCAGTCCCCCTTCCTGCCAGATTTCCACCAGGGGCTTGTCCAATCCATTTAGGATTCTGGCAGCATTCCGGTAGGCCCTGATCTTAAAAAAGTCTTCCCCCTTCAGTTCCAGAAGATCTGCCAGTTCACGAAAAATCCAGGCCACTTCAACGTTACGCATGGCAAACAAACCTTTCTTGCTGTTAAATTAATTTTTTCCGGAACACCGGATATTTACCCGCAGCAGTATCCCCAGACAAACAAAATAAAAACAGATGGTCTCTTTACAATCAAGCAGGGAACTCTTTACAATTAGAATGGAATTCTTTATAAATTAACAAGAAACTCATGAAGCAGACTTCATGAGTTTCTCTTCGTATTTTTTTGTTCAGATTCCAGGAGTTTCAAGATGCTATCCTGTTCATCCTGGAGTTTCATCAACTCTTCGGCGATATTCAAGGCTGCCAGCACAGCCGTCTGGGTTCTGCCAAGTCTGGGGTTTCGCCCCGCCAGCTGTTTCATTATACGATTAACATACTGCGCCAGCATAATTATACGTTCCGGCGAATTATCACCCTTGATAACATAATATTCCCCAAAAATTTCAACCTCAACCCGTGATTCCTGCGAAGCCATAGAACTCCTCCAGGGATAACAAATTTAATTGTCCTTCGCCGCGTTTCTCTGTTTTTCCTGCTCCACAAACGAAATTTATCTAAACTTTAACGAAAACCTCACAAAAAACCAGAGACATAACCCCAATCTATCACCTTTTGTTTTTATATTCCAATAACGGTGAGACAAATTCCCCGGGATCGAAAAACCGGTTTAATTCCCGCTCTCTTCTTTCAAAATAGGCAACTGGCTTCAACTGTTTCTCACAGACCATAAAAAACTGTTCCTTATTAAACCAGAGGACTATTTATTACTTTTTCATTTACGTCACTTGTTTGTATTTTGGATCATGTGCACAAACAATTCTGCCAAACGGGGATCAAAGAGCGTTCCGGCCTTTTCTTTAATTACAGACAAAGCAGCGGTTTCACTCATGGCCCTGGTGTTTTCAGAACCATAAATCATCCGTTCATAGCTTCCAGCTATCATGATTATCCTCGCCGGCAAAGGTATTTCTTCTCCCTTTAAACCCTTTGGATAACCGCTGCCGTCCCAATGTTCATGATGCGCCAGCACCGCTTCCGCCAAATTCATGGTAGCATCAAAAGAGCTAAGGATTCTATATCCCGCAACAGGATGTTTTTTTATCTCATTGAACTCCTCACTGCTCAGTTGGTAACTCCTGTTAATTATTTTCGGAGCCAGTACAGTTTTACCGATGTCATGAAGGTAACCCGCTTTTTTCAGCTTGCGCAGTTCAACCTCCGGAAGATTTAACGCTCTGCCTAACTCCTGACACAGTATGCTGACATTAAGCGAGTGCTCTCTTTCTCTTGCGCTGTTCTCATGGAGCGACATAACGATGGAATCAATCAGGCTGTCCCTGAATTCATTCCGTTCCAGCGTTTTCGCCGCATACATCCTTTCTTCGGTACTATCTAAAACATCCAGAATGTCGACAGTTACATTTTCCTTGGTGCCGGCGCCCATGGAAATACTGCCTTTAATGGCCTTAACTTGCTCCTTGGAAAATTCACTTTTAATCCTTTCAATAATTTGTTCAGCTTCTTTCAAATTTGTTTTAGGCAAAAGCAAAACAAACTCATCGCCGCCCCACCTGGCAATAATATCGTCAACACGGCAAACCCTGCGCAGAACATCCGCCACTCTCTCTAAGAGAATATCCCCGAAGGAATGACCGAAAATATCATTGGTCTGCTTCAAGCCATTGACATCTCCCACAATAATGGAAAGGGGGAGGTTCCTTTCAGTATCCAGCCTGCGTAATTCCTCCTCAAAAAACCTTCTGTTATACAAACCCGTCAAGGAATCGTGAAAACTCAAGTATTCGATTTGTTCCCGCTGTTTCTTTTTATCTGTAATATCACGGAAAACCAGCACAACTCCCACAATTATATTCTGCTCATCCTTAATGGGCGCAGCGCTGTCTTCCAGATAATATTTTGTGCCGTCCCTGGAAGTCAGCACGGCATGATTTCCAAGCTCTTGAATTATGCCGGTTTCAAACACATCTTCAATGGGATCGTTAATGGTAGAACCCTCTTGTTCATGGGATAAAACAAAAATTTCCTTGTAATGCCTGCCGGAGGCTTCAGAAGTAGACCAACCTGTTAATTTTTCGGCAACACTGTTTAACATTTCGACTTTTCCGTTCCTGTCAACGACCATAACACCATCGCCGATGGAGATTAAGATTTGGAAATACTTATTGCGTTCATAGGCCAGCTTTTCCTGCGCCGTAATTCTTTCTACCGAATTCCAGATTCCGTTCATAAGCAGGGTCATTTCATATACATCACTGACGTCATAATCACCGTTCTTGTTAGCAAGGGCAACAACTGCCGCAATCTTTTCATCGATAACCACGGGCACCGACATAAAATTTTTCAGAGCCACATGCCCCTCGGGGTAGCCCTTTTTTAAAGGATTGGGCTCCCCGTAATCATTGATGATTATAGGCTTTCCCTGCCGCACAACTTCACCCCAGAGACCTGCCCGGTCCAGTTGCTCAACGTTCAGTTTTCCGGCAATTTCACAATCTTTCATTACGGTCCTGGTCCAGGAATTGATGGAGAACTCACGTTTTTCCTGATCATACAAAGTAATATAGCCGTACTTGCTTTCCGTTAATTCAAGAGCCTTGTGCAGTACATAATCCAGCTTTTCCTGCCTGTTTTGAAAGCTGCGGGTCAGCACATCGGCCAGGGTCATCTGGCGCTGCAGCACTTTTTGTTGCTCCAGTTTACGCTCGTATTCTTCCGTAACGTCCGTTATGTAGGCGCCCACACCAAACCGGCCGCTCAACATCTTTACGGGGAATTTTGTGGCTTTGAAAACCCGGCCGTCCCTATGCACCTCTTCAGTAATAAGGGTTTCCTGTTTCAGAACCGCCTGATCGGTTTGTCTGATCCTCTGGGCAAATCCCTCTTCCGAGAGCATATAATCATCCTTACCGATGATCTCTTCGCCTTTTTTATTATAAAAGAGTTCCATGGCGCGGTTTACAAAAACGTATTTTAAATTCTCATCTTTAAGATAAACAAGTCTGTCGAGGGCGTCGATGAATGTTTTCTGTAATGTATTGTAATTATCTATCTCATTTCTAGACGCTTTAAGCTTACTGTTGCTTTTTGCCAGCAGGACTAAAAAAAAGAACAACAGGGCCAGGCCGGCGCCGCCGGATATAATAATGCCGTTTTTCATTCTTTCTTCTTTTTCTTCTAATTGCGTTTTTGCTGTGATGTCATGGACAATGGAATACAGAGCATCTGTTTCCCCGTATTTTACGGGATAAGAGAAAACCTCCACCGTACGTACTTCACCGCCGGCCAGCCGGTGTTTGAACAAAAAATAGTTCCTGTGTTCCGCTTCTGCCGCCTGCATTTCCTGCCTGGTCTCAGCTGGGGTTAATGTGTTTATCTGGTATATATTCATTGAAAGAAGCTGCTCTCTGGTATATCCATAAAAAGATGCGGCAGCGCTGTTGGCATAAACGATAGAACCGCTTTGCGGCTCGATAACCAGCATAATTGCTCCATGTTCTTCGAATAGAGTAGAAAAATCCAGATTGACATCCGGTGAATTTGCGCCGGCAAACACCGGACAAAACAGGGTGACGCTGAGTAGTATAAATACAGCCACTGCTCTTCTCATGATAATGTCCCCTTCAAAAAAGCTCATAGGATGGCGTCTATCTGCTTAAATATTTTCAATAAAAATCTGCACTATTGTAGGCCGAACTGTGTTCCGGAACTCTTCCTGAGTGTAGAGGACGCTATCCAAATACTGCTGTCAATAAAAACAACGCAATAATGCGCTGCATAACAGGTTAACCAGCCTTGATCCGTCAGGCTGGTTCCAGTACGGCAAATATTAATACTCTGTTAAATTTTTACTCAATTGTCCACCACCAGATAATGTTTCGATATAAATCCCAAAAAACCTTTTTTACGTTCATATGAACATTTTATGAACCAGCCCATGTATGAGGCGGGCGGCTTAGTAGAGAAAAAGAAGAAGGCAGGGGGGCAAGTTGCTCTGGACATTGCCCCCTTACCCTCTTGTTTTTCCGGCAGCACGGCCAACCACTGATATCCCTGTTTAATAGACAGGAAAAATGGCGGGTAACTTTCCGGTTTTTTTGTCGAACAGGGACCCGCTTCACCTGTCAAATGACGGTTAGTTCTTCGTCTAAGACGGAGTATTTACATGGCCTGTCAAATAATATGCACATAAGGGCACAAACCGGCCGTCGGCGAAGACATGAAGGCTGCACCTCCTGAGGCGTTCCAAATCAAGATTTCCGGCATCCTGAAAGACCATGGCAGTTAACGTGAAGCTGTGGGTACGGACGCGGCGGAGAAAGCTGTCAAAGGAATCAAAACCAGATTTTGATTCCTGCTCTTCAGCATCCTCAGCATTTTGACGCTGCCATCTACGCGCGATAAACGAACGGTTTTGGTCCGCCGTCGCCGTTGCGCAGCGGTATTTATTTGTCCTGTGCAGTGGGTTTAAGGATTGATCCGGCATGACGATATAATCGCCGTGGAACACACACAACGGGTGATCGCAGCGGGACGGCCGGAGCGAATCCTCCGGAACAAGGTCACCGGCCTGTTCTTCAATGGCCTCAAGCAATTCATCAAGGGTAAAGCGCCGGTCATCCGACGGTAGCGCCGGAATACGCCCGAAGTAACTGACGGGCTGGAAATGAACGCCGCGCACAGCCGGCGATTGTGAGACGGCAAAGCGGATGATATTCCCAATATCCTGCGTATTGACCTGGGGCACAATGGTCGGCACCAGCGTAACACCGAGATTGTGGCGTGCGCAGTTGTCAATTGCCTGTCGTTTCACGCCAAGCAAGTCTCTGCCGCGAAGGGCGCGATATATTCCGTCATCCATACCGTCAAACTGCATAAACACAAAGGACAGGCCGGCTTCCGCAAGGCTACGGACATATCCTTCATCTTCTGCCAGTCTTATTCCGTTTGTGTTCAGCTGAACATACTGGCAACCCGCTTCTTTGGCGGCGGTAACAATTTGAGGCAGATCGTCGCGGACAGTGGGTTCTCCGCCGCTGAGCTGGACAAGTGTTTTACCCGGCACAACCAGCGCCCGCAGGTGCTCTCTAACAGTTTCAAGGGCCAGATCATCACCTGCTCCACCTTCGGCAAAACAGAAAGGACAACGCAGGTTGCAGCGTTTAGTGACCTCAAGCAAAACACAGCAGGTGCCCTGTTTATGTTCGGGACATAAGCCGCACGCATGGGGGCAGTTTTCATTTTCACCATCCGCAATGGGAGGCACGTCTCCTCTCCAGGCTTCCAGATCACGCAGCCCACGCCATATGATTGCGGAAAAATCACCGTGCTCCGGGCACTTTTTTTCAAGGTAAACCTCTCTGCCGTATCCGGCATGTACCGCCGGTATCCTTTTTAAGCAGACAGGGCATACGCTGTAAGTGTGTCTTAGAATTTTACGCATATCATCCTCCGGAAACCAGCTGCCGGGCGATCAGATAACGCCCGGCATGGTATTTATAGTTTCTAAATACGTCCCTCGTCCATTATTCCGAAGCATTCGGTAAAGAACACAACAGCGTCAAGGTTATATTTATTTACCGTTTCGTCCAATGCTTCATCCATGATTTCGGCAAGAGGCTGAGACTCGCAGGCAGCTCTGGCATTGATGATCACAGGCAGATCGACGCAGGGCCGGCCGAGCCTGCTGTCGAACTGCAGGTCATAATCGACGCCTAAAAGCGAAATTTTGCAGGTTGTACCGTCTGCTCCGTCGGCAAAGACCTTCAGGTGCGGGACGTTGCAATGCTTACGCAATAATTTCAGGCGAATTGCCTCAACCAGATCTTCCAGAAAAGCGTTCCCATCAAAAGTGCCGCAGCAGATCTTTACATAGAGCTGGCGATTATACCAGCTTAGCTTCTGTTCCGCTGCGATGAACTCAGGCCCGCCGTACCCGATATCAACTGATTTGAGCTGCGCGTCATGGGTCATAATATAGTCCGCAACCTTGTCGATATTTGTTTTGTTTTTGGCGGAGATGGCGAAGACCGCCGCGTCGGGACAAAAGTCCTTCAAAAATTTAAGGTAAGCCTCAATTTCGACGCCGCTCAGGAGATCAATTTTGTTCAGCAGCACAACATCCGCTTCCTGAAGCTGAGCTCTGAACAAATACTTCATTTCCTCCGGAAGGTTTATATTGGCCCCTTCCGGCATAATGGTACGCAGCCGTTCCGGGTCAACGACCACGGTAAAGGGCGCCAGTTCAAACTCGCCGTGGTATTCCCTGTCCAGTTTATGATAGACATGGTCGAGAGCGCCGACGCCGCAGCCGGGAATATCCGACATAACAAGGTCATTATGCTCATAGTCCATGAGGCGTCTTAGCCTGTCCACCAGGTTCTCCGTTTGATAGCAGATGCACTGGCCGGTCAGCTCCGTGATCTTGCAGCCACAGGCTTCGGAATACTTGGCATCCACAAGATTTTTTGCGCCAAGGTCGTTGACGATAACACTGGCTTTGCCGTTATTTAAGTTGATATAGTCCGCCAGAGCAAGCATAAATGTTGTTTTACCCGCTCCTAAAAATCCACTTACAACCATAAATTTTTTCATTTCTCCAGGCTCCTTTGCAGATAATCAAATGATCTTGAATGATTCTCAGGATGACGCCTCGCATTTTGCGATATACTCCGGCGTAAGTTCAATACGTGTACCGTCACCCATGGCGAGATATATGCCGAAAGAGCAGAACTTACAATCCTCCTCGCAAGGGAAAAGCTCAAGTCCAATCTGCCCGAAGACCAGTGCCGTATTTCCATTTTTACGGCGCGCGATATCATTTGCCACGCCCCGTGTAAATGTCGCCTCCGGCGTCGACTCGTGAAACCCGAGCAGATAAATACATTCCTCCCGTGTGGGCGGTGTGTCTTCGAGAACCCGATTTAAAATCTCCGTTACCCTTTTGTCCACTCTTTCACCTCTTAATGATTACTAACTGTTTAACGCGCACAGCAGGCACAGGCGCTGTTCCTTTCGACAATAGCCTCCCGCCTGGACAGAGTCCCGGCGCACCGCAGGAAACGGTAGGCATAACGCATAATGCATAGCGTACCCTCCATATTGTGCTTGACGATTGCATTCAATAAACGGCCGGCGTACTCGCAACCATCCGCGTTGATCGAATAATAGTTCCATTTACCGACCCGGCGGCTTTTTATTATGCCGGATTCGCAGAGAATTTTCATGTGATATGAGAGTGTCGGTTGACTGATTTTCAGTTCGTCCAGCAAGATGCAGGCACATTGCTCGCCCTCACTGAGAATCTCCAGGACGCGAATACGGTTTTCGTCCGTAAAGGCGCGGAACACGCGGACATATTCGCTTCTCATAGATGCCCCCCTTCCCCATGAAAAATGTAGAACCATTGGGTAGTTTAACATACATATTGAAAATTTTCAATTCGAAGAGCTAAACTAATTGAAAAATTTCAATTCGAAAAGTTAAACTAAAGGTAATAGGAATAAAATAAACAATGTTTTTTGCCCATATCTATGGTGAAGACCAGCCTTTCCCGGCTGGTCTTTTTAAATATGTTTTTTTGTTTTTTGGAGAAGCCTGCACCGGCCTCTGGCTAGTTGTCCATGCTCCAGCGCCACAACTTAATATGGAAACATTGAGTTTGTTGAATGCCCCCTCTAAAGGGCTGGAGCAACGGGACCGGTTTTTCTCATTGCTTATTGTCCGCAGGATAATAAATATTTTCAGAGTAGTTGCCCATGCCGCCAGCGGCACCACGAAGGATGAAAATATCTATTTTTAGAGTAGGTCGGCCTGACCGGTCAGACTGCGCCGCAACTTTTCAGAAGCACCCTCCAAAACCCTGATAACCTCAACTGCGCTCTTTCCGTCAGAGAGGGGAGTTTTCCTCTCTTTCACTGCCCTGAGAAAATGCTCGCACTCCAGGCGCAGGGGCTCTGCGCTGCCCCGGAAGACCACTTCACTGCCCAGGTCTCTGGCTGTTAAACCGGCAGAGATGCCCTTGCGGTGTAAAGTCACCGTCTGCTCCAATTCATCGTAAACCAGCATGGCCTCCGAGCAAACAACAGTCAGGCTGCGGCGCTGTTCCGGCCAGAGCCAGGAAACATGCAGGTGCGCCTTGACGCCGCCTTTGAAGGCCAGGTGAACATAAACGTCGTCCGCGATTTGCGGCTGCAGGACGCATTGCCCCACGGCTTCAATAAGCTCCGGCGGCCGGCCCACCAGGAACAAAAGCACCGCTACGTCGTGCACCCCGAAGCTCCACAGCACATCTTCATTTGACCTTACCCGGCCCAACTTGAGGCGCTCCTGGCTCAGGATCCTGAGCTCGCCGGCGGCGCCGGACAGGATATACTGCTTTAACCACTGAACGGCCGGCTGGTAGAGAAGCAAATGACCGGCCATCAGCACCCGCTCCCTCGCTCCGGCCAGCTCCACCATCTTTCTCGCCTCTACTGTGGACAGGACCAGCGGTTTTTCCAGGAAAACGTCCTTTCCGGCCAGTAAAGCCGCCCTGGCCAGCTGGTAGTGGGTGGGAACCGGAGTTGCTATGAAGACTGCCTGAATCCCGGGATCATTCAGTAATTCCGGTAAGTCAGCATAAATCTTGAGGTTTTTATAAGTCTTAACCAGATCAAGCCTTTTGGCCGGATCCTTTTCCACAACAGCTGCCAGAACACCGAGCTGAGCGAGGGTGCGGATCAGGTTCCGGCCCCAGTTGCCGGCTCCTACAACAGCAGTTTTCAGCAAGTGCCTCCCCTTTCAGATATCATAAACCACCAAACCGCCTGCACTGCCGGGGCTCCCCGGCCTCCCGGACATCCTGGCAGCAGGCCGGGTTAATTAATTTATGACCCTGAAGCATCCCCCGGCAATTCCTCCAGGATCTCCCTAACCATCTGGCACGGTGGGAGCAGGATAATTTTGTTCAAATATCGACGCTCCATTTTTTTATGATATCCTGTATAATTTTTCCCCTGGTAGTATATTCAGGCAAGGGGTTTTTGGTCATAAAAAACAAGCCCTGAAAAAAGGGCTTGTGCTGGGCATATCTGATCAGGGATTAACTGCGCCGTCCGGGAAAAAACGGTATTGTGTTGCCGCTAATCTTTAACAAGTAGATAGCTTTTTACCCGGGATTCTGCCTTTTAAGAAAAGGGTTCTAGCCGGCCATTAGCTTCTAACCCCGCAATACGGCCCCAAAGTTCCGGGCCAGGGCCGAAGCAATACGCTGCACTCCGGCATCCGCCTCCTCATCCGTAAGGGTCCGGTCAGCAGCCTGGAATTCGAGGGTGAAAGCCATGCTCTGGTGCCCTTCGGGGACCTGCTCCCCCCGGTAAAGGTCAAACAGCGCCACTGAGCGGAGTATATTTCCTCCTTCTTTCCGGATTGCCTCCATAATCCCGTCTGCCGGCATACCCTGCCTGACCACGATGGCAATGTCCCTCTCGATGCCGGGGAATTTCGGCAGGGGGCGGTATTGAAAGGGATTTCCGGAAACCTCGAAGAGTTTTGCCAGATCGATTTCCAGAGCAACCACCCTGTCCGGCAGTTCGTAATGCTCCAGGACATCAGGATGAAGTTCACCCAGGATACCAAGGCTCACACCGCCTGTTTCCAGGGAGGCGCAACGGCCGGGATGGAAGCTTGGGTTGGCGGTCTCCGGCCGGAACTGGACCGGCCTGGCAGCGATCCGGCAAAAAAGTCTTTCCAGGACGCCCTTCAGGAAGTAAAAATCCATCTCCAGGGGGGCTATGTTCCAGCTTCCCGGCGTGCTTCCCATGGCAGCAGCGGAAAGGACCGCGCGTTCCTCCGGAAGGCTTTCCGCCCCCCGGGGGTAAAAAACCCGGCCGATTTCAAAGACCGCTCCGTCCTGGACGCGCCGGCTGTAATTCCTGGCCAGGATTTCCAGGAGTCCTGGCAGCATCATGGTCCGCATGACCGAATGCTCTTCACTGAGCGGGTTCTGGATTTTTACAGCGTTTCTCAAGAGACTATCCTGGGGAAGGTTCATGCGGTCAAACACCCTGGGGTGGATAAAGCTGTAGGTAACCACCTCGTACAGACCGGCACCGGCCAGATAGTCCCGGATCCTCTTCATAAACAATTGCTCCCCGGTTCGGATTCCCTGGGTTGACTGCCCATAGGGAAGGGTTGCGGGTATCCGGTCGTAGCCGTACATCCTGGCGACTTCCTCGATCAGGTCCGCTTCCAGATTGACATCAACCCGGTGGCTGGGAACGGTCACAAGCAGTTCCTCCCCGGCATCCTGCACTTTAAACTGCAAATCTGTTAAAATTCGTGCGGCCTCTTCACTGGAAATATCCACTCCAAGAACGTAGGACGCGCGGGCCGGCCTTAGGGAAACGACCCTTTCCGGCAGGGGGGCCGGGCAGACATCAATCCTTCCGGACACGACCTCGCCGGCTCCCATCATGTGAATCAGCTGGGCAGCGCGGTCTGCCGCCCGGGCGCAGCCGCTGATATCGATCCCCCTTTCAAAGCGCTGGGATGCCTCCGAGCGCAGCCCCAGGTTTTTGGAAGTCCTGCGGATGCTGATGGGATTAAAGAAGGCCGATTCCAACAGGACGCTGGAGGTCTCACCTGTCACCTCGGTGGTCAGGCCGCCCATGACCCCGGCAATGGCCACCGGCCCCGCAGGATCTGTAATAAGCAGCATCTCCGGGTTGAGCGTTCTCTCCACACCGTCCAGGGAGAAGATCTTCTCTCCCTTACGGGCCCTGCGCACAATAATCCGGCCGTCCTTCAGCAGGTTGTAGTCAAAAGCGTGCATAGGCTGGCCGAGCTCCAGCATGACGTAGTTTGTAACGTCAACAATATTGCTGATAGGCCGGATCCCGGCATGGCGCAGGCGCTGCTGCATCCAGAGGGGAGAACGTCCCGCCCTGACATTTTTGATCAGCCGCCCCGCAAAGCGCCGGCACAGGTCAACAGCCTCGATTTCCACCCTGGCCTGATCCGCTATTGTCTCCTCCAGTTCCGGAAATACCGGTTGAGGTACCCGGCACTGCCGCCCCAGCAGGGCAGCCGCTTCCCGGGCCACACCCAGCACGGAAAGGCAGTCGCCGCGATTGGGTGTAAGGTCAAGTTCAAGGATATAATCATCCAGGCCCAGGAGCTCTTTGGCGTCCTTGCCCAGGGGAGTGCCCGGAGGCAGAATCATGATCCCGTTGGCCTCGTCGGCAGGCATGGTTTTGGGGTCGATCCCCAGTTCCTGGCCTGAGCACATCATCCCCCGGGACTCCACTCCCCTCAGTTTAGCCCGTTTGATAACCAGCCCGCCGGCCAGCCTGGCCCCCTCCACAGCAACGGGGATCACATCCCCTGCGCGGACATTGGTGGCGGCTGTGATAATCTGCAGTTCTTCCGCTCCGGTGTTTACCCTTGTAACCACCAGTTTATCGGCATTGGGATGGGGTTCAATGGATTCAATGCGTCCCGTGATTACTTTCTCAATCCCAGCCCCCGGTTCTGCAATCCCTTCTACGGTGACGCCCGCCAGGGTCAGGCGGTCTGCCAGTTCCCCGGGGGATATGTCAATTTCAACAAATTCCTGCAGCCATTTATATGATACACGCACGTGCAACTAACCTCCTGTATTTAATCGACGGCACGAATATCGCCCGCCCTGCTCATAAAAACTCACTAATTTCAAAACTGTCGTAAAAACCTCAGATCGTTTTCAAACAACAGGCGCATATCGTCAATGCCGTATTTCAGCATGGCCACCCGCTCAACTCCCATCCCAAAGGCAAAACCCGTGACTTCTTCGGAATTATAACCGGAAATTTCCAACACCCGGGGGTGCACCATCCCTGAGCCGAGGATTTCCAGCCAGCCTGTGTGGGAGCAAACCCGGCAGCCGCTGCCGCCGCAGATCACGCAGGAAATATCCATTTCCGCGCTGGGTTCGGTGAAGGGGAAAAAACTGGGCCGGAACCTGGTCTTTGTTTTCTTGCCGAACATCAGCCTGGCAAAAAGATCCAGGGTGCCTTTAAGGTCGCTCAAAGTAATTCTTTTATCTATGGCCAGCCCCTCCACCTGGCTGAACATGGGTGAGTGGGTGGCGTCGTCGTCGCGGCGGTAAACCTTGCCGGGTACGATAATCTTAACCGGCAGCGCCGGGACTGTTTTCTCCATAGTCCGCACCTGAACCGGTGAGGTATGGGTCCTTAAAAGGATATCCCCGGTGATAAAAAATGTGTCCTGCATATCCCGGGCAGGATGATCCTTGGGCAGGTTCAGAGCCTCAAAATTGTAATAATCGGTCTCGATTTCCGGACCTTCGGCAATGCTGTATCCCAACCCCAGAAAGATATCCTCAATTTCCTCCAGGACAAGGTTGAGAGGATGCTTGCCGCCCCCCGGCACCGGGGTACCGGGTAGAGTAACATCAATGCCTTCTTCACGCAGTTTCTGTTCCTTAAGCCTGTTTTTCAGCAGGGCTGTCCGGTCCGCCAGCTCTTTTTCAATGGAGGCCCTGACTTCATTGGCAACCTGGCCGATCCGGGGCCTTTCCTCTGCGCTCAGGCTACCCATACCGCGCAGGACCTGGGTCACTTCCCCCTTCTTGCCGAGAAACCGGATCCTGATCCCGTTCAGCTCCTCGAGGGTTTCAGCCGCTGCCAGGGCAGCGCCAGCCTCTTCACCAAGTTTTCGCAACTTTAAATCCAACAAAAAAACCTCCCGGCTGCATAAAATGTTTGATAAAACCCTAATAAAAGGCAATCGAAAATATCTGTTCGTGAATGAGTAACCGCACCTTAAAGTTCAGTCCCTGCCTATTAAACCCGGTTAGTGCGCCTTTTAGCTCATTCACTGAGATCCTTTTGTCTTCTTTAATTATCTTATACCCATTAATAACCATAAAAAAACGCCCCTTCTACAGGGACGGATAATTGTTTTCCGTGGTACCACCCTCTAGTCTATACTATTTAAAGCATAAACTTCTCTTGTTACAGGTCATAATAAACCCGCTACTTACTTCCGATAACGGTAGAAGAACCGGCGCCACCTACTTGTGCTACGTTCAGCTGCAGTTCCGGGGCGAACTTCAATGGACCTAGTTCTAGAGAGGGCTTCCAGTCCAGCGGCCCTCCTTCCCTGAAGAACGCCGGCCATCTACTCTTCCCCTTCATCACCATTGCTCTGTTTTATTTTATGAAATCTAGTGGACAGCCAACCTCCTGTAAAGTATGTAGGCTCTCACGGAACCCGTCGCCTCGAACAGCCTCCAAAAAAAATCGGCGGTTAAAAGCACTTAACCACAACCTTTCCTCCGCTTTTTTGGGACCTTTTCGGTTTGATTATACCATAGACCAAAATTGATGACAAGAAAGTTTACAGAAAAATCGCATCGGAACCCTGCAGCTTAAAGATGCAAAATCCGCTGGAAATACTGCTTTGCGTTTCTATTTCAAGCCCCTACAGGCCCCGCTGCCTGATTGCCTCGTACAGCATAATTGAAAGGGACACTGCCACATTAAAGGACTCGGCCCGGCCAGGCATAGGGATCCGCACCCGTTCAGCCGCTTTCTCCAGAACACTTGTCCTGGCTCCGGCTGCTTCACTCCCCGCCACCAGGGCGCAGGGTCCGGTCAGGTCACACTCATAGACTGCTCTTTCAGCACGGGGGTCACCCGCGACGGTTTTTATCCCGGACCGCTCAAAAAAGGGAAAGACCTCATCCGGAGTAAGGTTTTGGACCACCGGCAGATGAAAGATGGAACCCATTGTCGCCCTTAAAGCCTTTGGATTGTAAATGTCTGCTGTTCCTTTCAGGAGAAGGACTCCCCGTGCCCCTGCAGCATCAGCGGAACGGACAATGGTGCCCAGGTTTCCCGGGTCCTGCACGCCGTCGATCAATACCAGCAGGGCCGGCCTGTCCAGTGGCTGTGTCCGGAGTTCCTCCAGAAGCATCCGGCGCTGCTGCGCCACAGCCAGTACGCCCTGGGGTGAATCAGTTTCCGCCAGCTGTCCGAACAGGCCTTCTTCCAACTCTATGACCCGGATGCCCCTGGCCCGGGCACGCTCCAGGAGCGCCGCACCCCGGCGGCTTTCCGGCAGGCCGGGACTTATGGCCATTAATTCTACCGGCCAGTCGGATTCCAGGGCCTCCTCCACAAAGCGAATACCCTCTACCAGAAACCTGCCCTCCTGCTCCCTGAAACGGCGCAAAGCCAGGCGGCGCAGGTACTTCACCCGGGGACTGTGCTTACCCGCCACGGCGTCCCCTCCTAACGGTCCTCCAGGGTTTTTAGTTTCTCATTCCGGCCCACGACCACCAGCACGTCCCCCTCTTTCACCAGGTGCTGGGCGCCGGGTGAGATGATAACGTCATTGCCGCGCCTGATGGCCAGGACCGTTACCCCGTATTTTCCCCGGATGTTACCCTGGCCCAGGGTCTTGTTGGCCAGTTCCGCCGGCGAGATTAATTCAATTATACTGTAATCGGGGGAAATATTAATCTGATCCAGGATGTTTTTGGAAACCAGGGCGTGGGCCACACGGACGCCCATGTCCCGCTCGGGAAACACCACTTTGTCGGCGCCGACCCGTTCCAGGACTTTCCCGTGCAGGTCGGTTACCGCCTTGGAAACAACTTTCTTCACACCCAACTCTTTAAGCATCACCGTTACCAGGATATTTGCCTGAATATCCTGCCCGATGGCCACGACAACGACGTCGAAATTGCGGATACCCAGCGACTTCAGGGTTTGCTCGTCCATTGCGTCTGCCTGTACGGCGTGAGTTACATGCTCAATTATATTGTTGACCTTCTCCTCGTTGTGATCAACCGCGAGGACATCGTAACCCATTCTGGACAGGGTCTTGGCCATACTTGTTCCAAAACGCCCCAGGCCAATCACCGCAAACTGCTTCATTATTCTCCCTCTCCTGTCAACTTAAATTTGACTCATAGGTGTAATAGGACGGCTCTCCCGACACTTTGCCCTTCGAACGGTTAGGTCCGTTGTCACGTAGTCACGGGGACGGTTCTCCCGGTGTCGGCGTTGCCACGGGGACGATTCTCTTGACACCTTTTGTTAGAAACGATTGGGTAGGGAACAGCTTCTACACTTAAATAAGAGAGAGGTTATGCCCCGAACCCGGCATACAACAAGGAAAAGTATAAACTATCGTCCTTCGCTTTTTACCGCGCAGGCAACATGGCGCTCTATCCCTGAATCAAGTGCTGTCACAAACAACCCTGTCTCCCGGTCAAAAAGCAACCCCGGAACTCAATTTTCCCGGATTATAAACAAGCATGGTAATTATACCATGCTTGTTCTCTTATTATTAGGAACCTTATTTTAAAATAGACTAAATCTCAAAGCCTGGCCTTGGCCATCTCCACCAACTGTCCGAAGGCCTTGCTGTCGTTCAGGGCGATGTCAGCCAGTAGTTTTCGGTTAATATCTACCCCGGCCAATCTCAGTCCGTTCATCAACCTGCTGTAAGAAATGCCGTTCATTCTGGCAGCTGCATTAATCCTGGCAATCCAGAGCTTTCTAAAATCGCGCTTTTTAACCCTGCGGTCACGGTAAGCGTAGACCAGTGATTTCATAACCTGCTGGTTGGCAACACGGTAAAGCTTGCTTTTAGCACCCCGGTATCCCTTGGCCAGTTTAAGTACTTTCTTATGTCTCTTTCGAGAAACCACACTGCTTTTAGCCCGTGGCATAGTTCATTCCTCCTGTTATAAGCGATTCTTTTTTGAAAAATAAATTACGGCAACAATATGTTCAGGCGTCTTGTGTCAGCATCGCTAACAATGGTGGCTTTTCGCAGGTTTCGTTTTCTCTTGGAACTTTTCTTGCCGAGAATATGACTGTGAAAAGCATGGGAACCCTTAATTTTTCCGCTGGCCGTCTTTTTAAAACGCTTTGCAGCACCACGGTGGGTCTTAATTTTTGGCATTCTTGCTGCAGCTCCTTCCTAATTGTCTTGTTTCGGCGCTAGAATCATTATCATATTCTTGCCTTCCAGTTTAGGCTGCCTTTCAATCGTAGATATGTCCTTGACATCCTCGGCCAGCCTTTTCAGCAACTGCTGGCCAATCTGGGTATGAACAATTTCCCGCCCACGGAAAATAATGGTGGCCTTGACCTTATCTCCGTCCTTCAAAAACCGGCTGGCGTTTCTTGCCTTTACCTCAAAATCATGGTCCTCAATATTGGGACGCAGTTTAACCTCTTTGACGCTGATAACCTTCTGCTTTTTTTTGGCCTCTTTTTCGCGCTTGCTCTGCTCATATTTATACTTGCCGAAATCCATTAATTTACACACAGGCGGCTTGGCAGCCGGTGCGATTTCAACCAGGTCCTGTTGCTTTTCCTCCGCCAGGCGCAGGGCCTCCCTTCCGGACATGATCCCCAATTGCGTACCATCTGCATCGATAACCCTTACTTCCCTGGCCCTGATCTCCTCGTTAATTCGGAAATCCTTCGTAATAGTAAATTCACCCCCACAAAAATAGATAGAAAATTAAAAGCGGGCATAATCCACCCGCTTGTAAAGTAGTATTCTACTTTCAAAAGAAACCTTATGGACTGCTGCTTTGCCAGGAGCGTCGTAAGGTGAGAAGCGGATGGCTTCTGCTTGTAAACTTTTGTTATTTACAGGCGCAATTATAGCATACAATGATACAGCGAGTCAAGATATACCGCCGCGCCTTCAAAAAAACAATCAACAATGCCGTTTTATGGCCCTGGCGGATAATAATTTTGCCCACCCCGCAACAGTGTTCGATTGCTCAGAAAGAACACGACGAAAGAGCTGTATTCTCATAGTTTATGAAAAAACACATAAATTGACTCCGGACGCATGACCCGGTGCTACTTGATTATGATGCTCTCTTCCGCCTGCGCTCTGGGATGGCCCTCGGGGTCGTAAAGGGTAAGCACAAAACGGTAAGTGCCGGTTTCGTAACCGGCCGGGACAGTCAGGGTGGCGCCGCCCCCTGCAATGCTTACCGGAAGATCCGCCTGATCTGCTATATTGACATAAGACGTTCCGTACTTACGCTGGAGGGTAGACTTGACAACGCCCGAACCCAGGGTATCTATGTTAAAGAAAACCGGAATGGAGGGTGCTGACTTGTCAAAAACCCTTGCAGCAGCGCCTGCCCTGATGGCATACTGGACTGGCTCCATTACAGTCAGAGTGGTAGAGCCGCCGGCCAGTAAATAGCCCTCCCGGGGAGAAGCCGGGTCGTTACAAGCATAGGCCTTGACATCGAGGTAATAGTTCCCCTGTTCAAGGGGGTTTATACTATCGGACAGATCTAGGGAAATGGAATTATAGCCAAAAGCCGCGGCGGTAAAAACATAAGGCAAAGCCGAGGTAAGTACGGTCCCGTTGATCTTTGTACCGATGGGCCAGGGCACATTTACCCCGCCCTGTACCAAAGCCAGTTCAAAGGCGTAACTCTTCCCGTCCGTCTTATAATCATAACCTGCGACCAGCGTTCCGGAAAGATTTATCGCTAGAGATCCCGCTGCCCCGCTCGCCGTAAGGGAATAAGAGTTGGTACCCACCACCGTGACTGCAGGCATTGGGCCCGAACAAGTGCCGGCGGCAGGCAAAAGTTCCACTTTGCATGTACCGGCGGGAAGCCCTGTAGTTGTTTTGGAAAAATCAAAGATAAATAAGTATTCCTTTACAGCTTCAGCCGGCAACGGTTCTGGAGCGTAGTGTTCCGTTGTGCTGCCCATCTTAATAAATTCACCCAGTGCCAGTTTCGTTCCTAACTCAGCCGCAAGGTTTTTATAGTAATACACACCATCGACCAGCATAATAATTGAAGTATTGGCCGGCAACGGAACCACCGTCCCTTCATGAGCCAGGCCCACTGTTTGGGTTTCCGGATTATAGTTTTTGTTGTAACTCATGTTAAAGACTACCGTAAAAACGCTGTCTGAAGTGACGGTCGCCGCAGTGCCCCCTCCTACCTGTATAGCTGTAAAATACTTTCCTTCTTTTATACCTGAATTTTTTATAACTCCAACCACACCACCACCGTCCGGCGCAAATATACCCGGGATCGGAATACCATTCTCATCCTCCGACCAGATATCATCTCCCGCAGGATTATCGCTGTTCAATAAATCCTTAATTTCCCCCCAGGACATAGACCCGACGGGAACAGCACCGTCCCGCGGCCAGACATCGCCTCTTCCGGTTCCTGCCGGAGCATTTATGTAATAATTGTGCCAGGCATCCTGAACACCCAGGGGTGCCGTAGATAAGCCCACAATACCTCCCACGCTGATCCGGCCTGATACAGCGCCTATACTTAAATTATTGTGTATGGCCGATGCGGGATCCGTCCAGTTACCTTCACCTACAATGCCCCCTATTCCGTTACGGTCACCATTACCGGACGCGGTGACTGTTCCTGAATTAAAACAATTGCTCACGGTGTTAAGACTATCAGCATATCCGGCCGCGCCTCCTATACCATGTTCAAGCCCTGTCACTGCGCCAGTATTTGCGCAAACCGTTATAACACCGTTGGTGCTACCGGCCAGGCCTCCGACAAAGGATCTTCCCGTGGTAGTTCCTGAAACAAAGGAATTACTGATTTCACTACCTGTGTCGGCATAGCCCGCCATGCCGCCTACGTAAAAATCGTGTCCTGTCACCGTGCAATCACTGCTGCACCCTGTTATAGTTTTATCCATCTTGCCGGCCACGCCTCCCACGTAGGATCTACCT
>Ga0209723_1000920_pt1 | contig 50369 bp, 39 predicted proteins | sample BiotimSIPDNA_2_FD_185750 | JGI IMG/M metagenome (GOLD analysis project Ga0209723, IMG submission 185750) | Anaerobic biogas reactor microbial communites from Washington, USA - Biogas_R2 time_0 SIP DNA (SPAdes) (version 2) | ecosystem: Engineered > Bioreactor > Anaerobic > Unclassified | place... | reverse complement strand
AACGGCCAATGGTCCGCGTTCTGTGCCCACCGAATCCAGGCCGAAACCAAACGGCTTCACCCTAAACGTCAACACCTTGAACGCCTTACGTTTCAACTCGCCCTATAGCGGAACGCCGGTTACACCCCTGCCACTCCGGGAGGTGAACCGGCAGGACCGCTCGTTCTGCCGTGCCGCCGGCCACGACCAGTGCGCTGGCGCCCAGTTGACGGATTTCTTCGGCGAGCATTCCGAGCGCGCCGTCGGCCTGAATGTATCTTCCTGGGAAAATGGCTGTTAGTTTCATAAGAGCATTCCTGCGGTACACCGGCAGAGGATGACGTCTTGTTTTGTCAAAAAGCGTTGCGCGATTCCCGGGAAAAAGGTGACAGCCACCTTGTGCCGCAACGGCCCTTCGGGTGCTTCGCACAAAAGGTGGCTGTCACCTTTTTCCTGGATTCCCGCCTTCGCGGGAATGACGCATGGCTATTCAGTTATCGGCTTCGGTTCGAACTTGAATGAGTAGACGTCGCATTCCGTCATGACCAACCTCAGGCGGACCGGCTTTCCGGCCCACGCCTCCAGGTCGGGGTTCCCCCGCCAGGAGATGCAACCGGCGACGGTATCGCCAACGACTACATTGCAGTCTGCCAGGCTGAATCCGGGAATCGAGGTGCCGTCGGGCGTCTGGATCTCGACGGCCAGGCTTCCCGCGGCCGACGTGCTGTAGTTGACGACGAGCCGGTTACCTTCGAACACGAGGGGTTTGGTTACCAACTCGCCTTGTTTGATGCCGGCGGCGACGGAAACGAATCCGTCGGTGCGCAGCACGTAGCGGTGCCCGCTCTTGGCGTGGTAGATCGACATTTCGGCATCGCCGGTGGGAACCACGTTGAGTGCCACGTAATTCGACCGGCTTCCCCAGCGGTCCGGATCGAGTCCGGGGCGAATATAGGCTTCGGGGAAGAGCCGTTCGTACGACGTCGCGCCGGCCCGGGTGGCCATGAACACAATATCGGTGGAGCCGAGCATCGGGTCGGTCTTTTCGCCGCCGACCCGGCCGGCCACGTAGCGGGTCGGCAGGGCGATGTAGATGTGGGGCGCGCGGAAGTAGGGATGGGTCTGGCTGGTGTAGAGGTGTTCGCCGGGCAGATTGGGGTGCATGGGCACCGGCTTGTCCCAGGTCAGAAAATCGGCGGACGTCGACCGCGACACGGTGCGCAGTCGGCCGTGTGGCGTTTCCCAGGTTCGGAAATAGCAGACGTAGCGTTGTTCTGCTGCCGACCAGAAGGCCACATTCTGGGAGTCAAAGGCATGGCTCCAGGCCTTGTCGTAGGGAATGACCGGTCCCTGGCCGAGCGGCCTCCAAACGACCCCGTCGGCGGAGGCAAAGGCGTGAAGTCCGTCGGCTCCGGCCTTTCGATCCTTGCCCGGATGCCCGGCCAGTGCCTTGAATCGTTCGTCCGGGACAACACCCGGCCGGGTGTCGAGGAAGGGGGAGAAGTTGTGGGAGAAGGGCGGCTGCCTGGCGAGGACGACGTTGTTCTCACGGGACCCGTTCACGTCGAACAGGCCGAGCGAGGGAAAGGTCCACTCGTGCCCGTCGCGGCTCTCGGCGTAGCAGGTGATTTCGCCGGGATGGCCCGAGTATTGCGGGCCGGTATAGCTGGGGTCCGTGTCGCGATAATAGCCTCGGTAGAGGTCTCCGTCCTTGATGACCGTCGCGTAGCCGCCAATCAGGGGCGACTTTGGCAGCGGAAGCATCTGGGGAGGATGGGTGCGGAACTCCACGCCTTCCATTCGGTCAACGAGATGCCGATCGACGAACAACTCGAGGCGGGAACCGACGGGGATGGGCGAGTCCGCCGCCAGGATCTGAACAGGCAGAAAGGTTACCACAAGCAGTACACTCTCAAGCAATAGTCCGCGGTGCGGGTTCTTGAACGGGTTTGCCATTTCGAATCTCCAGGACGGTCGAACGGCGCTGTCTGCTGCCGACCGCGAAGCCGATCGCCGCGGGGCCTTGGTGAGAGCGAAGAACGGCTCGTGACGCAAGACATCCGACCGATACGGGCGTGAACGCCGACAGTCGCGGCCTACTTCTCTTCCTCAGTCTTTAGCGGAGCCACATACAGGAAGAGCGTGTGTTTGTCGCCGTCTTCCAGAGACTTCACCGAGAACGACTTCTCGTAGGCGATTCCTTCGATCGTGTAGTTGTGGGTGACGATTTGCGAGCCGGGCTTGAGTTGCTTGAATTGGGGGATGAGCCGGGCGTTCATTTCGGGGAGCAGGTAGAGCATGAGGACGTTTGCCCGGCTCAGATCGACCGTGAAGATGTCTTCCTGCTTGATTTCCACGAGTTTCTCGACGCGTTCCTTGCGGACGTTTTCGAGCGACTCTCGGATCCGCTGGGGATCGATGTCGTAGCCTACGCCGTGGCAGCCGAAGCGTTTGGCGGCGGCCACGATGATCCGCCCGTCGCCGCAGCCGAGGTCGTAGACCACGTTGTCCTGCTTGATGTCGGCGACGTCGAGCATCTTGTCGATCACGTCGTAGGGGGTGCCCACGTAGACGCAGTCGGGCGTCTTGTCAGGCTCGGCCGTATGTGCGTCGGCGGCGTACAGGGCCGGAGACACTGCTGGCAGCAGCAGGAGGCTGAGGGCGGCAACGACTATTGCGGTGGTGCGGCACATGGGTATTCCTCGGATTTGCTGGTGCGGCTGTTGGCGAGTGGAAGGCGAGGGGCATGTGGGGATCTTGGTTGGTGAATGCAGTGGATGGTCTGCTGTTCTCGCTTACGCGTCGGGTTACTGTGTTCTTGCTCACGCGTCGGGTTACTATGGCTGAAGCGTTAGCGGAAGATTGCCAGGCCGGGGATAGCCTTGTCGAGGCGTTTCACTCCGTTCCTGGTGACGCTGCATTTCTTCAGCCAGAGGATTCGCAGATCTTCGAGGGGGCGGAGATGTTCCAGCCCTTGGTCGGTGACGTTGCATTCGTTGAGGTTCATGACGCGGACTTCGCGCAGGCCTGCCAGATGGGCCAGTCCCGCGTCGGTCACTTTCGTCTTCTGAAGGCCGAGGGTTTCGAGGCTGACCAACGGTTCCAGGTGAGCCAGGGGTTCGTTGCCGATCTGGCATCGGCCCAGATTAAGGACCCGCAACCTGGTCAACTTCTCCAGGTGTTCCAGTCCGGGACCGGTGACCTTGGTGTTTTCGAGGGCCAGGACTTCGAGATTGGTCAGCTTTCCGAGGTGGACCAGGCCGGCGTCGGTCACGGCAAGGTCGTAGAGGTAGAGACGCCTGAGTTGGGTGAGGCCGGCCAGGTGTGCCAGTCCGGCGTCGGTCACGGGGCACTCCCCGATCTTGAGCGACTCGAGGTTGGGGAGACCTTTGAGGTGGACCAGATCGGCGTCGGAAATCTCGCGTTTGGTGATCTCGACGCTGCGGACCAGGCCTCGATAGTCGCGCACCAGCCGCAACGGCAGGCTTTCGAGGGTCGCGACGGCGTGGGGATCGTCGCTTGGCGATTCCTGAGCGTTGCTTGCTGCGGCGGCCGTTGTTGCCACCTGAGCGTTGGCGACGGGCTCGGAAGCCAAGGTATTGGCCGCGCAGGTCACGGCCAGAATCAACCAGAGACAGAGCTTCGTTTTCATGGTCGTTTCTTTCTCATCAAGGCGGAGTCCCGGCCGGATTGTGTCCGATGCCCGGTATTGTAGTCGGGGAACATGCCACTCGGCAAAGGGGCGGCTTGTTCTCAGGGCGGACGGCGAGGAACCGCTGGTTGCCGGGAGCTTCAGTCCTTTACTGTTGCAGTCAACTTGGCACGGTAATGACGTTTTCTGACACTTACTCCCCAAAATGAGGCCCCCGTCTAGGGAGTCGAGACAGAGGGGTCGGTGTGTGGGTGTGTGTGGCTCATGGCGGTCGGGAAACGATGCGGGAAAGAACGTTGGTGTGTGTTCACGCGTACACTATCAGATTAGTGTTCCCATGTCAAGTATATTTTTGAACAGTCATAGGTTTTTTTGGAGGGGGTTGGCGATGCGTGGGGGTGCGATTTGATTCGATGCACATCGTCTAAAATAGAAGGCGGAACATGGTGGGCCGCGGCTCGCGAGAGGATGGCGGGACGTGGTTAGGCACTTGAAGACGGCGTGTCATGCCACGTCTCTTGGTGCTGGTTCGCCTTGGCACCACCCTACAACTGTTGCCACATTTCCCGCGGAACATGGTGGGCCGCGGCTCGCGGGAAGATGGCGGGACGTGGTTAGGCACTTGAAGACGGTATGTTGCGCCACGTTTCGCTGGTGCTGGTTCGCCTTGGCACCACCCTACAACTGCTCCCACATCTCCCGCAGCACGTCGCCTCGCTTGCGGTCGGTCGGTGGTGATTGGACCTTTTCGGCCTGGTGGACCCGGGCGGCCAACTCTTGCGGATTGAGCGTGCCGGCTTTGAGTTGGGCCAGGCCGTCGGCCCAAAGTTCGGCAACGGCTTCGGTGACCGGTTCGTCGAGCCGGGCATTGTAGTCAGCGAAGAAGCCCTTGGTGGCAAAGTACTGGGCAGCCGGGATGGCCGGATCGGGATCGGTCACCTTCAGGTCGTTGAAGAAGCTGACGAGTTGCCGGCGCCCGATGACGGTTCGGACGAGGAGATCGGGATCGAGGGCGGCGGGGGTCGTCTGCTGCTGTTTGGCCAGGGCGGCGGCGAAACCGGCGGCCTCGCCGGTCTGCATGTAGACCGGTTCGAGCCGAACGGCGCCCCAGGTGATGTGAGTGGCCGACAGGCAGACGGGAACGAGCAGATTGTCGACGCCTTGCGGAAGCAGCGACCGGTAGGGGATCTGCGAGGGGCGGGATTCTTCGGTGAGGATCAGCTTGCCGTCGTACTTGTAGCCGGGACGGCTGTCGGTGGTGCAGGCGTGCGAGTCCATGTACCAATCGGTGATAGCGATGCTGTCGCGATGGATGGGCGTCCGCCCGTACTCTTTGGCCAGCATGCCGTCGTGCTCGGTAAAGATATGGCGGCCGACGATGCGGCGGGTTTCGCGGACGTACATCTCATAGGGCACGTGCCCGTTGTCGGCATACTCGTCCTTGGGCAGGCCCCACTCACGGAATTTCTCACGTTGCCGGGGCGACACCGATTCGTCGTTCTGCAAGAACCACATGAGCCCCAGGCCGAAGTCGAGGTGCCGCTGGATGATCTTGTCGCGGGTGGGCCAGTCGGCCTCGGGATAAGCGTGGTTCTCGCCGGGGAGGATGGGGCTATTGACGTGCGATTTGAAGTTGGGGCCGTTGTTGGTAGCGATGGACTTGCGGTTGTAGTTGACGTATTCCTCGCGGTTGTACGCGGCCGGCTTGGGGATGGGAAGGCGGTTGGCCGGATCGGAGGTCACGCAGAAGCGATAGTTGTAGGCCTGGACGGCCCCGTCGGCCGTGAAGGGGCTGGTCGGATCGACGGTTCCCTGGTGGCCCCCGTAGGGGCGGATGTTGAGTCCCTCGCGGAGCACGCCGGGCGCCGGTCCGCCGGCAATGTTGGTGAAGACCTTGCCCGCATGGGGCTCGCCGTATTCGTCGCGGGCTTCACGGCCGACGCGATAGGGAACGCCGGCCAGGGCCAGCAGGTCGCCTTCGTAGGCGGCGTCGACGAAGGTCGTGCCGGCGACGCGGATCGAAGGTCCGTCGTAGGCCTTGGTTCGGGATTGCAGGGTAACGTTTCGGATGAGGGCCCCGTCGCGCGCGACGGCGGCGGGATAATGGTTGAGGAGCAAGGTGATATTCTTCTCGCCGGCCACGAGGCGGTTGTACTCGCGTTCGGCCACGTGCGGTTCGGCCCAACCGATCGGGTAGTGCTGGTGGGTGTAGCGGATCGTCTGGTGGTCTTTGGAATCGCGGCCGAAGGTGGCAACGTAGTAGTTTTCGATGTTGCCGAGCAGTTCGGTGAAGAGCGGTGCCCGGGGGCCGCCGTAAAGGGCGTCCCACTGCATGAGCCCGTTGGTCATCATGCCGCCGAGGTGTCCGTCGTGCTGGACGAGCAGGACAGTGCAGCCTTCGCGAGCGGCGCGGACGGCGCAGGCGATTCCGGCGGAAGTGCCGCCCACGACGACCACGTCGAAGGACTTGCCATCGACGGTGGCGGGGGAAGAAGCGGTGGCCAGGCGGACGGGCTCGTCGGAGTGCCGAGCTTTTTTGACGCCATCCTCTGCGTCGGGCGCTGTCTTCTTGGCCAGAGGCGACACCGCCACGGCCGCTGCCATTTCGTTTCGCAGGGGAGAAAGCTCCGAGGAGCCATCGGTCCGCGGCGGCTCGATGAATCCGGAATCGCGCCGGCCCGCTCGCTCTTCGCGAGCGATCTCGACCGGGATGAATTGCACGCCGTCGACGACGACAAATCCGTCGGCGTCTTCGTTGGAGACGATTACGGAGCCCTCCTTGCCGGCTTCGAAGCGAAAGATGCCGAGGGCTCGCGGCACTCGATCAACCAGGACCGGCCGGCGCTGGTTGACGGTGACGGTTCTCTCGCCGTCGGCACTGGCGACGGTGACTTTGGCATTGGACGCCCGGTTCTCGTGCCAGACATAGAGGAGGCGGACTTCGTACTCACCGGCGGACGGGATCTCCGGAGTGAAGCGTGCGGTCTTCTGTCCGTGGTCGACGCTGTTGTCGTGGCTGTAGGTGCGGCCGAGAAGCGGAGGCTGCTTGTTGCTGGCGACCCAGGACCCTGTGTACTCGGCCGCGTCGTCGTCGAGGACGATTCCGGGCAACTCGCGGGCCGGCGAACCGTCGGCGGCGCGTGCCGCAGCGGGCAGAGCCAGGAGCAATGCGATAACGGATACATCGAGAACGTGCCTTGTTGCTGTGATCACGGGAAAGTCCTCCGGCGAGTCTTGCGGGCCGCAACATCTCGGGTTTCACATGGTCGAACATTCTACCATACCGGGCCGCGTGTGCGTAGAATTGGCGATAACTCCAGGGAGACCGCAATGATGTCGAAGAACCAGCGTCAGACGGCGAGGAAGCCGGCGACGAAATTTGCCCATTTGCAGAAGAAGATGCGGAAGCAGGCGGTGGAGAAGCGGAATGTGCAGCGACAGAAGTCGAGGAAGAAATAGGCCGGCGCCCCTTCATTCGCTTGCTTCCGGCACAGACTTCCACACGCGGATCGAGGCGTCGGTGCAGGCGGCCGCCAAATAGGTGCCGTCGGAACTGAAGCGAGCCACCCCGCCCCGCACGTCGGCGTTCTCCCGCAGGATGAGGAGCCGCTGACGTTGCTCATAATCCCAGAGTGCGATCGTTTCGCCCCCCATGACCGTCACGAATCGCGTGCCGTCGGGATGAAAGACCAGGCCGTTTTCTCGCTCGCCCTCCAAGGCCGGCAATTTCCACACCGTCTGGCCGGCGGCGAGATCCCAGAAGTGGACCGAACCGTCGTTGCAAGCCGTCGCGAAGATCCCGCTGCGACCGAAAGCGTGGCCGGTAACCTTGGCGTCGTGGCGCAGCCTCGACTCAAAGTGCAGAGTTGCCGCATCGAAGACTCGGATCCTTTGAAACCGCGGCACGGTCGCCAGCCACCGGCCGCAGGGGCTCAACGCGATGCGGCAGTGGGGAAGACGCACCGTGTCGAGACTGCGCAGGAGCCGGCCCGTTTGCGAGTCCCAGAATTTCGGTTGGCCGCGCCTGCAGGCCGACAGGAGTTGCCGGCCGTCGAGGCTGTAGATCAGGCCGCTGATACCGTCGGCGCTGCCCTGAAACTCCAGACGCAGCTTGCCGCTGCGGACGTCCCAGATGCGAATCCATCCGTCGTCGGCGCCGGCGGCAACCGTGGCGCCGTCGGGACTGGCACAGACGGAGCAGACCGGTACCTCATAGCGTCCATAGACGCGCAGGGCCCGGCCGGCGGCAACGTCCCAGGCGCGGACCGTCCCGTCGCGGCTGGCAGAGAGCAGCAGCGGCGTTGCCGGCACGAAAGCCAGGTCGACCACCGCGCCCTCGTGGCCCTGAAGGATCCCGGTCCCCTGCTCGCTGATCGTCTGGTGGACGTAGACCATGTCGGCAGTCGTTCCGAAGGCGATTCGCTCGGCGTCTGGTGCGAAAGCGACCACCCGCACGTCTCCCCGATGCCCGCGCAGGGTGAGCTTGCATCGGCCGTTCACGGCATCGTAGACGGCCACGGAATTATCCCAGCAGTTCAGCGCGATCGAGCGGCCGTCGGGACTGAATGCCAAACAGGCCTGGGCGGCCGGTACAACCGGCAGCTCCCCGACCATCTCTCGGGAGGCCACGTCCCAGATTCTCACCCTGTCGCGTCCCGAAGCCGCCGCCAGGCGGGCGCCGTCGGGGCTGAAGGCCATTCCCACAATGCGGTCGAAAGCCGGCAGGTCGCCGACGTACTGCCGGGTCTCGAGGTTCCACAAGACAAGCCTCGCAGTCGGTCCGGTCCGTCCGAGCGTGAGGGCGACGTGTCTGCCGTGGGGACAGACCGCCATGTTCCGCACCTCGTTGACGTCATGGACGATGCGGAACAGCTCTTCTCCCGTTTCCGCTTCCCAAATGCGAATCGACATGTCTTTGCCGGCCGTGACAAGCCGGCGCCCGTCGGAGAGGAACCTCGCGCCCACGACTCCGTCGGTATGCCCCTCGAAGACTCGCTTCGCCTTGCGGGCGGCCACGTCCCAAAGAATGGCCGTCCCGTCGCGTCCGCCGGCGGTAAGCAGCCAACGGCCGTCGCTGCTGAAATCGACGCAGCAAATATGGCTCTTGTGGCCGCCAAGCTCGGCCAGCTTCTTTCCGGTGGTCCCATCCCAGAGCTTGAGGTTCCAGTCGGAACCGCCCCCGGTTGCGATCAACTTGCCGTCGGGGCTGAAGGCCACCGAGCCCCCGGCGGCGCGAAAGGCAAACAGCGACGAGTAGGGCAATCCGCTCAGATAGCCCCATTCCCAGCCACGGCGCCCGGCGGGGCAGTCGGCGAGGAACTGTTTCATTCGCGGGATGTCGTTGGCCTGCCACGCCCGATCGGCCGAAAGCACGCGGTGGAAGTAGAGATGCGTCTCGGCTCTTTCCAGAGATCGTGCGGTTCGCTCGTAGCTCACGGCGCCGACAGCCACGATCGCCGCCAGAAGCGAGAGACTCAGCAGAACCAAGACCGCGATTGCCGGGCGGCGGCGAGCCCAGCGGCCGAGCCGCAAGGGGATCGCCAGCGGGCGGGCCGCCACCGGCTCGCCGCGCAGGTGCCTGGCGAGATCGGCGGCCAGGTCGGCCGCCGTGGCGTAGCGGTCGCTCGGGGCAGGCTTCAAACACTTCAGGCAGATCGCCTCCAGGTCGCGTGGAACGGCGCGGCTCACTCGCCGAGGCCGGACAGGTTTAGTGTCTTTGTGCTGGACTTGTGCGCATGGTGCGCGCGTGTTTGTGCATGTTGGATTACGGGCTTGCCCCGCTTTGCGGGTTTCGCCGGTTCCGGCGACCTCGCCGCCTTCGTCCTGAAAGGGGCGGCGCCCCGTAACCATCTCGTACAGGATCACGCCCAGCGAATAGACGTCGGAACGGCGATCGACTTCGCTGCTGCGTCCCGCGGCCTGCTCGGGAGCCATGTAGCTCGCGGTGCCTACCAGTTGGCCGCCGGGAGTCTCTAATTCGTCAGACTTCGCCAGTCCGAAGTCGGCCACGTAGGCGGCGCCGGACTCGTCGAGGAGGATATTGGCCGGCTTGAGATCGCGGTGCACGATCCCCAATTCGTGGGCGTGGTGCAAGGCTTCAGCCACGCCGAGGCAGATCTCTGCGGCGCGGCGGCAGGATAATCGCTCGCCCCTGAGACGCTCGCGCAGGCTGCTGCCGGCAATGTATTCGCTGGCAATATACGTCGTGCCCGACTCTTCGCCCGCATCGTAGACCTGCACGACCCCGGCATGTTTGAGCCGCGCCACATTGCGGGCTTCCTGCATCAGCGGCGACGCATCGTGGGGCCGGAGCCGGCCTGCCCGCGGGATCTTCAGGGCGACCAGCCGCTTGAGCACCCGGTCGTGGGCCTTCCAGACCGTGCCGAAACCGCCCTCGCCCAGTTCTTCCAGGAGTTCGAATCGTCCGAAAGACGCGCCGGCCTCGACGGCCTGCAATCCTTCAGACCCCGGCTCGGCACCAGCGCCGAATCTACGGCAGACCTGCGGTGATTCTGGTGCGGCCGGCAGACAAGGCGAAGGTTCGGGCGTGGTGCTCCGGATGTCGCCGGTGTCGTCGGCCAGCTCGAAGGCGGCCAGGATGCCGCCACCGTACTCGGCAAAACGCGACTGGTAGTCGGCCGGACAGGGTTCCTCGCCGCGCTGCCGCCGGAGCTGCAACTCCACCGCCAGCAACTCCTGAAAAAGGGCCGTCCGGCAGTCGTCGGGAGCTTCGACCAGGGATTCCTCCAGCCTCGCGGGCTGCCCGGCACGCCAGGCCGCCTCGAACCGGTCGGCAATCTGATCGATCAGCCTTTCGGCCTGGAGGATGTTTGAGGAATCGGACATGAGGCAAGCGAAAACGCGTGTGGCAACCGTCAGCGTCTCTCTAACTACTTACTCGCAATCGGTCGGTCCGATGTGACATGGCGAGCTTTGAGCTATGAGCTTTGACTGTGGGGGGCAAACGATCATCGACCTCTGTCCTCCGGCTTACGGCTTTCGTCGGCTTGCCAGATCTCCCGGATCAGCAACAACTTGCGCTGCACGGTGCGGCGCACGTAGCCGAGGCGGCGGGCGATCTCTTCGTGGTCGCAGCCTTCCAGCTTGAGGGCGGCGATCTGTCGGAGGCGGGGATCTTCGAGCCGGTCGAGGAGCCGCTGGCAGAGGTCTTCCATTTCGGCGGCCAGTTCGGGCTCGGGTTCCCGCCCCACGATCTGTTCGATCGCCCGGCACTCGCAGTCGTCGGCGCCGCACTCGCCGATGGCCGATTCGCCCACCTCGCGGCCAGCCCCCCGCTTGAGACAGAAATGCCGCCGGTGCAGGTCGGCCACGCGGCGGTTGGTGAGCATGAGGAGCACCTGCCAGAGATCGTAGCGGTTGGCAAGCTGCGGGAAGGAGCCCTGGCGGATCTGCTCGAAAAAGTTGGCCAGCACGGTGTGGGCAACGTCCTCCTCGTCGGCCATCCGCCGGGGCGTGCCGTTCATCCTCTTGCGGGCCTGCTCGGCAAGCTGCTGGAGATAGCGCTCATACAAGCGCTGGGCGGCCTGCTGGTCGTCGTCGGCCCGAACCTGCTCGATCCAGCGGCTTACGGACGCAAGGTCCTCCATTCGTGATTGCTCCGTGGGAGAGCCCGAGACATCAAGAATCGCCCCCCGGCGAGGGGCCTGATAGTTCTTCATCGTAACTCGGCACACGGGGGGGAACAAGCGCGGGTTATTTATGTCGGTCCGGGCAGGCATAAAACGACCTTGAGAAAAAAATGAAAATGCGTGTCACATCGCCTGCGCGGTTTGCGAGTTATTCAGTAGGCGAATCGTTCGCCGCGGGAGGGGCAGTTTCCTCCGGCGACGTCGCTTGTCGGCGGAAAGCCGCGGCGGACGACCCCTGGTTTGGGGGACGAGAACGAGTGGTTCGCTTCACAGCACGTCAGAACGGTTACCGATGAGTGTGATTTTGTCAGCCGCGGCTGAATTAAAACATTTTTTCGATTGTCTTTGTCAGGATTGGCCACTCGGCGGCCTATAGGGAGGTAGGAAGCTGTTTTTCACAAGCGACCCCACGGGCAATGCCGAGCAATTCCGGCTCATTTGTGGGGTCTCAGTCACAACCGAGCATCGAGGAGTTGAGCATGAGATTCTGGTCTGGACTGGCGGGGGTTGCGGTTTGTGCGGCGTTTGTTTCGGGCGTGTCGGGCGACGTGTTCAACATGCCCGTCGGGCTGACAAGCCTGGAATTCGTCGAGGTGGGAAACCCCGGCAATGGGGCCGATACCACGGGCTTCGGCGCGGTGGGCTATACCTACAACATCGGCAAGTACGAGGTGACGGCGGGGCAGTATACCGAGTTTCTCAATGCGGTGGCGGCGACGGATACTCACGGGCTGTATTACTACAAGATGGCAGACATCAATTCTGAGAGCGTCGGCATCGTACGAAACGGCTCGTCGGGAAGCTTCACCTATGAGGTGGCCCCAGGGTGCGCCAATAGACCTGTTCATTTTGTGAGTTTTTGGGACGCCGCGAGGTTCTGCAACTGGCTCCACAACGGTCAGGGTGGTCCTGAGACGACCGAGAGCGGAGCGTACATCAACATTGGTGATCAGGCCACGTTCGCACGTCAAGCCGGCGCCAAGTTCTTCATCCCCAGTGAGGACGAATGGTACAAGGCCGCTTACTACAAGGGCGGCGGAACAGATACCGGATACTGGCTGTATCCCACTCAAAGCGACACTGATCCCGGGCGGGATCTGAACGACATCTCCGGCAACAATGCAAATTACAAAGGGGATCCATACCCCATCCAGTCGCCGTATAAGACGACCGTCGTGGGTGAATTCCAGGATTCCGGCAGTGCCTATGGAACCTTCGACCAGGGAGGCAACGTCTGGGAGTGGAACGAAGCAGTGGTCAGTTCGTCGCGTGGTTTGCGAGGCGGGTCCTTCGCTCACTCCTTGTTCAATGTCGAGTCGAACTTCCGCTTCGATCACCCCGCCACCGGCTATGATTCGCTCCGCGAGTATCGGTCTGTCGGCTTCCGCGTCGCAAGCGCCGCGCCCGTCCCCGAACCGGCCAGCCTGGCCATTTGGGCCTGCGGGGGGCTGGGGGCGCTGGTGCTGAGAAGGCGGCGGAGGTAGGAACTAAAATCTTGCCTATTTTACCCACACCCTTCGCGCCGGCGGCTCATGTTGCCGGCGCGATTTGTTTTCTTGGCTCAAACGGTCGCCGGCGAAAGTTTCACGGGGAATCGCTGTCACGTTTCCTGCGCCGTTTGCGAGTAATCCAATAGGGAAGCCGCGAGCCGCGGACGGGGCAGTCTCCCTCGATGATACCACTCTTTGGGGGAAAGTTGCGAGCGACGCCTCCGATAGGAGCGTGTACGGAATTTTGTGCTCGTGATCGGCCGGAAGGGGACAGTCCCATTTTTGCGGCATCCTGCCACAAAAATCGGGACAGTCCCCCAATCGTGCCGGTCGGAGAAATGGTTGGCTTCCAAGCATCAGACGCCCCGAGCCGGACCAGGCAAAGTGATGGACCCCACGATCGAGTCGACCCGATTCGGCCAGTATTGCATCAACGTCTATCGGCTGGGCGACAGTTGCTATCTCGTATGCGGGCGGCAGGGGGCCGCGGAGTCTTGCTTCACGCAGGCGGTGTTCCGCGATTGTCGCCGGCCGCAGGGCAACCTGATTCACACCCTGCAGCAGCACCTGCGCCGGTTCGAAGAGTCGAACGACTTTCAGGATTGGCACCGGCAGATCTATCGGGCGTCGTGGGATCCGGCGAACTCGCGCTGCCCGCTGTGTTTCGTCGCCTGCGGGCAAGCGGCCAAGGAGCTTCGCAAGCTGATGGGGCCCGACTACGATCGGTTTCTCGCGGCGTCGCTGGAGATCAGCGTGCAGCATGCTTCACAGCGAAACGAGTGTGAAGCGCTTGGCCAGGCGGGCCAGGGTGGTGTCGGCCAGGTATTGGCGGACGTGTGAGTGGACGGCATGGACGAGTTCGCCGACGAGGCAGTCGGCACCGTCGCACACCTGCTGCCGAAGCAGGCACTCGGCATCGCCAAGGGGGCCTTCGACCGCCTCGAAGAGCTGGAGCAGGGTGATATCTTCGGGAGCCAGGGCCAGGGTGAAGCCGCCGTGGGGCCCGCGGGTCGATTGGACGATGCCGGCCCGGACGAGTTGCTGCATGACCTTGGCCAGATGATGCCCGGAGACCTGGAGGGCGGCGGCGATTTCCTGATTTGCGATGCGACCATCGGTCTGCCGGGCCAGGAGGGCGGCCGCGTGGAGGGCGAGGGAGGCGGGTTCGGAGATGCGGATCAGATTTCCCACGTCGGGACCTCGAGACTCATCGGGCGGATTTGGCGTGGTGATTGCCTGAATGATAGAAAGCAGGACGTGGCGAGGGTATCGCGCGAACGGCTCGGCGTCTTGTGAATGCTGTGAAATACCCAGGAATCCGGGGAGAATTTTGTCCCATGTAACTTGTTTTCGCAAAAAGAGATATGGCGAGAGACAAGGATCTTGGCAAGGCAGATGCCGGAAACCGGATTGACTTGCGGGACAATTCTGGTAGAAATGTTCTTAAATACGATATTGAGTGTCAGTATCACTATGAGACCGCATCACGAACCCGCCGAAGAACCGCTTGTCGAAGTCGAGCCTGCGCAGCTCTGGCTGCGGCAGCGCCGGTTGCAGGTGCGATCGCGATCGGCGGAGGATGCTGCCTGCACGTGCCAAGGCGCAACCAACCAAGCAGCGAACCAAGGCCTGCCCGCCGCTTGCCAGGCGATCGATTCGGCCGACCTGCTGGCGGGGCGCCGGGAAGTGCAGATCGTTCATGCGGGCGAGACCTACCGGCTGCTGGTGACCCGGAACAACAAACTGATTCTGCAAAAGTAAGCCAGCCAGGCGCCCGATGTCCTGCGGGACACGCGGGCCTCCCAGCCAGCCTCGCGTCGCGTTTCTGCGAGCCGCCGACAGATTTTCAGAGGGTATCGTTCCCTGGTCGCGTCGGCGGTTCCATCTCGAACCTCTTGGCTGGGAGTGCCTCTTATGAAGCGTCACTATCGTGCTTTCACTCTAATCGAACTGTTGGTGGTCATCGCGATCATCGGAATTCTGATCGCCCTGCTCTTGCCGGCGGTTCAGTCCGCCCGGGAGGCGGCTCGAAGAACGAGCTGCACCAACAATCTGCGTCAATGCGTGTTGGCGCTGCACAACTACCACGACACGCACCGCCGGTTTCCCGGCTTGGGGGCCGACGCGAAGGCGAGCTTCTCGGTTCAAGCCAGGCTGTTGCCCTACGCGGAGCAATCGAATCTGCAAGAGCTGGTCGACTTTGAACAGCCGCTATTTGTCGGCGGGCACGGATTCGGCACGCTGAACGCGGCCCAAGTGGTTGCAGCGCGAACGGTCGTACCGATGTTCCGCTGCCCGAGCGACGGCGGCGAAGACCTGTTCACCGGTTACGGCGCCAGCGCGGAGCAGCCGCTCGCCGGCGGCAACGTCATGGTGTGCATCGGCTCAGGGCGAGGAACCAACTACGACGTTCGCTACCGCACGGACGGGCTGTTCTACTACGACTCGGCGACGGCGCTGCGAAACGTCACCGACGGAACCAGCAACACGGTGGTGATATCGGAAACGCTGCTGGGCAACCAACAGGATACGGGGGAGTTGGTTGACGCCCAGCGTCAAGTGGCGAACGTCTCCTATTCGCCCAACTCGGGATCGCCGGGGCTATCGGGGATCGTGGACGCGGACGTGGCGGCGATCGTGGCGGGCGCCGTCAGTTTTCGGGGTATGCGAGGTTCGGGTTGGATCGTCGGAAAGACATACACCTCGATGTTTCACACCTACCTGCCGCCCAACGCGGACTTCCCGGACATGTATTCGATGGGAATCGGTTATTTTGCCGCTCGCAGCAACCACCCGGGCGGCGTGAACACGGCCTTTGCCGACGGAAGCGTGCGTTTCGTGGCGGAGACGGTCGACCTGGAGACCTGGCGGAACCTGGGTTCTGTATCCGGTGGAGAGGTTCCGGGCGAGTTGTAGTAACTCACTTCCTGACTTCTGTTGCAGTTGAGTCAAGTTCTGGCGACTTGACCTCGGTCCGAGGTGGAACCTCGTTAGAGTCTCAATCTGGAATGGAAATCAAGTATCGCAACGCTATCACGGAGTACAAGGACAAACCGCAATGAAGAGAATCTGCCACGTGCACATCGTACTGTTTTTCGGCGCCTTGTTGAGTCCGGCCGGGCCGGTTCTGGGGGCGGAAGACGCCGCCAGGAAGCCGGGGCTGCTGGTGATCGCTCACGGCTCGCCGAGCCCGGCCTGGAATGAGCCGGTTCTGAAACTGGGTGCGGAGATCGCCCGGACCGCCATGGAAACGAGTCGCTTCGGCGCCGTTCGCACAGCGCTCATGGAATTCAGCGAACCGAGCATTCCGACGGCCGTGGCGGAACTGGAGGCTTTGGGGTGCAGTCGCATTATCGCGGCCCCCCTGTTTGTCATGCCGACCGGCCATACCCACTTCGACGTGCCGGCCGTGCTCGGCTTGTACTCATCTGGCAGGACCGACGTGCATGCCGAAGAACACGGCGGGGTCGTGCGGTGCCGTATTCCCATCACGCTGACGGAAACCATGTCGGAAGACGAACGGCTGCTGCCGCAGTACGCCTTGCAGGAAGTCGAGAAGCTGTCGACATCCTCGCCCGAGGAGGCGATCGTCTTTCTGGCACACGGCGACCCTGATCATGAGCTGCTCTGCGAGCGGGGCATGCGGCGGATTGCCTCCTACTGCTGCGCGCGAACGGGAATCGAGTACGCCGATTGGGCCTACATCGGAGTGGGGCAAGAGTTCGCCTCCAAAGGGCTCCCCGCGATCCGGCGAGCGGCGGAACAGAAGCAACGCGTGCTCGTCGTCGGGCTGTATGTTGCGTCCGACGCTCAGCGCATCCGCGATCGAGCCTTGAAGGCCGACACACGCTCCCATGGGGAGCGAGAGGCCGACATCTCCGGCAGCGAGATCCTGTTTTCGAAGGAAGGGATCGTTTCCTGCCCGCTTGTCGTGGAGTGGGTTGTCGAAACCGCCTGCGAGGCGCTGGAGAAGTCCAGCGAGTAGGATTGGGGCGTTGCCGCCGCGGGCGTCTCCTCGCATCGAAGCGGTCCGATCACCGCGATCACAACTTCAGAACTTCAAAGTTCTCCGCACGAACTGGCGACTGATCTTCAGGCTCTCGCGCAAGGGGCGCGTAAGCTTGAGATCGCGAGGATGGGCCAGTTCAATCACGGCGTGGCCTCGGAAGTCGATCTGGATGAGGGCGTCGCGGACGGCGGCGTAGTCCATGTCGCCCTCACCCATGGCTTCGACCCAGGTCTTGTCCTGTTTCTGGTCGCGGAGGTGCAGGAAGACGATACGATCGCCGAACTGGCGGAGAAACTCGACGGGATCGACGCCGGCCTGGACGAGCCAGTCGAGGTCGGGACCGAGCCTGGCGTCGGGGATTCGCGCCAGCGTGCCGCGCAGGTCATGAAGATCGTTTTCGACCTCGTATTTGTGGTTGTGAAGATTGAGGACGACACCTTTGGACTCTGCGATTGCGATGATCTTCTTGAGGAGGTCGGCCTGCGCGTCGAGTTCTTCTTCGGTTTTCGGATGTCCCGCCGAACCGACCGAGGTGCCGAACGTCGTGCCCCCCAGGGCCGCCAGGCGAGCGATAACCTTCTCGGCATCTTCGAGGATAGCTGCGTGTTGCTTGCGGTCCCACATGGCTGCGCCGAAGGACGTACCGAGGACCGGCAGTTCGTGCTTCCGGGCGAGGTCACCGATTCGCTGGACGGCGTCATCCGGCAACAGAGCGGTGTGCATCAGTTCGATGCCGTCCATCCCGGCGTACTTCATGTCGGCGAAGATTGTGTCCAGGATCGGCGTGATGTCGTGTTGCGGCTGGGTGGCGGCGTAGACCCAAGGGTGGGCCCCGACGGTGACCTTTCGCGACGTTTCGTCTGCTGCATGGGACGCGTGGGCAAACAGACCGTGGGTACCGGCGGCCAGCACGGCACCGGCGGCATGACGGAGGAGGTCTCTTCGGGACAAGGATTCTCTGGACACTTCGTCGGTGAACACGGCTCTCTCCCTCAATTTCGGTTGTCGGCGGTCGATGGCTGGCCGCATCATACCGCGCATGGGACGCGCAATCGAACCGCAGGCAAAAAATAAGCCCCTCCGGCGCTGGACGGGAGGGGCTTTTCTTGTCGGTACGTTGGAAGGTATTCGTCAAGCCGAAAGAGTTCGGCTCGCTACTACTTCTTCTCTTCAGGCTTGGGAGCTTCGGCTTTCGGTGCGTCTGCCTTGGGGGCAGGCGGAGCAGCCTTCTCCTCAGCCTTGGGAGGCTCGGGTTTCTTTGGAGCGGGCGGAGCCGGCTTCTCCTCGGCCTTGGGAGCGGGTGCCGCAGGCTTCGCTTCGGCCTTGGGGGCCTCAGCCTTGGGGGGCTCGGGCTTCTTGGGAGCGGGCGGAGCCGGTTTCTCTTCGGCCTTGGGGGCTTCGGGCTTCTTGGCTTCGGGCTTGGGCTCTTCCTTCTTGGGGGCCGCCGGTTTCTCGGCGGGCTTCTCGGCATCGGCCTTCTTGGCCTCAGGCTTCGGCGCATCCTTCTTCGGTGCCGCCTCTACCTTCTTGGGCTCGGCAGGCTTCTTCGCCTCCGGCTTGGGAGCCGGAGCCGGTTTGGGGGCCGGAGCCGGTTTGACTTCGGGCTTCTTGGCCGGCGCAGGGGGCGCGGGCGGGACCGCCTTCTTGGGAGCGGGGGCCGGTTTGGGCTCGACCGCGGGGGCTACAGCCTCTTCGGCAGCCGGGGCACAGCATGCCGGTTGGCATGGCCTGCAGCAGATCGGCTTGCAGAAGATCGGCTTGCAGCAAACTGGTTTGCAGCAAATCGGCTTGCAGCACCGCGGAGCGCAGCGCCCGAACAGGCCGCGTGCTTCCGCCGTCTCGGAGACAACGAGTGCCGTTGCCATCAAGACGGCCAGCGTCACGATCAGTCGTCGCATGGACTCATCCTCCTAAGTAGTGGAACAAAGGGTGTTTAGTGTGTTTGTGCCGGACTTGTGCGCATGGTACGCGCATGTTTGTGAAGGTTGGGTTGCGGGCTTGCCCCGCCTTGGGGAGAACAGCCACCCGTTGCTGTGGGCTTCGTGCCGCAGGTCACCTGAAAACATCGCAAGGTGGGAGCGGTAGGTGGCGGCTCATCAATTACGAGCAGAACGAGGCGACGTCTCCACGCCGCCGAATGCTCAGGGGTGTGGTCAACTCTATATATCCAACCTAGTCTACCCGAAGTGCCAATGCAACCATTCTTGTGAACAGAAAAAGGGAAAGACACATCCAGAGTGCGTGTGCGCAAGGTGTTACGAGAAATGGGTCTACGTCCCAGTCTCTGGCTCCCAGTGGGGTCTGCGGAAGGTTGAATTCCATCCTATTTGGGGGATCGTCAGAATCGCCAAACAGGGACCCCGCTGGCACGTGGTGTCATTTTGGGCGATATTGGGCGGTTCGGGCTTTGTGTTCTTTGGCAGGCGGACGAAAAAAATCTACCAGTTGGACGCTCTAGGGTCGGCCCAATGAAGTTTCACGCGACGACGATTTTGGCTGTGAGGCGCGGAGGTGCGGTTGCCATCGGCGGTGACGGGCAAGTCAGCCTCGGCAACACGATCATGAAAGCGGATGCAACGAAAATCCGCCGACTGGCGGAGGGGAAGGTGATGGTCGGATTCGCTGGTTCGGCGGCCGACTCGTTTGCCTTGCTGGAACGGTTCGAAGCGAAGCTGAAGGATCACCCGTCGAATCTTCCCAGGGCGGCGACGGAGTTGGCGAAGGAATGGCGCACGGATCGCGCCTTGCGACGACTGGAGGCGATGCTGATTGCCTTGGACGCACGGCACACGCTGCTGTTATCGGGGAGCGGCGACGTGATCCAACCGGCGGACGGGATCGTCGGCATCGGATCGGGCGGCAACTACGCGGTGGCCGCCGCACGGGCCTTGGCGGGTCATAGCGACCTGGGAGCCGCCGAGATCGTCCGCGCGTCGTTGGAGATTGCCGCAGGGATCGACGTCTACACGAATACGAACATCACCGTGGAGGAACTGGCGTGCGAGACCTAACGCCGCGAAAGATCGTTGTCGAACTGGATCGATACATTGTGGGACAGAACGAGGCCAAGCGCGCGGTGGCCGTCGCCGTGCGGAATCGCTGGCGTCGGCAGCAGCTTTCGGAAGAGATGCGTCCCGAGGTCGCCCCGAAGAACATCATGATGATCGGTCCGACGGGCGTGGGCAAGACGGAGATTGCCCGGCGGCTCGCGAAGCTGACGGGTGCACCGTTCATCAAGGTCGAAGCGACGAAGTACACGGAGGTCGGGTATTACGGGCGCGACGTGGAGAGCATGGTTCGAGAACTGGTGGAGAACGCCATCGGCCTGGTTCGCGAAGCAGAGCGTGCGGGGGTGGAAGAAGAAGCGAAGCGGCGCGCGCAGGAACGGCTGCTCGACATGCTGGTTCCGGCTCCGGCCTTCGACTCGCCGGGTGAGGGAGAATCGGTGCAGCAGCGTCACGAACGGACGCGGGAGAAGTTTCGCGCGATGCTGGTTGCCGGCGAATTGGAGGAGCGCCGGGTCGAATTGACCACCGAGCAGAAGATCATGCCGATGATGCTCACGGGGAGCGGCATGGAGCAGATGGACCTGGACTTGCAAGGGATGTTCGAGAAGATCCTTCCGAAGAACACGTCGAGGCGGGAACTGCCGGTGAAGGAAGCGAGGAAGGTGCTGTTCGAACAGGAGGTCGACGCGTTGATCAACAAGGACGACGTTCAGGCGGCGGCGATCGAACTGGCCGAGGACACAGGTATTATCTTCATCGACGAACTCGACAAGGTAGTGGCCAGCGAACAGACGCACGGAGCGGACGTGTCGCGTCAGGGCGTGCAGCGTGATTTGCTGCCGATTGTGGAAGGGACGACGGTTCAAACGCGGTACGGATTCGTGAAGACGGACCACATCCTGTTCATTGCGGCCGGCGCGTTCCATCGCTCGAAGCCGAGCGATCTGATGCCCGAGCTGCAGGGGCGTTTTCCGATCCGCGTGGAACTCAAGGACCTGACGAAGGACGATTTCGTCCGCATTCTCAAGGAACCGAAGAACTCTCTTACCCGGCAGTACGAAGCGTTGCTCGATACCGAGGACGTGAAACTGGTGTTCGAGGAGGACGCCGTCGAGGCCTTGGCCGACTACGCTTTCAAGGTCAACCAGACGTCGCAGAACATTGGGGCGAGGCGGCTTTACACGATCATGGAGCGGCTTCTGGAAGAACTCAGTTTCGAGGCGCCGGAAATGAACATCGGCCGGGTCGTCATCAACGGGGCCTACGTATCGCAGCGGTTGGACGAGGTGGCTCAGGACGAGGATTTGAGCAAGTTCATACTGTAGAGGGGCCGACAGGGCACCGACCTCATCATGACGGGTGCCCGAGCAAGGCGAAGACGACCCCCATGTAGATGACAATCCCCAGGACGTCGATAATACCCGCGACAAAGGGATTGCTCATCAAGGCCGGATCGAGGCCGAGGCGGCGGAAGAGGAGGGGCAGGACCGAGCCGATCAAGGTGCCGCTAACGACGACGAGAACGAGTGTGATCGGCAAGACCGTTGCCTCAAAGGCGGAGACTTCTCTCAGCGACCATGCGCAGAAGAAGCCGAATACGGCCAGGAGTCCGCCCAGCAGGAGCCCCATGGCAAACTCGCGTCGGACGACGCGCCACCAGTCGGCGACGGTGATGTCGTTCGTCGACAATGCCGTGATGACCAAAGCGGCCGACTGGTTACCCGAATTGCCGCCGGTGGAGATCACCAGGGGAATGAAGGGCATCAGCCAGGGAATGGCGGCGAGGATACCTTCATAACGGCGAATGACGACCGCGGTGACGATGGCACCGAAGAACAGGATCGTGAGCCAGATGGCTCGTTTTTTGGTGAGTTCGTAGAGCGACGCATCGAGGTAGTTTTCCTTGAGGGGGCCGACCGCCGCTGCAAGATAGGCGTCTTCGACCGCCTCTTCGGCGATCACGTCGATGACGTCGTCGTGGGTGATGATGCCGAGCATGCGGTGCTCGTCGTCGACGACGGGGATGGCCAGCAGGTCGTACTTGGCCACCTTGGCCGCGACCTCTTCCTGGTCCTCCGACACATTCACGGTGAGCAGATCCCTCTCCATGATCTCGCCGACGGGCCGATCGGGGAATCGCGTGGCCGACAGCAGTTCTCGTGCGGAAACCAGCCCGTGCAGGTGTCCCTCGTCGTCGAGGACGTAGATGTAGTAGATGGTTTCGAGCTGTTCGGCCTGACGGGCGATCTGATCGAGTGCCTGTTTGACGGGCGTGGATTCGCTGACCCGGGCGAACTCGGTCGTCATGACCGCGCCGGCCGTATCCTCGGGGTAGGCCTGGAGACGCTGGATGTCGCGCCGCTCCTCGGCCGGCACGAGCGAGAGGACTTCCTCGACCAACTCCGGGGCCATTTCCTGCAAGAGGTCGACGCGATCGTCCGGCGGCATTTCGCCGATCAATTTGGCCGCCTCCTCGCGATCCAGTGATTCGAGGATCTTGACCTGAAGCTCCTCCGGAAAGAAGCAGAATATCTCCCGGCGGAGGTAGTCTTCGGCATGGCGGATGACGTTCCAGGATTCCTCCGCGGTGAGGCCGTCCATGAATTCGACGGTTCTGGCCGGATGCAAAGCTCCACAGAACTCGCGCAAGCCTGCGACGTCGTTTTCGGCCAACATTTCGCGGAGTTCGGGAAGGTAGAGCGGATTAGGCATGGTCTCGCCTCGTGAGGAATACGACTCGCGTCGGGCAACACAACGCTCCCATTAGGCAAGTCTAGCATCTGGGACACGAGGGGCGCAAGGCCCGGGAGACCGTCGGGACGAGTCGTTCGCCTGCCTTACGAAGCGATCTGCCACGGATCGACAAGGGAAGAGGAAACGAGCGGACGCCGGAAGAAGCTCTGAAGGATTTCCGGGAAGGCCGCGAAGTGAAGGTGAATCAGGCTGCCGACGACGCAGCGGCACCCGATGAGGTCGGGCCGGCAACAGGAATCGTGAGGGGCGTCGAGACGGCATCCGGGGGCCTCGAATCGCCATCGGCCGGAGCGGTACCCGCGAAGACGGGAGCCTTGGGGAGCGAGCCAATTGTCTTGGGCAACGACAACTTCCATAGGCTCGGGGGCAGGGTTGCCTGTCTGGAACCGCGCCACCGCGGGCAGGATACCGCACATTCGCTGCGTTTCCCCGTCGGGATACTCGATCGCCTGGCTCAGGTAGGCTGCTCCTCCAACCTCTCCGTAGATTCGTCCTCCGTGGGCGACATGGCTGCGCAGTGCCGATTTCATGCAGTGATTCTCGGCGAGTGCATGGGCGAAGGATTCCGGTCGGCCGCATCCAAGATAGACGATCTCCGTGCCGGGCGGCAGATTCTCGTCGTACAACGGCGAGAAATCGACGACCTGGGCTCCCAGTAGTTCGAGCTGATCGAGCGCGCTGGGGAAGTATCCGAAGAATGCTTCGTCGTAGGCGACGGCAATCGTCGGCTTCCAGGCGGGGAGATCGTGGATTTCACAGGGCGAGTCGACGCTCAACGCGGCGGCCCCGCCGACAAGCCGGGCAAACAAGTCCGGTCGCCAGTGTACGCCAGAGCCGGCAACCAGTTGTTCGCAGAGGTCTTTCGGGATGCTGCTTCCGGGAGCGAGCGAGGCAATGCGGTTGCGCGCCGATTCCGTGTTCTCCAGGGCGCCCACGACCGGCAGGCCCCAGAGAGTCTCAATGTCGGTGATCATTCCGTCCAAGGTGCGGCGGTGCGGCACATGATCGAGGAACACGGCATCGACGTTCGGACGCTTCGGAAGACCTCGCCGGTCAATCAAGGCGACGTCCACGACGGCGAGTCGCGGCAGATCGAGCCATTTGCAGAGCGTATTCAGGTTTCCGCCGGCAAGGTGTTCGTCGGGCCGGACTTCGAACCGGCCGATAACGGCCGCCAGATCCGCACCAGTCATGGAACGAAGCAAGAGATCGCGGCAGAGTTCCCGCGACATGATCCAACTATCGAGATACCGTGCAGGGAGCCCGGTGATTGCCTGCGAAGCCCACTGCCCAGACAAACTGGCCTGTGCGGCAAAACACTGGGTCTGGATACCGTTTCGGCGCAGCATGTCCAGCAGGGCGATCAGGACGGCTTGCGAATCGGCGTCCTCTTGAATTGTCCCGATCGCAAGGCGTGGTAGGCTTGGCATCCTGGTCTGCTTGAAAAGGTCGACGGGCACGAGACAGGTAGACTCCTGCGGAATTCTCCCGGCAAGTTGCGGGAAGTCAACCATATTACGCGGCAAAATGGCGAATTGGCCGAAGTCCGCGTCTTCAGATCGCGTACCCTGGCGAAAGAACCCGGAGTTTGGGCGGCCTCGCGTCGACAGGCCTCAATTGCTGTCGACGCCAGGCGCCGGCGGGACCAAGCGACGGCGGATCACTTGGATTTTAGGATAACCGTGCGCGAGCCGGTCTCGGAGAAGACTTCGAGGGCAATCCCGTCGCTCAGAGAAGCGTTTTTCATGGCTTCCGCGAAATCGGCCACGCCGGTAACCGCCTTGCTGTCGACTTCAACGATGAGCATCCCATCGGTCAGGCCTTCGCGTCCCGCCGGTCGGCTCTTGTCGACACTCATGATCAGGGCGCCCTTCTTGCCTTCGAAGCCGAGTTGTTCGGCCATGTAATCGCTCAGATCCATGACGGTGAGCCCAAGCTTGTCGTCGCTGAAGAACTTGGGCGTGGGAGCCAGAACCCGTGCGGCTCTGCCGAAGTCCTCGGGCATGGCTTCGACGACCACCTGCAGGTCCAGCAGTTTTCCGCCACGCATCACCTTGAGTTTGTGTTCCGAGTCTGCTCCGGAACGTTCCACGATCTCCTGAAGGTCGGCAACTTGCTGCATGGCGTGCCCGTCAAAGGAGAGAACGACGTCGTCTTTGCGAAGTCCGCCGCGAGCGGCCGGAGAATCGTCGATCACCCCTTCGATCACGACGCCCTGATTCGGCGCGACCCCCAACTCCTCGCCGCGTGTGGGTGTGACGGGGCCGATTCTGACGCCGAGATAAGCTCGGCGCACGCTGCCGCCCTCCGTCAGTTGCGGAATCACCCACTTGGCAAGATTGATAGGAATCGCGAAACCGATGCCCTGGTAGCCGCCACTGCGAGAGAAGATCGCCGTATTGATACCCACGACTTCGCCGGCCAGATTGACCAAGGGCCCGCCGGAATTGCCCGGATTGATGGCCGCATCGGTTTGCAGGAATCGGGCACGTTCGACGGACCCCAGGGAACGTCCCTTGGCGCTGATGATTCCGGCGCTGACGGTCTGCTCCAACTCGAAAGGGTTACCGACAGCGATGACCCAGTCGCCGATATCGAGCTTGTCGGAGTCGCCCAGCTTGGCGATCGGCAGGGAGCCGTCGGATTCGAATCGGAGCACGGCCAAGTCGGTCTGAGGGTCGGTCTTGATCTCGGTGACCGGGCGTCGGCGACCGTCGGACAAATCGATGGTCACTTCGTCGGCCCCTTCGACAACATGGTTGTTGGTGAGGACCAGTCCGTCGCCGATGACGACTCCCGATCCCATGCCAGGAAGCGGAACGTCGGGGCGCCCGCGGCGGGGAACATCGCCGAAGAGGTCTTCGAGCGGATTGCCGCCTAGTCCGCCCAGATTGCTTGAGCGAGTTGTGGTACGGACCGTGACGACGGTGGGAATGACGGATTTTGCCGCAGCACGGAAGGCACGCGAGAGACTGTTTGCCTGGGCGATCGCCTGCTGATCTTCCTCTGCCGGAGCCTGCCCGAGGCAGGGCCGGCTGCAGATCGCAGCGGCCAGCATCACGGCGGTTATGCCTGGAATTGCCATCCAGCGTCTCGATATTGGCAGGACCCACTTCTTCATCATTCACCTCTTCTGGAACGGGATCGCTGCAAGTCCACCCAATCGGGGCTACAGGTCGATCCGATATGGCTTCTGACGGACGAGCGACAGGCTCGGATGTTCAGCGTTGTATGCAGAATTGTGGCGATGAAAGACACGCCAGGCAAGACCGAATCAACTCTACTCCCCGTTTGAGGGAAAGTGTGCTCCGGCCGCACGCGTTGACAAAAACCACATCCCCGGTTAGGTTTAGAGTGATTGTTACAGCAGACGATTGCCGGTTGAGCGACTCCAGCGACCTGGAGAGGATTCGGCGGTTGCCTGTCTCTGTGCCCCAAGGAACGGGCGAGGCCCGAAACCGGTTTATTGTTTCCTGTATCTCGATGAAATCACTTGGGAATCGTGGCCATGGCGGATAGTGCCAGAGCCGACGAATCGAACAATGTGCTCGATCAGATGGCGGCTTGTCAGGAACGTTTGGAGTATCGATTCAAGGATCAGGAACTCCTGCGAGCAGCCTTGACCCATGCTTCGGGGGCCGAGCATCGCCTGGCGTCGAACGAGCGGTTGGAGTTTCTCGGGGACGCGATTCTGGGCGCCATCGTTTGCGAGTTGCTGTACCGCCAGTATCCGGATTATCTGGAAGGCGATCTGACGAAGATCAAGTCGGTGGTGGTCAGCCGTCAGACATGTGCGCGAATCAGCGCGGCGCTGGGGCTCGAGGAGGTTCTCATTCTCGGAAAAGGCATGACGACCCACCCGTCAATTCCTTCGTCTTTGCTCGCCGACGTGTTTGAGTCGCTCATCGCGGCGGTTTACTTGGACGGCGGGAGTGAAGCGGCGCGGCAGTTTGTCGTTCGCCATATCGAGCCCGAGATTGAAGCGACCGTGGATGGCGCCACGGGAGGAAACTACAAATCGCTCTTGCAGCAGTTGGCTCAACGCGAACACGGCACGACCCCCACGTATCAATTGCTGGACGAGAAGGGACCGGATCACAGCAAGTGCTTCAAGATCTGCGCTCAGGTGGGCAGAAGGCGTTATCAGGCAGCGTGGGGGCGCAATAAGAAAGAGGCTGAGCAGCGAGCCGCACGCAACGCGCTGAGTCAGTTGACCGAGGAGCCCCCGCCGTTCCCGGCGGACTGAGCGATCTTCCATGGAACGAAAAGCCGTTGCCCTGTTCTCGGGCGGTCTCGACAGCATGCTGGCGATTCGGATCCTTCAAGAGCAAGGGTTCGAGGTGGAAGCCCTGAATATCCGCACGACGTTCGACTGTTGCCGCGTGCCGGCGGCCCAGGCCACGTCGGACTTGGGAGTCCGAGTCACCGTGCTGAGCGTCGGAGACGACTACCTGGACATTCTGCGGAATCCTCGCCACGGTTATGGAAAGGCTTTCAATCCGTGCGTCGACTGTCGCGGTTACATGGGCCGCATGGCCAGGCAGTTGATGGAGGAGATCGGAGCTTGCGTGGTGATTACGGGCGAACTGCTCGGCCAACGTCCGAACAGTCAGAAGCGTCCTCAGTTGGACATCGTGGCTCGCGAGGCCGGGCTGCAGGGGCGATTGCTTCGCCCGCTGTCGGCGAAGCTTCTTCCTCCAACGATTCCCGAGACGGAAGGACTCATCGATCGCGAGCGGCTTTACGACTTCACGGGTCGCAGCCGCAAGCCGCTGATCGAACTGGCCCAGCGTTTCGGTATCGCCGAGATCCCGGCGCCTTCTACAGGTTGCGCTCTGACGGAGAAGACCTTCGCGCCTCGCGTTCGGGATTTGTTGACCCGGCACCCCGGCGCCGATCGATGGGATTTTGAGTTGCTCAACGCGGGCCGGCACTTTCGATTCCGCGGGGGCATCAAGATTGTCGTGGGCCGCAATGAGCAAGAGAACGCAACTCTCCAGGGCTTCTTTCGGGGGCGAGGAACTCGCGACGCCGCCTTGATCGAGCCGGAGAACTTCGTCGGTCCCGTCGGCCTGATCGTGGGCCGTGCCGATGAAGAATCGACCGCGTTGGCCGGCGCGTTGCTGATCCGTTACACGCGTCAATGCGATCCCTCGAACGCGGTGATTCGCGTGTTCAGCGACGGGGAAGAACGGGTGTGCCAGGCTTGGCCCGGCGACACGGAGGCGGGCGTGGAACGGCTCTGCTAGTCGCCTGTGGCCCAAGAAAACAGAAACGCCCGACCGGAAGCGGCGGGCGTCCCTTTCTCGTCGGAGCTAAGAAGGGCCCAAGAAGCCCCTTCGGGGCGAAGCCAAAGCTTCGCGTCGACCCTACTTCTTCTTGCGGGCGGTCTTCTTCTTGGCCGCCTTCTTGGCTGCCTTCTTCTTCGGGGCAGCTTTCTTCTTGGTTGCCTTCTTGACGGCCTTCTTGGCTGCCTTCTTCTTCGGAGCAGCTTTCTTCTTAGTTGCCTTCTTCTTGGCCACCTTACGTCCTCCTAACTAGATTACGGGCGAGCTCCTTGCCGAGCGTCGGGCTGGGGTCCGATAGCCGGCAGATCGGTCGCCGCAGAAACAAGACAACGAGTCTCTATACCTCCCATCGCAACAACCATCTTGCGTCACGATGAGTCGAGGTCTCGGTAAGCCGGAAGCGGAAGAGCGAATCTGAATCGTTGTTGTCCGTTAACAAATGCTTCCGGTTCGTTTGAGTTTTTGAATGAATCCTTCTTCGCTAAGAACTCTCCCAGTGATGTGAAGCTGTCTTTCAGTTCCTACTTCATTCACTCGGTTGAATGCGATGATCGAAGGGCCAGCAGCGCTAGCACCTCGATTTGCAAATATCCTACCGTCTTTACTAAAACTTGCAAGCACAATTCTTGTCTCTCCGATCAAAAAGTCCTTGCGCACGCGATGCAGCAGCATCTACCCGATGCGCGACGAGGACTTCAAAGACATCGACCGACGTCTCTTCGCCACTCGTTCGCGAAGTGTTTCGAATACGATGGCCGACCCGACCTTCGTGGTTGTTCGTCGGCAGTTTCTCTTGTTCCTCGCACATGAAGTGAAGTTATCATTCGTGCAGACCTCCCGAGACGAGCCGCCGGACTCTGCAAACTTGACGTCACCGATTGCGGCACGTCGTTCGACGTCGTCGTGTTCCCGGCATCTTCGAACGAGGATCCCGCGTGGTTTTCGCCGTGATGCAACGACTGCACCGGCCGTCTTTTCGTTGCCGCAACTCATTGAGAATTCAGAACTTAGTTGTGCACTATGCCGCATCTACGGAACGAAGCGAAACATGCAGGGAACGTCTCCCGAGAGCCTCGTAGCGCAGGTCGTTTGAGTGCGAATGTTCCTGGAGAGAGACGGCTGGAAGGTCGTTCTGCACGTAGCGGTCCGCCGAATGGCGAAACTGTTCTGAAGTTCCTCGCACAAACGCACATTGGTGTGTTATAACATGACATGAACATGCTATATACTCACGACAGGCAACGACGGCGCGCCGCCGTCCGGAACGCGCGTTGCCGTGCAACGTCGGCGCTATGGTTTGCACGGCATGCGAAGACGCTTCTCTCAGGGAATAATCGCCGGAAAAATTTTCCGAAAATTTTTTCCGACAAGTCTTCCGATACACCTGTCAGATGCGTCTTTTGCTGTCTTGGGATAACGCACACGAACAAGCGTGACATCCTTCGACATCGCATCGATGTGTCCTGTGACGGCAAACTCGAGTACTGCGCAGCCCCCGTTGTGGAACGTCGAAGCCGACGTGGAAGATCGTTCTTGTCGTCGTTGTGACATCGCGACGAGACGGCGAACAACCTCTTCTGGCGAGAATCGCCACATGGCATGTTTGACCGACGGCAGTGAAACAGGCAGACCACAAGCCCAGCAGTAAAAGCTGTTGACATGAAGAGCCACCGCGCTCTGCGCCGAGCACCGTTTGAATCACGACGAGGCCTGAACGTCCGAGTTCATTGCGCCGAACAGGGTCCCGGCGGCTCGGTGAGTGCGTTTGGGATCAATGGGCAACTGGCTGCTTGTGTGGAGATCTTCTTACCGCCCACTCCAGAAAACTCGCGAATCCGAGCGGCTACCCCGAGGTTTTCGTATCGCTTTCGGTATTCCGGGTCTGACTGCTCCGAATGGGGGAGTCAGATACGCCCGGTTGGAGTGCTCAGGGGTTTGCGTTGAGGCCGAGGGCCGGTTATTATCAGTATTTGCTGTTAAATTAAGCCGAGCCAGTGGGGAGACGGAGGGCGCAACGGCAATTGGCAGGCGAGCAAGATACCGCTGTAGAGTGGGCATTGAATTGATAGATCTGCCACATGCAACAAGCACATTCCGTCTTGCGGCATCCCAGCAGTGAATGAGAAAGGCACCATGTCGGAATCGGCAAGGTTTGACCGGGCAAGCATCAGCGGGGCAGGAATGCGTATCGTGCGTCTCCTCGTGGGAGCGCCGCCGCAGACGGTTGCCGACTTGATCGAGGCAACGGGGGTCACGCGAACGGCGGTGACGGAGCAACTCAACGAGTTGGTCGGGGCCGGTTACCTGGAAAAGACGACCGAACGTTTGGAAGGGCGTGGCCGGCCGCGTCACCTCTACGCGGCGACGAACGCTGCCTTGATGCTTCTGTTTGCCAGCAACCAGAGTTTGCTGGTCCCGGCAGTCTGGCGTGCCGTGAACAAGATTTGCGATCGCGCGACAATGGATCGGATCATTGCCGACGTAAGCCGCACGTTGGCGCAACACTATCGTGCGCGGATCACGGCCAAGCGTCCGGAATCGCGGTTGAAGCAACTCATGGATCTGCTGCGAGCTGAGGGAGTCCTGCTTCACGTCGAGGAGACCAAGGACGGCGGCCTGGTCGTGCACAAACGGAGTTGTCCGTTCATCAGCATGTACGAAGAGACGGGCTCCATTTGCTGCGTCGATCTTCGGATGATGAAGGAGGTCGTGGGAGCCGACGTCGTGAAGACGGCCTGCCGGCATCGCGGGGCTCCGTGTTGTTCCTTCGCCATCGCATCGACCAATGGCCGAGGTTCCTGAACCTTTCTCCGTCCGTTGCCTGGCTGCCCGTTACCGACCATGCCGCGTTCCCGCTCCCGCCGTCTGCTGCTTGCCACCCTACCCGTCGTGGGTGTTGCGATTCTTGTTGCCGCGGCGTACGTCGTCGATTGGCTGACCGCCATGCCCGCGGGGCGCACGGCGACCTACGTGGGCCGCGCAAAGTGTGCCGAGTGCCACCAGAAGGAAACGGATCTTTGGCGGGATTCCGACCACGATCTGGCGATGGACCAGGCCACCCCTCAGACGGTTCTGGGTGATTTCGAAAATGCGGAGTTCACGCACATTGCGTTCGACGACCTGATCAAGCTGACTGATACGGAACTCGCCGAGGTCGTGCGCGCCGTGCCGCTCGAGGTATGGACCGTGGCTTTGACCGACGCCCAGGCGGATCTCCGCGGCGCCGTGTTCGCCAAGCTGAGCGAAGAGGCTCGGAGAGAGGCCGCGGCCGCGATCGCCTGGCTCGAAGGAAGCCACGACGCCAGCCTCGCCACCGAGTCGGACAAGGAGCCTTCCCAGCAGGGCGAGGCCGAGTTCCTAGCCGCAGGCCATCGAGTCGTGCGGCCTTGCGACGTGACCGATGCGCAGCAAGCGATCGGCGATGCTGCCCGGCGGTTGGCGCGAGAAGGGCGAATCTCGCTCGATTTTGCCCTCAAATCGAAGATGACTCGCGAGGGCGATCAGTTCTTCATCACGACCGACAACCGACTGGGAGAGATGGAGAAGTTCCCGATCAAGTACGTTTTCGGAGTTCGCCCCTTGCAGCAGTACCTGGTCGAGTTTCCGGACGGCCGGATCCAGTGCCTGCCGATCACCTGGGATACGGAACGGCGGCATTGGTACCACCTCTACCCGAAGGAGCCGATACCGCACGACGACCCGCTGCACTGGACCCGGTCGATGCAGAATTGGAACTATATGTGTGCCGAGTGTCACACGACGAACCTGGAAAAGAACTTCGATCTGGACACGAACACCTACCGTACCACGTGGTCGGAGATCGACGTCAGTTGCGAAACTTGCCACGGTCCCGGAAGCCTGCACGTGGAATTGGCCGAGGGAGACGGGAAGTTCGGATTCTGGGACCGCCGCTACCGGTACGGATTGCCGAATCTGAAGGACGAGAACTCGCGCGTCCAGATCGAGAATTGCGCCCCCTGCCATTCCCGGCGCCGTATCGTCTATCCGAACGATCATTCCAGTCCCAAGTACATGGACTACTACCTTCCCGAGATTCTCGACAACAATCTCTACTACGCAGACGGCCAGGTTCTCGAGGAAGACTACGTCTATGGATCGTTCATCCAGAGCAAGATGTACGACAACAACGTGCGCTGCGCCGATTGCCACGACCCCCATTCGGTGAAGGTGAAGTTCAACGACAATCGGCTTTGCACCCAATGCCACACGAAGGCCCAGTACGACACAGTACTCCATCACTTTCATCCCGATTCGACCAAACCGGGCACGCTTTGCGTGGAGTGTCACATGCCGGACACGAAGTACATGGTGGCCGACCCGCGGCGCGACCACAGTCTGCGCGTGCCCCGCCCGGATCTGACGGTGGCGTTGGGAATCCCCAACGCCTGCAACGGGTGTCACCACGATCGCGGCAAAGGGGAGACGGCCCAGTGGGCGACCGACCAGGTGCGCACCTGGTATGGGGAGAAACGCGGCCAGGAGGACCATTTTGCCTACGGGATCGCGGCCGGGCGAGCCCTTGTTCCTGAAGGGGAGATGAGACTCGCACGAACGGCTCGCGACCCGAACGTCCGCGCCACGGTTCGAGCCAGTGCGGTATCGCTCCTTTCCGGTTACGGCAGCAGCCGCGCGCTTGCAGAAGCCATCCATGCTTTGGAGGATGAGGATCCGCTGGTACGTGCCACGGCCGTCCGCAGCCTTCAGTACGCGCCCGGCCCGGAGCTATTTCGTCGGCTCGCCCCGATGCTGCACGACCCGGTGCGAGCGGTACGCGTGGAGGCAGCTCGCCTGTTGGCCCAGGTACCCCGTTCGGAGTTCAACCAGGAGGACCTCTCGGCTTTCGATGCGGCGTTGGAGGAGTATCGGGTCGGCCAAGGTGCGGTTGCCGACCAGGCCGCCGCCCATCTGAATCTTGCCGTGGTCGACACGAACCTGGCCCAGGCCCATTTCGGTGCGCCGGGTCGTCCGGATCCCAAGTATCTCGCGCTGGCCGAGAAGGAGTATCGAATCGCGCTGCGGATCGAGCCCGACTTCATTCCGGCTCGGATCAATCTGGCGATGTTGTGCGATTCACTCGGCAGAAAGGACGAGGCGGAATCGCTGTTCCGCAAGGTCGTCGAGTTGGATCCGGAGTTGGCCGAGGCCCACTACTCCCTGGGCCTACTCATGGCGGAAGACGAGAGCCGAATGGAGGAGGCGGTTGGATTCCTGGGCCGCGCGGCGGAACTCTCACTCGACAACGCCCGAATTCACTACAACTACGGTCTGGCGCTACAAAAACTCGATCGTTGGGAGGAGTCGGAAAAAGCTCTTCTTAAGTCGGTGCGGATTTCGGGACCGAGCGAAGCGAGTCTTGACGCGCGGTATGCGCTGGCGCTTCTGTACGCGAGACAGGGGCAATGGGACCGTGCGACGGCCTGCGCGGAGCAGCTTGTGCGAATTCAGCCGCATCATCCCCAGTGGCAGCAGTTTCTTGAGAACCTGCGTGCCCAGGTTAGCCGCGAGGCGCCGAGTGGACCGCCAGCTCCCTGAGACGACGTCTTGGCGAGCCTGCCCCGGACGCCCGCCAAGAAATGAAGCACGCGGCGCCTTGCAGGGGAGGACGCCGCGTGCCTGCGGGAGTTGTTCTTTTCGATCGCGTCAGGCGGTGCCGTTGGCACCCGCGGCGGTCGTCTGCATCCGGGATGTGCCGTCGACCCTGAAGCGTGCCACCAGATCGCGGAGCGTAGCGGCTTGGGCTCCCAGTTCCTCGCTGCTGGAGGCCATCTCTTCGCTTCCGGCGGCCGTCTGCTCGGTGACTTCCGTGACGCCCTGAATGGCGCCGGAGACTTCGCGGGCGTTGTTGGCCTGTTCGACGGTTGCCGAAGCGATTTCGGCGATCATGGCGGCGGTCGACTCGACTCCGCTGACGATTTGCTCGAGGGCCTTACCGGTTTCCTCGCTGAGCCGCGATCCTTCCGCCACCCGTTGCGACGACTCCTTGATCAAGCCGGAAATTTCGCCGGCCGCCCGGTTGGAGCGTTCGGCCAGCTTGCGGACCTCGTCGGCCACAACAGCAAAGCCCATACCGTGTTCGCCGGCCCGGGCCGCCTCAATCGCGGCATTCAGGGCCAGCAGGTTGGTCTGGCTGGCAATCTCCGAGATAACCTGGATAATCTCGCTGATCTGCTCGGAACTGGTGCGGATCAGTTCCATGGCCTCGACCGACTTGGCGACGGCGGTGCCGCCGGCTCTTGCCAGCGAGTTGGTGTCGCCGGCGGCCTCATTGGCCTTCTCGGCATTGGTCTTGACCGCGTCGATACTTCGAGCAAGCTCTTCAATCGAAGCGCTCATTTCTTCGACGCTGGCGCCTTGGGTTTGAGCGCCCGTCGCCAGGGTCTGGGAACTTTCGGCGATCACCCGGCTGCCTTCGGTGAATTGGGCGGCGCTTTCGGTGACCTGCCCGATGATTCCCGACAGATCCCGCAACATCCGGTCGATGCCGGCTGCCAGTTCGTCGATCGCCTCGTTGCCGTCGACGGTGACGCGTTTCGTCAAGTCGCCTTCGGCGGCGGCCGCCACGATCTCCAGCAGGCTGTCGACCTTGCGGCGAATTTCTTCAGCCTTCTGCCGGTCCTGCTCGGCACGGTGGCGTTCCTGTTCGGCAAATTCCTCTTTGCGGCGATTCTCTTCCTCCACGCGTTTTCGTTCCACCTCGGCCTGCTCGGCCTCCAATCGGCGTTGTTCTTCGGCCGCACGGCGTTCCAGTTCCGCCCGTTCCTCGCGGGCCTTCTGCTCGCGTTCCGACGCCTCGCGAATGTCGTCGAAGGCCTTTTGGGTATTGGCGATGGACGTATTGATCGCATCGGCCATTTTTCCCAGTTCATCCTTGCTGCGGATGTCGGCCGGCTTGCTGAAGTCCTGGTTGGCCAGGGCGGTGACGCTTTCCACGCAAACGGCGATCGGCTTGGTGATCCGGCGTGCAATGGAGAGTCCGGCAGCGATCAACACCACAGCAGCAATCACGCCGATCCCGACAAACAGGACGGTTCGCTGGAAGGCGGAGTTCTTGACGGCATCCGTGACCGCGAGCACGGAGTCTTTCTTTTGCGCCATCTTGGCTTGCTGCCGGTCGATACGGTCTTTCTTCAGGTTCACGTTGTTCAAGGCGGCTTCGACGGCTGTGGCTTGAGCCTGCTGCAGGCGGTCGATCACGTCGCGCATCACGTTGAACGACTTGTTGGCGGATCCCGTGTCGCTTGCCTTGCGGGCGAACATAAGCTTCTGCGGATCTTTGCTGTTTTCGACGACCTTTCGGGTCGCGTCACGCCACTGCTGAAAGGCCGGGGCAAACGTGGCATAGAGTTCCTTCGTTTCTGCGGTATCGAAGAACTCAGAGGCCGATCTCAGCCGCTGTTCGGCCTGGTCGATGTTCTCCAGATTGGCTGCATCGGCGGCAGCGATCTCTTCGTCCGTGGAAGCGGCGAGTGCCTGTTTCTCAGCGATCACTGCCTGGTGGACGTCGCGGTCGGCTTCGAGCATCAGTTCGATGCTGCGTTGCAGGTTCTGCAGGCGGGCGACGTCCGTATTGATCAACGGGAGCATGTCGTCGTCGATCAGCGGGGTAATCTCCTTGTCGATCAAGACGAGAAACTCGTCGTTGACGATCACGTCCAGATTGCGGGTCAACGTTCGCAACGTCTGCCAGCCGACGACAATCAGCAGGGCGGAAGCGAGAACGGAGAGGCCCACCATGGTGAGGATTTTTTGTTTGACGCTCATCAGTATCCAGTCTCCCAGTCAATTCGGTGAAATACGGGGGCGGGCGGTCCAGCAGTCACGAACGCACCCACCCGGCTTCGAGATTGAAGAGCAGGGGCTTAGATGCTGTCCACGGCCAACCCGTAGGTAACGGCGCCGATTGCCCGTCCGTTTTCGTCGATGATCGGCAACGAGATGTGCTGCATCGTTCGATTCGACGACTTGTCCAGCTTGTTCTCCCCAACGTCGATTCCGCCTTTGCCGTCCTTGCAGGAGTTCTGCCACTTGGGTTCGTCGCCTTGCCAGTAATCGCTCGTCAATTGATTTTGGCCGACGTTGGCACCCTGGTTGTCCATGACGAATGTCTCGGCGATCCCACTTGAATCCAGGCGCCGCGGCAGACGCCCAAGAAGACGTTCTCCGTGGCGTCGTCCAGTCCGATTCACAGAAATCTAGGAAACAGTAGGTTGCGCAAGGGAGTCTGCGGGAAATTCTGGTGTGGTTTCGGAGAATACTGGCTTCCAATCCAAATCACAGCCCGCATTGCTGGCGCAACCTGAACGTGGCATGGCTGCAAGCTTTAACATCCGTATAGACCACGTCGAATGAGTGTCCTCTCGTTTGTGCAAGAGCCGACAGCATTGTCGGAGGGGGCAAAGCATGCGTATCGCTCTGCCGGATGCTCCAGAAATGGCCCGCGTATTTGGCCATATCCGGCATCCAACGACACGACGCGATCTTACCTTCCCCTGCGTATCAACGTGTGCGGAGCTGGCGACCGCGGGCGACCGGTACGAGCCCGGTTTCTTGTGGTTCACACCGGTATCCTCGGTGATTCTCGCTGGCGACATCTGCATTCCCTATGCGATTAGTGTGGTTCAAGGAGATTCGTCACATGGACGGAAGAGTCTACCGACAAGCGGCTGCAGCACTGGTCGTCGTTGCGATGCTTGGCTGCGTCGTGCCGGCGAGCGCCCAAGTGGTGATGCCGCTTCCCAGCGTACCCGATCCGGGCTATTTCTCTGTGCCTCAAGGTCCCGCGGTGAACACCCAATTGGCCTCGACGAGCACGTCGTCGACCTCGGACAAGAGCCTGGCCGAACAGATTGCCGAATTGCAGGCCTGGCAGGCGAAAGTGGAGGCGAGCGAGGCGGCGGCTAAGAAGAAAGCGGCAGGGGCTCCCACTGTGAAGATCGGGGGCCGGATCTTTGCCGACACGGCGATGTTCTCGCAAAATGCGGCCAGTGTTGCCCAGGGCGTCGATGCCGAGAACGGACTCGAGATGCGAGCGGCCTGGCTCGATGCGACGGGTTCCGCCTTCGATGTGATTGGTTACAAGCTCCAGTTCGATCTGTCGGGGCAAACCAGCTTCAAGGACGTATTTCTCGAAATCAAAGAACTCCCGGTTCTCAATGCCGTACGTATCGGCCACTTCAAGGAGCCGTTCGGTCTCGAACAGATGACTGCAACGAAGTACACGTCGTTCATGGAACGATCGCTCGGCGATGCGGGCGTCTTCGTGCCGGCTCGTAACATGGGCGTGATGGCTTACGATTGCTCGGAGAACGAGCGAATGACGTGGGCCATCGGGGCGTTCGCAAGCGAGCAAGGCGACAAACCACCGGCAACTTCTGAAGACCACGCCGGGACTGCCCTGACGATGCGTACCACCTTCCTTCCCTGGTACGACGAGGCAACGGAAGGCCGAGGCCTGCTGCACACGGGAGTGGCCTACAGCTATCGGGCCGTGGGTGACGAAACCCTTCAACTTCGCGCACGTCCCGAAGCCCACCTTGGTCCCTACATCCTCGACACCGGCACGATCGACGTGGACAACTACCATCTCGCCGGCGCTGAACTGGCCTACGTCTACGGGCCGTTCTCGGCTCAGTCGGAACTGTTTCACGCCAACCTCGACATGATCGGCGCACCGAACGTCGACTTGGACGGCTGCTATGTCTTCTTCAGCTACTTCCTCACGGGCGAGACGCGTCCCTACAAGCGGAACGCAGGCGCGTTTAACGATCGAGTTCGCCCGCACGAGAATTTCTTCCGAGTTCGCGGCGAAGACGGCTGCGCGATCACCGGGAAAGGCGCCTGGGAAATCCTCTACCGCTACTCCTATGTCGACCTGAACGACGGAGTTGTCGCGGGCGGCCGAGCCAGCGACCACACCTTCGGACTGAACTGGTATCTGACTCCGTATACGCGGATGATGTTCAACTACGTCCACTCCACGGCCGATCGCGGCGGAGTGGACGACGGTGTGGTCAACGTGTTCGAGATGCGGGCACAGGTTGACTTCTGAGCAATGGAAACGCGACTCTCAAGGAGATAACCGCGATGAAAACACTGATATGGTCGTCGACGTTCTTTCTGCTCCTCGCCGGAACCGTATCCGCCGGCGATGCTTGTCCGCAACCCGCCTGTTGCGAGCCCGAGCAGGCGTGTTGCGGCAAATGTGGCGGCGCGTCGATCTGCAAGATCGTCTGCGAGATGAAGAAGGTCAAGAAGACGGTCTGGACCGTCGAATGTGAGGAGTTCTGCACGATGCTGCCGGGCTGCGGCCCGTTGGGCGGGCTCTGCTGCCGCGACTGCGGCGACCAGTGCGGCGACTGCAATTCGTGCGGTCTCGACGAATGCTGTGGAGGACCTTCTTGCGATCCTTGCGCCTCGCTGAAACGGCCCATGCATCCGCCGACATGCGGAAAGGTGCGTACGCGCAAGACACTGGTGAAGAAAGACATCACCTGCGAAGTGCCGGTGTACAAGACGGTTGTGGTTTGCGCCGCCGGATGCGGCGTGTGTGGGGCCGAGGCCGCGAGCGAGCTCGCCGCGCCGATTCCCGCCAGTCAGACGGCAACCGCTGCTCCCCTGCCTCCTGTTGTGCGAAGCGGGATAGTTCGCTGAGCTGTCCGGTACGCTTGAACGAGACGGCCGCCCTCGCTCCCCTTGGGCGGCCGTTTTCTTGGGGGGAGTCGCTATCGGGATTTCCCCTCGTCGGCCAGCTTCTGTTGCCAGGCTTGAATGCGCCGCAGGGCCTCGATCGGGGTGGTCGTATTGAGATCGAGTTGGCGGATTTCTGCCAGGAGCGGATGATCGGCGGGACCGAACAGGCTGAGTTGAATGTCGCCGACGCGGCGTTTTTCCTGCGGGCGGGCGATCTTGGCCCGGCCGGAGGAGTCGACGTGCTCTTCTTCCAGGCGGGCAAGGATCTCCTTGCTGCGATCGATGACTTTCCGCGGCACGCCGGCCAGCCGAGCCACGTGGATCCCGTAGCTCTTGTCGGCGGCGCCCTCGACGATCTTGTGGAGGAAAACGACTTCCTCCTGCCATTCGCGGACCGCCACGTTCAGATTTCCGATCCGATCGAGCGAATGGGCCAAGTCGGTCAGTTCGTGGTAGTGGGTGGCAAAGAAGGTGCGGCAATTGAGGTGATCGTGGAGATACTCGACCACCGACCAGGCCAGCGAGATGCCATCGTAGGTGCTGGTGCCGCGACCGATCTCGTCGAGGATGACGAGGCTCCGTTCGGTTGCCGTGTTGAGAATCCGGGCGGTCTCGGTCATTTCGACCATGAACGTACTCTGGCCGCGGGACAGTTCATCGCTGGCGCCGACGCGAGCGAAGATCCGGTCGGCGATACCAATCGTTCCCTGCGACGCCGGGATGAAGCTGCCGATCTGGGCCATCAAGGTGAGCAAGGCCACCTGGCGGATGTACGTGCTCTTGCCGGCCATGTTGGGACCGGTAATCAGCAGGATGTTTCCCCGGCCAGCGTCGGCCCGGATGTCGTTGGGAACGAACGTGCCGTCGGGCTCGGTGATATCGAGCACGGGGTGGCGTCCGTCGCGTATGTCGAGCACGGCTTCGTCGACGACCTTGGGGCGGCAGTAATTGCGTCCCCTGGCGAGTTCCGCCAGGGAAGCCAGGACGTCGAGCTGCGCGAGTACGGCGGCGGCGGTCTGCATCGGCCGGCGATGGGCCACGACGGCGTCTCGCAGTTCCAGAAAGAGCTCGTATTCGAGCGCCTTTGCCTTGTCGTCGGCCGTGAGGACTTTCTCTTCGTATTCCTTCAGCTCGGGAGTGATATAGCGTTCCGCATTCTTGATCGTCTGTTTGCGGATGTAGGTTTCGGGCACCTTCTCGCGGTGAACGTTGGTGATCTCCAGGTAGTAGCCGAAGACCTTGTTGAAGCCGACCTTGAGATTCGGAATCCCGGTGCGTTGCATCTCTTCGGCCTGATAGCGGGCGATCCACTGCTTGCCGCCGCGTTTGAGCTCCCGCAGCGAGTCGAGTTCCGCGTGAAAGCCGTCGCGGATGAAACCGCCCTCGCGGCTGGTCAACGGGCATTCGTCGGCCAGAGAGGCCTCGATTCGTGCGCGCAGCTCCGTGCACAGATCGATCCGGCTTTCGAGTTGGCTGAGAAGCAGGGACGTGCAACGCGACAGGCGGGTCTTGATCGCGGGGAGGCAGGCCAGGGTGCGGCCCAGGAAGGCCAGGTCTCGCGGATTGGCTCGGCCCGTCGTCGCGCGGGTGAGCAATCGTTCGACGTCGTAGACATGCTTGAGGGCCCGGCGCAGATCGTCCGTAAGATCGGCATCGCCCACGAGTTCCTCGACCGCGTCGAGTCGCGATTGGATGTCTTCCGGATCGGTCAGCGGATTGGCGACCCAGTCAGCCAGGAGCCGGGAGCCCATGGCGGTGATACAGCGGTCGAGCACGGCCAGCAAGGAGCCTTCGCGCCGGCCTTCGCGGATGGTGCGCGAGATCTCCAGGCTGCGGCGACTTGCCTCGTCGATTTCGAGGGTTCGCCCACTCCGGTAGGGGACGAGGGAGTCGATGTGTTCGAGGGAACTCTTCTGAGTCTCGGACAGGTAGTCGAGCACGGCCCCCGCGGCGCGGACGGCGGCTTTGTCGGCAGGCGAATCGGAGAAGCCAAACCCCTCGAGGTTGCGTGTGCCGAAGTGCCTGGCGAGCGCATCTTCAGCGCCCGCCTGGGCAAACGCCCAAGCGGGCCGCCGGGTGATCATCACACGCTCGCCCAGCAGTTCGGGCAGGGCTTCCATTTCTTCGGAGACAAGGCATTCGGAGGGGGCGATTCGGGCGACCTGGTCGGCCAGGCCCTTGGGTGAAACACCGGCGGCCACAAATCGGCCTGTCGACAGTTCCACCCAGGCCAATCCCGCTGGATCACCGGGGCAGACGGCCGCCAGGTAGTTGCTCTCCCGGGGATCGAGGAGGGCTTCGTCGGTGACGGTTCCCGGAGTGACGATGCGGGTGATTTCACGACGAACGAGCCCCTTGGCTTCCTTGGGATCTTCGACCTGGTCGCAGACGGCCGCCCTGAAGCCGGCAGCAATGAGCTTTCCCAGGTAGCTCTCCAACTGGTGGTGTGGAAAGCCCGCCATGGGGGTTGCATTTTCCCCCTTATCGCGGCTGGTGAGGGTGAGCCCGAGGGTCTGAGCGGCGACCTTGGCGTCGTCGTGGAACATCTCGTAGAAGTCGCCCATGCGGAACAGCAGCAGCGCATCGGGGCAGGCCTTCTTGGCCTCGTAGTACTGCTTCATCATGGGCGTGAGGTTGTCGGACATCACGCCATGCTAGCAAACTTGCGGTGAGCGTCTCAAGGGGGGCAAAGAGGATGGCAGGCCGAGGGCAGCCGAGCGAGGTTCGGAGGCTATTGAATGAACCGTTCTTCCTCGTCGCCGCCCTGGATCGTGATTTCGCCCGCATCTTCGAGACGGCGAATGATATCGACGATCTGCTGTTGCGTCTGTTCGACGTTGGAGGCACGCACCGGACCGAGGTACTCCATTTCCTCCTGGAGGAGAGCAGCCGCACGCTTCGACATGTTGTTGAGGATCTTGTTCTTGAGGTCCTCGCTGGCGCCCTTGAGGGCCAGGGCCCACTGGGAGCTTTCGACGTTCTTCAGAATCGTCTGGATGTCGCGATCGGCGAACTTGTTGATGTCTTCGAACACGAACATGAGCCGCCGGATCTCATCGACCAGTTCGGGATCCTCCTGGGCGAGGTTTTCGAGAATGCTGCGTTCCGTGGCGCGGTCGATCACGTTGAGGACTTCGGCGACCGCCTGGATGCCGCCGGCGTTCTCGAACTGCTGGCTCATGACGCTGGCCATGCGGCGTTCGAGACCGTTCTCGACGGCCTGGATGATCTCGGGGCTCGTCTGCTGCATCATGGCGATCCGGCGAATCACCGAGAGTTGGCGTTCGGGCGGCAGACCGCCGATGATGTCCGCGCCCTGGGCAGGCGGCACGTGAGAGAGGATCAGGGCGATCGTCTGGGGATGCTCGTCGATAATGAAGGTGAGGAGGTTCTGGCTGTCCACTTTCTGGAGGAAGCTGAAGGGGAGAGCCTCGATCGATTGGCGTACGTTGTCGATGGTGCTGGAGGCCGATTTGCCGAGCGCCTGTTCGAGGAGGCTCCGGGCCACATCGAGCCCGCCCGAACTGCCGGTCAGCGCGTTGGGGTTCGCCTCGGCAAAGGCCTGAATGACTTGAGCCTGCTCTTCGGGGGGAACCGCCGAGGTCTTGGCAATCTCGATGGAGACCGCCTCAACCTGAGTCGGGCTCAACATCGACATGAGTTGAGCGCCCTGCTCCTGTGGCAGGCTCATCAGAAGAACTGCGGCCTTATGGACGTCGTTTCCCATGAAAGGTCCTACGGCAGCCCGAAGAGACAAACGAAAAGAAATTCCCAGTTCGATTCACAGAGGGCCGTCTTTTCCTGGTTTTTGCAGTCGTCCCAGACCTCCAGACAGCTTGTGAACTTGTCGCGCAGGGCATATCGGTTTGCCGGTTGCAGAAACTTGAATGTTGCCGCAAGATATGCCGGCTACGTCAAATCCGGGGAATCTGGGAAAGATGCAGCAAGGGTGAGGAACCTCTCAAACGCCGGCCACCTCACGTTTCGGAGCCAAACCGACCTCCAGAGAGATGGGGCCCCAATCGGTGTCGAAGGAGATGCCAATCGGTGTGACTTCGGACGGGAAATGAACTTCGTGAGCACTCCCGGTGATCACGCTGGGAAGACTGACCATCATGTTGAATTCTTCCAGTTGGGCTTTCGCAGCGCCGGCCACCATGTTGGTCAGCTCGCCAACGGCGTCAAGCACGTCGTCGTCGATTCTTGTGGCTTCGGTCATCAGCATGGTGGAAGCGGCCTTGATCGCGACCTCGGTCGAAAAGCTCACCACGACTGTGCCTACTGCATTGCCTGACAGTCCGATAACTCCGCTCACTTCGTGAGCGGCGCGCGAGTCCTGCTTCACGGCCAGACTGCCACGTCGAGCTTCGCAGGAAAGCATGGTCCTGAAAGTGGTGACGAGAGCAGAAACGAAGGGATTGATGTGTTCCGCTTTCATGGTCGTCGTCCTTGGCCTCGGCTGTATCTCGGTCTCCCCACGAATCGCGAAGGAAGCCGGCTCTGCCAGCCGCCCTTTCTCGCAACTCCCGTAGAGACGATCCCTCGACGTTCTTTACCTCGGTCGATCCCATTCCGTCCCGCGGGGGATGCCCAAGGAGGTTTCGTGATCCTCCAAGAAAGGGAGGTCAAGGCCGCTCTTGCCGGAGAGGCCGAATCCACGTTCGGCCGGCATCCGGTGCCTCACATAAGAGGCGCCGATCCTACTTCTTTCCTGGGATTGCGTATGGTTGTTCAGAGCAAGCCTAGGTCTTTCCCGGCGTTCGTCAAATAGGGGGCGGAGCTATCGTTGGAAGACATCCGGCGTACTTCCTCCGGAATACCCGATTCTGCCGCAGAAGCGGGTCACGCGGGTCCTGTGGCCTCGCCGATGAGCCCGCGAGCGGACTCTGTTTTCGACGGTTTGCCTCAGGCCATCCGGTCGTAAGTCTCCCCTGACAGGCGGTACGCAGCAGCCCAGCCCGGGGACTCCTGGATTTCGATTTCCACCTCGAACTGCGAGTGCCCCAGAATGCGAGACAGCCGATCAGCGAGCGTTTGGGCCAGGTGTCGAGCCATGAGTTCGACCGTCGTGTTGGCCACCGGCAGCAAGACGCACTCGGGGCGAGGAAAGACCCATCGCCTTCCTGGATAACGGACCTCGACTTCTTCGGCGTGGAGTTCGACTTGGATTTGATCGTGATGAGCGGGCAGGAGCACGCGATGGTCCATTTCGGCCAAGAGTTCGCACACAAGGCCTTTTAAGGCCACGAAATCGACGACGTACTGGTTTTCGCCGAGTGGGCCTTCAACGGTAACCGCCACGGCGAAGTTGTGCCCATGGAGCGGCTCACAGGTATCGCGGTCCAGAGTGATGAAGTGGGCGGCCGCGAAGACCGTCGAGTCATCGGCGACGCGGACGCGGTAATGCTCGGCCATGATAACGGATCTCGCAAAGGGGCGATCGTAGCGCTTGCCGGGGTGGTACGGCCGGTGCAAACCGGCGGCAACAGGGAGCAACCGATCCGGTATTCTAACGGCGGGGAACAGGGAACGACAGTGCAGCCGTCTCGGTGAAAAACCGGTTCAGCAGGGGGACGATTTCTTCGTGAGCGTCTTCGATGACGTAGTGGCCTGCGTGGTCGAGACGGTGGACGGTCGCTTGGGGGAAAAAGCCGAGGAACCGATCCAGAAAGTGCGGCGTGAAACACCAGTCGCGCATTCCCCAGATCAGGCAGATCGGGTGGTTCCGGAACTGCGAGAGCCCCTCTTCGATCTCCCGAAGGACCGAGAAGCTCGGATGCCGTTGAGAAAGCGGGATATCAGCCACGAACCGGTGCACGGCCGTTCGATGGGCCCACGAGTCGTACGGTGCCAGCAGCCCCGCCCGCACCTGGCGCGTCATACGTTCGGGGCAACAGACGGCCATCTTGACGGCAGCCCCGGCAAACAGATTGAGCCCCTGGACCCCGATCTGACCTAGGACGGGGATGCGACAGACGCGAATTCGCAGGGGACAACGAGGGTCGGGGAAGGCCGCCGTATTGAACAGCACGAAGCGGCGGAACCGGCCGGGGATCTTCACGGCCGTTCCCACGCCGATCGCCCCACCCCAGTCGTGGGCCAGGAGGGTCACGTTCTCGAGATTCAATTGCTCGACCAGCGAGGCCAGGTCGGTGATTCGGCTGGCCAGGCGAAAGTCATACTGTCCGAGTGAGGGCTTGTCAGAGAGGCCGCAACCGACGTGGTCCGGCACGATCACTCGGTAACGATCGCGGAAGGCCGACACCAGATTCCGCCAGTAGAAGGACCAGGTCGGGTTGCCGTGGACCATCAGCAGAGGCGGTCCGCTCCCCTCGTCAAGATAGTGCATCCGCTGCCCCGAAACGTCGGCATAGTGCGATTCAAACGGGTACAGATCTCGCCAGATGGGGACTTCGGACATGGCACATGCTGCGAACGGACATTGGGGCTGCAAAATCGCATACCCCACCATAATACCGGCCTGATGGGATCGTCGGTAGGCGGCAGGCGCGGTTACTCTGCGTTGGCCTCGTCGACCAGCCGTTGCCAGTAATCCCTCGCCGTGCGGTGGGCGGCGATCGCGCGGCTCTGCTGTTCGGGATCGCTGAGCTGAATCTGCCGGGCTCGCTGGTAAACCCAGTCGAGAAAGAACTGGGCCGCACTGCGACTCACTCGCGGTTTGTCGCCAATCTCCACGTAGTAGGGCCCGGTCATGGTGAAGCGGTAGGTCTCTTGGACTTCGCTGACCGCGCGAATCAGGAACCAGCCGCTCTGATCGAACTTCAACGGCACCAGCTTGCCCTGGCGCTGAGCATACTCCTCCAAAGTCAGCGTATATTCGACTTGTCCATTGCGGACGACTTCGATGTAGCGGACCGGTTCCTGGCCACGGTAGGACAAGGACAGAACCGGCTCGAGTTGGAGCGACTCACCCTGATTGGCATGGAAGACATGGCCGGGACGCTTACCCTCGACCCAGGGTTGCAGGAGCGGGCCGTTTCCTGCCGTCACACGTCCGGCTCGCAGCCCGGCCCACCAGGCTTCGGCCGAGAAGGGCTCGTCGAGGAACACGTAGACCCGGTTGTAGCCGACCGGATTGGGAGCGACACCGGAGAGACTTGCCGCGGTGGGTGGAATTCGCAGGCCGCAGTCGAGGAGGTGGAAGTAGATTTCCTGGGCCCAGCGGGCGGGCCCGTCAACGCCCGGGAATCGCATCTTGTCGCGCGGTTTCAACCCGGTTTCCGACTCGCGAATTCGATCGCGGCACATCTGTTCGTGGACAACGCGGATGGAATCGATTCCGCCGTGGGCAATCAGGAGCGGAAGGTCCCACGAGGCGGGATGGGTCAGGTCGATCCAGGCCTCGGACTGTTCGCGGATTCGTTCCGTCAACTCAGATATCGGCGGGAATTCACTTGCGGAGCGCGGCAATGCCGGCGGTTCACGCAGGCCGTACACGGCGAGCGTGCCTCCCGGATGGCGGATCTGCCCGGCCGCTACTTGGTACAGAAAACGCTCACCGAGCGAGACCGTCGACTCGTCAGGCGGTTTCTTCAGCAGTTCGCCGTCGCGAGAATCCCAAGCGAGGATTTGAGCCACATTCAGTTCCTCGGCGGTCATCAGAAGGGCCATTTCGTCGAGGGGGCGCCGGACGTCGAGATCGCCCGCATACCAGCCGAGGGACACCATGTCGACCCCGCGGAGCAACTCGATCGTTTTGCTGCCCCGGGAATTCCGCTCGATGGTGAAGTGGCCGGTGTTCCAGGTGTACTCCGGTCCGTGTTCGATGGTGAAGAAGTAGTTACCTTGGGGTAGTTCGAGCGTGATCTGTCCGGGAAACACGACATGGTCGTGCCAGAACGGCAGGTCGGGCACCTTGCGAACTCGGCCGTTCTCCCGACCCTGCACCAGGTGCATGCGGCTCGCGATGGGTCGGCCGGTGGTCTTGTCGACGACCGTCAATTGCACGGTGCCATCGGCTGCCCCGAGAGTGCGGACGGGGGCGCACGCGGTCAATGCGAGGAGCAGCACACGGACGAAAACGCTTGTTGTGCCGGGGAGGTTCATGTGAGGTTGGGGTCGCATAGGTACTGCGGTCGTCCCTGCCCGCGGTTTGGCATTCCCTGACCATGGGGAACATCAGTCCAAGTCTAGCATCTGCGTCTGAGACGCCTTGATGGTTTCCCCGCTGGAGTTCTACAATGACCGGAGAATGGAACGGTTGGAAACGGTTGCCGAGACGCTGCAAAATGTCCAAGGACTACTACAAAGTGCTGGGCGTGAGCCGGAACGCCTCGCAGGAGGAAATCAAGAAGGCCTATCGCGACCTCGCCCGGAAGTACCACCCCGACCTGAACCCCGACGACAAGACGGCCAAATCGAAGTTCCAGGAGGTTCAGGGGGCTTACGACGTGCTCAGCGACCCTCAGAAGCGGGAGATGTACGATCGTTACGGCAGCTCCTTCGAGACGATGGGCGGCGGTCCCCGTCCGGGTGGACCATGGGGAGGCTCGCCAGGAGGGGGGTTCTCGTTTGAAGACATCGACTTCAGCCAGTTCTTTGGGGAACGTTTTGGGGCTGGCGGAGGGGGGAGCGGAGGGTTTGAGGATGTCTTTTCGCAGTTCACCCAGGGGGCCGGACGTGCCCGGAAATCCCAGGCGGGCGGGCGGCGTCGCGGATCCGATCTTCGCCATGAAATCACCGTGCCGTTTGCCACGGCGATTCAGGGGGGTGAAGTCCAGTTGTCCGTCGCCCACCCAAGCGGGCAAGCAGAAACCCTGTCGGTCAGGATTCCGGCGGGAATCGAGGACGGCAAGAAGATCCGCCTCCGGGGGCAAGGGGAACCGGCTCCGCGCGGCGGCCCGGCAGGCGATTTGATCCTCACCGTTCATGTTGCTCCCCATCCGTGTTTTCGCCGCAGCGGGAAGCACCTCCACATTACGCTGCCCGTCACGTTGGCTGAAGCTGCCTTGGGAGCGAAGGTCGACGTGCCCACTCCGCAAGGCACGGTCACTCTCAAGGTCCCTCCGTGTACGTCGAGCGGGGCGAAGTTGCGGGTCAAGGCCCGTGGCGTGCCCTCGAAAGACGGTTCGGGCGATCTCATCGCCGAGATTCAGATCGTGCTGCCCAAGCAGATTGACGAGCAGACTCGGACGGCGATCGAACGTTGGACCCAACAAGGCAGCGAGAATCCCCGGGCGAAACTGCGATGGTAGAGGCCTCCGAAGGACGCCGATTTCCGCGAAGCCATCGCCTGCGAACAGGCACCGAGTTTCGTGCCGTCTACAGCAGGAAGGTCCGAGCGTCGAATGGGCATCTGACGGTGTGCGCTTGCGAGAATCAGGTCGGCCATCCCCGCGTGGGGCTGTCGGTTTCTCGGAAGGTCGGCACGGCCGTGGTGCGGAATCGTTGGAAGCGACTGCTTCGGGAGGCTTTTCGTCTCAATGCAGGCCGACTTCCGCAGGGCGTCGACCTGGTGGTCATCCCGAGGCCGGGCCCCCCGCCTTTCTTTCGCGACGTTGAGGCGTCACTCTGCAACACGGCCCGCCGCGCCGCCCGGCGGCTGAATAGTGGGGCAGTCGGAAACTCCGGCTGAAGCGACTATAATGATGGCAGGAGTTCTTCCGAGCCCTGCATGTGGGGATGATTATCATGCCGATTCACGATTGGAGCCACGTTGAACACGGAGTGTTTCACGACTTCCACCAGGCTTGGACGATCGAGATCCGTAATGCCCTGAACGGCGGCGGATTGCCGCCCGAATTCTTCGCCATGGCCGAACAGGTTCTGGGCGGTCCAATTCCAGACGTAGTGACACTGAAACGAGTGCCTTTGCCAGCCAACAGCCCTCAGGCGGGTGGGGGAGTCGCCGTTACCGAGGCGCCGCCCCGAGCGAGGTTCGTTACGTCGGCGGAAGTGGATCCCTACGCGACTAAGGCCAATCGGCTTGTGATCAAACACCGCCTCGGCGAGGTCGTAGCCGTCATCGAAATCGTTTCACCGGGCAACAAGAGCGGCGTACACGCCTTGCGATCATTCGTGTTGAAGGCCGCGGAACTGCTTCGGAGCGGCGTCAATCTGCTCATTGTGGACTTGTTCCCTCCGTCACTTCGCGACCCCCAAGGCATTCACAAGGCGATCTGGGACGAAGTCTGTGACGAACCGTTCGAACTGCCCGTCGACAAGCCGCTGACCGTGGCGGCCTATAATAGTGCCGGTGTGCCGCAGACGGCCTACGTGGAACCGGTGGCTGTGGGTGATCCACTACCATCGCTGCCGATCTTCTTGACCCCGGAGATCTATGTTCCGGCACCGTTGGAGGCAACTTACGAGGCAACCTGGACGAGATGTCCGGAGGTTCTCAAGGACGAAGTCTTGAATGCCGGTTCCGAGCGGGATTAATGAACTCCCTGTGGCCGATCCTTCGATTTCCAGGCCGACTGGTTGGCTGGATCCTCATCGGAGTTGTGAGGATCTATCAAATGCTGATCAGTCCGATGATCGGGTCTCACTGCCGTTATCAACCGACGTGCAGCGAGTACTTCATCGGGGCCGTGCGCAAATACGGTCCGCTGATCGGAGCCTGGAAGGGTGTTTGCCGGATTCTGCGTTGCCATCCCTGGCATCCGGGGGGAATCGATCCGCCGTAGGAGATCGGCACGCGGTCCGGCAGAGTCTTTGACGCGCCCCAGCCAACCGTCATCTGCAAGGCCACAAAGGCCATGGATCCGCAAGGGGGCGGCAACCAAGCTACTGGAGGGATAACGGAACCCAGATCAGCTTCATTGTCGTTCTGAAACCTGTAACAGGAGTGCCGTTGGCACAAGCACCACCCGAGAGGGGATCAATAGGCTCCCTTGCTCCTGGACTCGGCTGGCCTTACCATAGAGATTCTTGGGCTGCCTGCGGGGTCTCCGCTTGAATGTGCAGGAGAGTCCTCTGCAACCTTTCCGGAGAAATGGGGACACCGGGAGAGTTGCGTGTGGTAGTTGTGGTAAGTTTCTCTGCCCCACGTCAAGGTGAATTTCATGTCGAATCGCGTTGTGTTCTCTCTGGTTTGTCTGGTTGCCCTTGCGCTCGTGCCGCTTGCCGGCTGCACGCCTCCGGCCTCGCAGGACGTACAGTTTGTCGGCAGCGTTACCGACAGCGGAAGTTGCTGCCCCGGTTCCACGGCCGTTGGCGATCTGGCCGTTGCGACTCCTGGTACGACCGCGTCGCTGTAGGGGTTTTGCTCCCGCCGCCGGCCGAGTTGGTCTTGTGGTTCGGCCGGCACCCGCCCCGCCGTTCTGGCTCCGCTGCAATCGACTTAGCGATCGGGGTCTGCGCCTCTGGTGGTTTCCATGGCCCCGAATGTCTGCTGTCGGCGGTTTTCACGCTGCGTGACGTGGTGCGGCAGGCCTGTGGGGGGTGCAAGCTGGATCGGGTGGACGACGTGGACGCCGGTTCGTCGCAGACGGTCTCGGGGAAGGCGTTGAGGGAAGGTCTGTCCGTTCGCGTTCGGCCCCGGACAAGGCGTTGCGGCTGACGGTGGCGCCGAAGGGGCCGGGCCGTTAGATGGGCGTTGGTTTAGTTGTCAAAGAACGTGGCTGGAGCTGGGTCAGCGGAGGGGGTGATCCGGTCAGATCGTATTTCTTGTGGCGAAATAGTTGCGGGAGGTGTTGGCGGTTGGACGAAGCGGCTGCGCCGCGTGAGGGGGAGCGGTCTGTAGTATGGCGTTTTCTGAAGGCGGTTGTCGAGGTTCTGGTTTTTCGTGTGATACGTTTGAATTTCCGGCCGATGGGGCTGGAGTTCCGTTTTCCCCCGAGAAGAGGGTATTGCACGATGTCAGAAC
>Ga0209723_1000917_pt1 | contig 50443 bp, 33 predicted proteins | sample BiotimSIPDNA_2_FD_185750 | JGI IMG/M metagenome (GOLD analysis project Ga0209723, IMG submission 185750) | Anaerobic biogas reactor microbial communites from Washington, USA - Biogas_R2 time_0 SIP DNA (SPAdes) (version 2) | ecosystem: Engineered > Bioreactor > Anaerobic > Unclassified | place... | reverse complement strand
TCTGCCACGCCTTGGGACGAGAAATCCCCTGGATTCGACGCTGGTGATCAGCTCGTGGACCGCCTTCACCCCCTGAACTGCTACCGGAACGGAGATCAGAAGAGGCCACCGGTACTTCGCCCCCATACCACCGAAGCAACAATCCACCGTTTACCCCGATTGTTTGTCCATCAATTACCTCCCTTGCGCTCACGCAACCGCGGACAATTCGGCGGGAAAGAGAACCACTGGCTGCGGCTGCGTTTCACTGGAGTCACCGATGCGGAACTGGCCGGGGCCAGGGTGGATGTTTACAAGCCGGGAGAGGCCGGCATTCCCAAAGGCGAACTGGTCGGCAGTCGCGTCGTCTTCAGCAGTCATCACCACAAAGCCGGCACACCCATGGAGGTCCACTTCGGCCTGGCGAAGCGTCCGAATGTGCATGTTATGGTGACGCTGCTCAGTGGTAAGACGAAGACCTTCACCGAACTCGCAGCCGAAAAGATCCATACACTTTCGATGGAGAAGCCATGACCCGCAAACACGCCATCCCATTCTTTCTAATACTGTCCGTTCTCACGACATCGTCACGGGCGCAAACGACCGGCGACGCGGCGTTCAACCGGCTCGACAAGAACAGTGACGGCAAGCTCACGCGCGACGAAGCGCCGGGCGCGGACAGCTTCGCGGCGGCGGACGCGAACAAGGACGGCGCGGTGACGTTGGAAGAGTTTGTCCGTTACCTGGCCGCGAGACGGCGCACGCCCGGAACGAATCCCGCCCGAACTCCGAAACCTGCTGCGGTCACTCCAGCTCCGGTCGATGGCAAGCCGGTCTTGAAATCGCTCCCCGACTCCGACGCCGTGCGCGATGCGGCAGGCACGGGGCAGCTTTTTGAGTGCGTGCATGTGCCGGGCCTCACGGATATCCAGAAGGGCGTCAACGGTTTTGCCATCGCGGACCTGAACCGCGACGGACGGCCGGACTTCATCGCCGCCGTGTCGCCGCCGGTTTCGCTGCCGGGAGTCGCGGGCGCGACCACGGGCAATGTGCAGCGCAGCCGCCGCCTGACGGCCATCGATCAGCTTGTGGTCTTCCTCAACGAGGGCGGGTTCCGCTTTCGGGAGCATCGCATCGAGATTCGCAGCTCGACGTTGACACCGGAGCAGTTTGCAGGCCGCGCCCAGGTGCCGAATCTGGCGGACTTCAACGGCGACGGCTTCCTCGACCTCTTCATCACCCGGCACTCGCCGATTCAAGCCAACGAGAATCGCGGCAACGTGCCGCTGCTGGGCAACACCTTCCTCGTCAGCGATGGCGCGTGGGATCGCTTCGTGGATGTATCGGCGAAGATGGGCACCCGCAACGAACGCGCCTACAACCGGCAGAGCAGCATCGGCGACGTGAACGGCGACGGCTGGCTCGATATCGCCATCGGCTGCGACAACATCGGCAACGCTATGGGCGGACTGCCGCATAGTCGACTATATATCTTCAAACCGAACGGCCCAGCCATCCTCGATGGCAAGTTTGAAGACATCGGGGGCACCGGCCTCGTTCCCGACTTCGGCGGCTTCTACCACGATAACGCCAAGGACAAAGCCGGTCCCAATCTCGCCCTGCGCGATGCAGATGGCGATGGCGACCTCGATCTGTTCCAGTCCTGCCATATTGACCTGCGCGAGCCGCTGCTGCCCTACTCGCCAGGCGAATACCGACAGGGCGTCTTCTGCTGGAAAAACCTCTTCCGCGAGACTTGCGAAACACGCTCCGAGAAAGTCACCAGCAACGGCCTCGCCGTTGAGGCGAGCCTCCGATACAACCGCAAAAAACAACTCTACGAAAACGTCACCGACGCCAAAGCACCCGGTCTGCCGTACCTTTTCTTCGCCGACGTGGACAACGATGGCTTGCAGGATGCACTGGCGGTTGGCCCCAGTGATTCAAGCTGGTCGCCGCGCACCGAGGACGTGGGCGGCCGGTTTTGGAAGAACCTCGGCGGCTTCCGTTTCGAGGAGCGCACCCAGGCGGCCGGTCTCGCCGCGCTGAATTGGAACTACCGCCAGTGGCATGAGTTCTTCGAACAACCGATGTCGGATGCTCATCGCCGCTGGCGACCGCGCGGCGGTACGCGCAGCCAGCCCGGGATCCCGTCGCGTCATCCGCTGGAAAACCGGCCCTACTACGCCGACGCGTTGTTCGGCGACTTCAACAACGACGGATGGCTCGACCTCGTGGTTCTCGACCGGCGTGAAAATCCCAATCTCGCCACGCGCGCCATGCTCTGGATGAATCGCGGCGATGGAACTTTCGAGGTGAAAGCCACCACCTTCAGCGGCCTAGACGGCAGCGGCATCAGCGGCGAGGCCGCCGACCTCGATGGCGACGGTCTGCTCGACCTATTCTTCGCCGCCGACCCGGACAATACGGGTATCGCCCTCGACCTCGCCCGTTACGGGAGCAAGGTCTATTGGAACACCGGCGAACACGGAGGGAAGGTGAACCACTGGCTCCACCTCACCTTCGCCGGTCTCAAAGATGCCGAACTCATCGGCGCGCGCATCGAACTCACCGCCGATGGCAAGAAGCAATACCGCTGGGTTCACAGCAACCACACCTACAAGAGCGGCGGGGCGCTGGATGCCCACTTCGGCCTCGGCAAAGCCACGAGCGCAGAGGTGACGGTAATGCTGCTCAATGGGAAGACGAAGACCTTCACTGAAATCGCAGCCGACAAGATGCACGCACTTTCGATGGAGAAACCATGACCCACAAACACGCCATGCCATTCGTTCTAATGCTGTCCGTGCTCACGACATCGTCACGGGCGCAGACAGCCACACATGCCCTGAGCGCAGGCAAACCAAACATCATCGTCTTTCTCGCAGATGATCTCGGGTATGCCGATCTCGGCTGCCAGGGCTGCAAGGACATCCCGACTCCGCATGTCGATGCCATCGCGAAGAACGGCGTGCGCTTCACCGATGGTTATGCCACGCATCCGGTCTGCTCGCCCTCGCGCGCCGGACTGATGAGCGGTATGTATCAGCACCGGTTCGGGTTCGAGCACAACTCGGGGCCGGAACGTTACGCGTCGCCGGAATTCGGAATGCCCCGCGACGTCCCGTCGCTGGCCGAGAAGCTCAAGGCGGCCGGGTACGCAACCGGCATGGTCGGCAAGTGGCACATCGGCTTCCAAGAAGGGCTGCGACCGCACGAACGCGGGTTCGACTACTACTACGGGTTCCTCAGCGGGGCACGCAGCTATTATCCCAACAGCCCGCGTGAGTTCGATCCGATCATTCGCAACGAGGTGCGCGTCACGGACGAGACGGAGTACCTGACCGACGCCTTTGCACGCGAGTCGGTGGATTTCATCAAGCGAAGCAAAGACCGGCCGTGGTTCCTGTACGTTGCGTTCAATGCCGTCCATTCGCCGCTGGAGGCGACACCGAAGTACGAAGCCCGCTTCCCGCACATCTCGGATCCGAAACGCAAGACGTATGCGGGCATGTTGAGCGCCCTTGACGACGCAGTGGGGCGGGTCATGGCCAAAGTGCGCGAACTCGGCCAGGAAGAGAACACGCTGGTGATCTTCTACAGCGACAACGGCGGCCCGACTGCCCAAACGACGTCGCGCAACGATCCGCTGCGTGGCTACAAAGGGCAGATGTTCGAAGGCGGCATCCGCGTTCCGTTCGTGATGCAGTGGAAAGGCAAGATTCCCGCCGGTCAAACCTATCGCGAGCCGGTCATGGGCTTCGACTGCCATGCGACGGCGCTGGCCGCGGCAAACGTAGACGTCTCGCTCCGCGAGACGAACTCCCGCTCGCGGAGCGAGCGGGCCACATCGGATGGCGCGAACCTGCTCCCGTTTGTCACGGGACAAGGGAAAGGCCGCCCACATGACCAACTCTTCTGGCGCGCGGGCAGGCAGCACGCCGCGCGAGTCGGTGACTGGAAACTGGTCACGACTGCGCAGGCAGGCGGTGCGATGCTGTTCAACCTCAAGGACGACATCGCCGAACAGCACGATCTGGCAGCGAGTCACCCCGACAAACTCAAGGAACTGCAAACCGCGTTTGCCGAGTGGGAACGAGGCACTCAGCCCGCGAAGTGGATTCGTCAGGACCGTCGCAATGCCGAGATCGGCGGCAAGCTGAAGGCAGAGGGCGAATCACCAACTCCGCGCCGAGGCACCCCCGCCGCTGGCCGCATCGACGAGGCGTTCAAGGCCGCCGACAAGAACAACGACGGCAAGCTGTCGCGCGACGAATACCCACAGCCAGGGGTCTTCGACGCCGTGGACGCGAACAAGGACGGATCTGCCACTCCAGAAGAAGTACGGGCCTACTACCGGAATCGCAGGGGGAATTAGCCCATGAAGATCGTCATTCCATGTACGTTCCGTTACCCACTCGCCATTGTGCTGGGGTGCATGTTGAGTTTCTCCGCACCGGCTCAGGAACTGGCGGGCACGGCGGCATTCAAACGTCTGGACAAGAACGGCGACGGCAAGATCACGCCCGACGAAGCGCCCAGCGTGGAGAGCTTTCGGGGCGCCGATACGGATCAGAACGGCTCGGTCAGTCCGGACGAGTTCCGTCGCTTTCTGACCAACCGGAATCGACCGGTGCCGGAGGGCGCGGCGCCGACGACAGAAGCCGCCCCAACGCCGCAGCCGGCGAACGGCGTTCCCGCCCTCAAGCAGCTCCCCGATTCCGACGCCGTGCGTGATGCGGCGGGCACGGGGCAGCTTTTTGAATGCGTGCATGTGCGGGGCATCACCGATGTGCGCGAGGGCATGAACGGCTTTGCCCTCGCGGATTTGAATCGGGATGGACGGCCGGATGTGATCGCCACGTTTTCTCCACCGTCGAGCTATCGCGGGACGAAGCTCGTGGTGCTGATCAATGAAGGAAGCTTCCGCTTTACGCCGCACGCCATCACCATCGGCAACGCGAGTTCGATGGATGATTTCGGAGGCGCGGCGCAGATTCCCAACCTCGCGGACTTCAACGGCGATGGCTTTCTTGACATCCTCGTCACGCGCAGTGCGCCGATGCTCGGGGGCAAGGTCCGCGGGGGCTTGAAACCGCTCGGCGTGGCCTTCCTGCTCAGCGATGGCGCTTGGGACCGCTTTATCGATGTCTCGGAACGCATGGGCGCTCGCAACGAACTCGGTTACAACCGCCAGACGAGCATCGGCGATGTGAATGGCGACGGCTGGCTCGACCTGGCCATCGGCTGCGACAACATCAAGAACGCCCTCGGTGGCTTTCCGCACAGCCGGCTCTACGTGTTTACCGTAGACCGCTCGCTCCGTGAGCGGGATTCCCTCTCGCGGAGCGAGCGGTCTACGATGACCGGCTGCTTTGTCGACATCGGCGGCACGGACCTCGTGCCGGACTTTGGCGGTTTCTATCGCGACAGCGCGAAAGATAAGGCCGGTCCCGGGATCAGCCTGCGCGACCTCGACAACGACGGCGACCTCGACCTGCTCCAGAGCTACCATGTGGACGTCCGCGAGCCGTTGCTGCCTTACTGGCCCGGCGAGTATCGCCAGGGCGTGATGTGCTGGAAGAACCTGTGGCGTGAGACCGGCAAGCTACGTTTTGAAAAGATCACCGGCAACGGCCTGCATTGCGAAGCGCGCCTGAAATACAACCGCGAGAAACAGCTTTACGAGCCTGCCAGCGACGCCCGCGCGCCCGGCCTGCCTTACATCGCGCTTGCCGATGTGGACGCGGACGGCCTGCAGGACATGCTGGCCGTCGGCCCGGACTCGGATTTCTGGGCGCCACGCGTCGAGCACGTCACCGGCCGCTTTTGGAAGAACCTTGGCGGTTTCCGGTTCGAGGATCGCACCACGCCCGCCGGATTCGCGCCGCTGAACTTCGGCTACGGCCAGTGGAGGAACTTCTTCGAGGAACCGGAACCCGCGCGCTGGAAGAACTGGCGGCCGCGTGTCACCTTCGAAAGCCAGCCCGGTTTGACACCAAAACATCCTGCGAAAAACACTCCCTATTTCGCCGATTCCGTCTTCGCCGACTTCGACAACGACGGCTGGCTCGATGTGGTGGTGATGAACCGCAGCGAAAGCACCATGACGCGCTCGATGCTGTTCATGGGAAGGGGTGCCGGCACGTTCGAGGTGAAGCCGACGACGTTCAGCGGCCTCGACAGCAGCGGCATTTCCGCCGAGGCATCCGACCTGGACGGCGACGGCTTGCTCGACCTCGTCTTCGCCGCCGACCCCGACAACAGCCTCGGCCCCGGCCAGACCGTCGCTCCGGAACGCTACGAGAGCAAGGTCTATTGGAACACCGGTGCGCATGGAGCAAAGCAGAACCACTGGCTCCATCTCACCTTCTCCGGCCTCAAAGACGCCGAACTCATCGGCGCCCGTGTCGAGCTTTTGGAGTGCGGCGACTTGTCGCCGCTTTCTCTTTCGCCGGACTCCGCCAGCAAATCCGCGAGCACAGACCGTCTGGGCGGCTCTTCGCCAAGGGAAATCCAAGGCGACGACGAGTCGCCGCACTCCAAGAAGCAGTACCGCTGGATCCACAGCAACCATACGTACAAGAGCGGCGGCGCGCTGGACGCCCACTTTGGTCTCGGCAAGGCTACCACCGCTGACGCAACCGTGAAGCTCCTCGATGGCCGAACAAGGACATTTGCCGGACTCGCCGCCGATCGAACCTACATGCTCGAGCTGAAGTAATCGGAAGGAGATGATCCCGTGAGACCCACCACACTACTCGCCGTCCTCACCGCTGTCGTCCTCCTCGAAGCCGGTCTGAATTCGGAAGCGCAGGACCGGCGTGGAGCGGCCCTCGAACGACGCTTCCAGGAGCTCGACACGAGCGGCGACGGGAAGCTCTCGCGAGCAGAACTGGGGGACGCGCAGCAGCACGCCAGTTGGGATCGCGACCAGGACGGCTTTGTAACGCAGGCCGAGGTGCGCGAGTTCATGTCCTCGATCCGGCGGGCCCAGTCGCTGCTCGCGGCCGCGCCCCCGGCAACCGTCGCCGAAGGCATTGACGTCGACGCACGCCCCTCGGCTCCGCCAGCGGCCGTTCCCGTTGCGAACAGCCGCGCCTTTGCGCACCTGGCCTTCGCGCGGGACTGGGTGCCGGGGACGAAGGACGGCGCCGGAGAGCGGATGACCGGCACGGAGACTGTGCGTCTTCTCGCGCACGGCGGGCGGCTCTTCGCGGCGACCGGATGCTGGATGGATCTCCCCTACGGCCGGCGTGATGCAGGCCAGCCGCCGTGGACGGGTCCCCAGATTCTCGTCAAGGACTCCGCCCAGGCCGCGTGGCGGGTGGACGTGTCCTGGCCCATGGCCCGCCGGGTGACCGCGATCCTCTCCACGCGATTCGTCACGGACGGCGAGGGCCAGGCGCTCGACCCGCCCGTGAACCTCCTCGTCGCGGGACCGATATCGAGCCGCCTGAAGAACACCTCTGTGTGGAGCCGGGACGACGCCTCGGGAACCTGGGCCGAGAGCGTCGTCCTCGAGGACGTGGAGGGAGGCGTCCGCTCCTTTTGCACTCATCGGGACCGTGTCACGGGGGTGCAGTCGCTCTTCGGCGGTCTGGCGAGCGGAGCGGTCTGCCGCGCCGTCTACGACCCGTCCGTTCCGGGGCGCCTCCGCTGGGATCGGACGCCCGAGCTGTCCGGGACCGGCCGCGTGATGTGCCTCGCGGAAGCGAACGGCGTCCTCTACGCCGCCGGGGGCATCCGCAACGAGACGCCGCTCTCCGGCGGTCTGTTCCGGCGCGTGGACGGCGCGTCGCCGCGCTGGGAGCTCGTGTGGCGCTGGCCGCACCGGATCGTGGACCGGGGCGATGAACCAGAGATCCTCCGCGGCTTGACCGCCGTCCCTGATCCGCTCCGCTGCGGGCAAGAAGTCCTTCTCGGCACCTGCTCCTACCCGGGGGTCATCTACCGGATCGATCCCGCCCGTGGGTTCGCGGCCACGACCGAACTCGACATCCGCAAGTACTTCGCCAAGGCCTTCGGCGTCCCTGCGCTCCGGGGCCCGTGCTTGAGCGCCTACAACGACTTCCTTCCCGCGGCCGATCCCGACACGGGAGAAAGCGTCCACCTCCTCGGCGTCTGGATCCTGCACCCAGCGGGCCAGGGGACTCCCGAGGGCGCGAGCGCCTGGTACCTGGTCCGGCACGGCGACGGGACTTACTCCCACGGACGAGTCTTCGACCCCGCGCACCCGGTGCCGAACCCGCCGCGCGGACTGCTCGCCGCGCGGACGCTCGCCATCTCGCCCTTCCCCGAGGACAAGGGACGCGTGCTCGACGCCGGCGGGTTCGACTGCGCCCGGATCGAGAGCCGCGACACGGCCTGGATCTACCGCGGTGAGATCGCCGCACAGACTGCAAAGGCGGGATCTCAAGGCCGTTGTTTCGGGAGCAGCGGAGGAGTAGAATTGGGATCAGTGGGAACTGGTGGGGCGAAGAGTTCTGGCTGACGAGCCATTTGCAGGCGGAGGTTGCTGTGAGTTCAACGGAAGAAGTGGTATTCAGCGCCGCCCTGGCGCTGCCGGAACAATCCCGTGCCCAGCTGGCAGATGTGCTCTGGGCGAGCCTCCCTGAAGAACAGCTCGACTTTTTCGTCACGGACGAAGTCCGGCAAGCGTGGGTCGCAGAGGCACGGAGGCGCATGCGGGACGTGGAGTCCGGCAAGGTCGCGCTGTTGCCGGGCGACGAAGTCATGGGGCGCCTTCGCAGCAGGTTGCAGAAATGAACTACCGTTTTCACCCGGAGGCGGAAAGCGAACTCCACGAGGCGTACGACTACTACGAAGCGAAGCGAGAAGGCTTGGGAGGGCGATTCGGAGAAGCATTCCGCGAAGCGCTGGCCCGGGTGCTTCAGCGGCCGCTTGCCTGGGGCCTGCTGGAGGCGCCGTACCGCTTGTGCCGCTTGAAGCGATTTCCGTACGGAATCCTCTACGAACCGCGGGAGGAAGAGGTCATCATCGTGGCGGTGATGCATCTCCACCGAGGGCCCGGCTACTGGAAGGATCGCGTTGGACCTCAGTGAATTGCGACCCCAGCGAGGGATGAGCGGCTCGGGCTCGTCCGTCCGTTACGTGCCTCGCGCGCTTGTGTGAGGTCCGCTCGAGACGCAGGAGCAACGAACGGTCCACCCGCTCGCCCCAGGTCGCCCAGCTTGATGATGCGCTCCATCGAGTCGCCAGACAGACCTAAGTTGTGTTGCTTGTCGGCGAAAGCGACCAAGAAGGTTCGGGGCCCGGTCAGGTTCCGACTCGCGAGCATGCGTCGGCGCTGTCGATCTGATTCTCCGCCGTGGGAAGACGTTCTTCGTCGTGGATTTCGGAAGGGGCCACCCAACTTTCCCTTTGCGTCAGGACATCATCGTGGTAAACGAGAACCTGTCCGAATCGAGCCCGGTTTGAACCCACAGGGTAGGTTGGAAGTACGCGGCCAATAGGGAGCTGTGAAGATCGGGTTTGTGGCGCAGCAGACCCCGAACGGCCAAGGACGCGGCATGTCGGATGCCTTTCGGAGACTGACCGCGAAGCGTCCGCCAACTCTCTTCAGGCCGTTTTTTGCTGGCGATCGCGAACCTCTACGCAAACGCGGCGCGGCAGTGGCTCACCCCCTGCAGCCAGCGGCGCCCGCGCCGTGCGGCTTCCGCCGCCAGACTGTCCGCCCGCCCCGCCGCCAGCCGAAACCAGCGGCTAAAAATTCAACACCGTCTCGACCCAAGTCTCCGACGACAGCCGCAGCCGCTCCAGGATCGGCAACAACTCCGCTGGGATCTGCCCCCGCTTCGCCGGCCGCGTCTGCCGGCCGGTCCAATCGAGCCGTTCCAGGTACTGGTCCAATCTCAGCGGCAGAAAACACACGCCGACTTCCGTCGCCTCAACCAAATCCCGTCATGGGCTCCTGGCCATGACCGTCCCCTCACCACTTCTGCTCTCCATTTCGCCGCTGAAAAACCGATGACACGGAGAAGTCCACCAACATCGACCAAAGCGTACAAGGACTGATTCTGGATGTCCCCATTCTCAGCATCCACCTGAGCTTGTCCGGGTGAAAGCCCGCCTGCCAGCCGTCGCTGGCTTTCCGCCGGATGCGATTCCGATCTTCGGGATTTCGTTAGCTGCGGATATTGCATTTAATTCGATTACGGGGTAGAATTCGCCGAAGACACATGGGAGAGACGGACATGCCAGCAACACTCAGCGAGTATTCGGATACGGTGGCTCCAACGGAGGCGGAATCGCGACTTGCGCAGGAATCCGCCCCGCGTCTGGCCAAAGCGGTTGGCGGACGCAGGAAGCGGTCCTTTCGGGTTTTCATCCAGCCCGAGGATGCGCCCGAGGAACGCATCGCCGTGCCATCGTCGGTGGTCCGCTTGATGGCGCACGCGTTGGCGGAGATGGCGAAGGGCAAAGCCGTCACGCTCATGCCGGTCCACGCGGAACTGACGACGCAACAGGCCGCCGAGTTGCTGCACGTGTCCCGGCCGTTCCTGATCGAGCAATTGGAGAAGGGCCGGATACCCTTCCGCAAAGTCGGCACCCACCGGCGGATTCTGTTGGAGGACTTGACGGCCTACAAGCGTCAGGACGATGAAGCTCGGCGGCGCATCGCCGACGCCCTCACGGCCGAAGCCCAAGAACTCGGAATGGGATACTGATGCGCTTCCCCGTCACCGGGTCTTGCCCGCACAGCGAATGACTGTTGGCCGCGTACCTTTTCGTTGCTGGTTTGTCGCCACGAGCCGCGGACTACTGCACCGAGGTAGTCCACAAACGGAATCTTGACCCGGCTTGGGCAGCACAAGGAGACTGCACTGCTTGGGCCTTTTCAGCCGATCCCAACAGGGCACAGGTATTTTGTGGCGGACGCTCAATCGTGTATAATTCACGTCGCAAGCAGAAATGGAGGAGACGCATGAACGTAGAATTGTCAAGCGAAGCCAATGATTTCGTACGAGAGCTTGTGGTCACCGGCCGGTTTGCGTCCGAACAGGAGGCAGTTTCTGAGGCGATCGGATTGCTGAAGTCTCGTGAGCGGCTCAGAGCAGAAGTCGCAGAGGGATTCCATCAGCTGGAGAGCGGTGAGTGGTTTGACGGTGATGCGGTGTTCGAAGATGTTCATCGCGAAATCGACGCCATCGAGGCGAACTCACTCGGAAACTGATCACCATGCCCAGATTGCGGTTCTCCCGTAATGCCCGCGCTGACCTCAAAGAAATCACGCGTTTCATCGCGCGGGACAAGCCGGTCGCCGCACGAAATTGGGTCGAGCGCGTCAAGGCCAAATGCCGTCTCGTCGCTCGTCAGCCGGGGCTGGGCGAAGTCCGGGAAGACCTTGGTGAGGGCGTTCACGCCACGCTGGTGGGCAGTTACGTGGTTTTCTACCGAGTGATCGGCGGGAACCTCGAAGTATCCAGAATTGTCCGTGGCGACCGTGACATCAGATCCGTCTAGCCTCGTTCGTCCGACCGTAGCAACGCCCATGAAATAACTTCCCCGTTTATGCGGGACGTTCGGGAGACAGGCTGCAGCTGGTGAATGCCCCCGGCTTGTCCGGGGGATCCTTACGTTTCTCACTACACGCGCGGGTTCTACTCCCGCCTCCCCGCTTCGGCCGCGGCGGCTTCGCCGCCGCGGCCGAAGCGGGGGAGGAAGGACGACGTGGGGCTGCCTCGTGTAGCTGGAAACGGGAGCCTCCACGGGGCAAGCCCGTGGCATCCAACTCACCAAACCGGAAGCTTCGGCTCGCGCTCAGCGGCTGGCTTGTTGGAATGAGGAAGTTATTTCGTGAGCGTTGCTAGAGAGTCGGCTGCTCGTACTCCCCTGTCCGAGTCGAGTCCGGCTTGAACCCACAGGGTAAGCTGGAAGGAAGCGGCCAAGAGGGACCTGTGAAGATTGGGGTTGGGACGCAGCAGATCCCGAACGGCCAAAGACGCGGCGCGCCAGATGCCTTTCGGAGACGGACCGCGAACCGTCGGCCAACTCTCGTCGAGCAGTTGTGGGCTGGCGATCCCGAACCCTTAACGCGGCCCGGCTGTGGCTCACCCCCTGCAGCCAGCGGCGACCGCGCCGTGCGGCTTCCGCCGCCAGACTGTCCGCCCGCCCCGCCGCCAGCCGAAACCAACGGCCAAAATTCAGCACCGTCTCGACCCCAGTCTCCGACGACAGCCGTTGCCGACGTTCCTGCAGCCGCTCACGGTCCGCCATCAGCATCGCCGGCGAGCGGGGCGGGCGTCAGCCCCCCGGTGTTTAGTCCGTCATCGCTTCACTGTCCGCCATCAGCATCGCCAATTCGTGACGCTCCGGTTCAGCCGGTTTGTCGTCCTCGGTCTTGCGCTCAGGGAACAGATTCCAGCGGCGGAGTGCCACGTCCTCGTCGCTCCACTGGCCCGCGATGTCGGGCCGGTTTCTGACCACCAGGTGAATGTGGTTGCTCATGATGGCCATCGAGCAGATATCGATCGTAAACTGCCCGGCCAGAAACGCTAACCGCTCTTGCATACAGACTTTACGATGATCGAAGTTCTTCCCCGTCACCGGGTCTTGCCCGCACAGCCACGCCCTGCGCACAGCCCGCTGCACGCAGGGATACACGCCGACTTCCCCCGCATCAATCAAATCCCTTCGTGGGCTCCTGGCCATGACCATCCCTTCACCAATTCTGCTCTCGATTCCGCCGCTGAAGAACCGATGACACGGAGAAGTCTACCAAAGCGACCAAAGCGTACAGGGGCAGATCCTGGATGTCCCCATTTGCCCCTGTCCCCATCTGCCCCTGTCGCGATCGACCGTCGCCTTGCCAAAGACCGGGGCGATTGTCACGCCAAAGTCCCTGCGATCGTGGCTACGATCTCAAACGCCCGCTCCAGGTCGAAATCTTCGAAGTCGGCCTCGCGAAGGACCGGGCGAAGTTGGGCTTGAACTTGCCGCTTGAGGTTCTCGCGCTTTGCGCCCGAGACGTCGATGGGCGCATTGCCTCGCACGGCCAATTTCTGGCGTAGCAGTGCGAGCAAGCCGCCATCGCCAATGTTCAAGCGGCCGGAACGAACGCCGTAGTCGAGATCGAAGAAGTCGCGGATGGCCGGTTCGCGGCGGGTCAGAGCGGCCCGGAACTTCTCGGCATAAGTTTCGCGGCACGACAATACGGGCACGCTCATCGGGCGGACCGCCGCGGATTGACGGAAAGGATCGACCAGGAGGGTACGGGCGGGCAGGAACTCCACGGGCTCCAGAATCGGTTCGCGGATGCTGAACTCGATCTTGATCGCCTCATCCTGGCCGCTCACCGCGGAACGATAACGCAACTCGGCGAGGTACTGCGTCGAGTTGTTGTGTCCCCGTAGCGGCGAAGCCACGTGGAAGCAGGCCAGTCGCTGCGAAAGCGTCGCCAGATGTTCCTTCACGGGTTCGATCGTCTTGCTCCGCTGGGATCGGGGCGCGTCGGGCGGCACGGAGTAGGCGAAGTCCAGGTCCTCGCTCAGTCGGTAGAAATCGCTGTGGACCTTGCTCAGGCACGTTCCGCCCTTGAACACCCACGGCCGGCTCGTGACGGCCAGGAGGTCGCTGAGGATCAAGGAGCCAAAGTAGTCCTTCTCGACGAGCCGGGCGCTGAAGCCCGTGGCCGATTGCGTGTACGAAAGCGCCTCGCGGAACAGGGCGAGGTCTTCGTGGTAACCGGGCGGCTTACGATCCATTGACCATTACTCCCCATCGACGGTCCACCGTGCCGCGCTTAGGCAAAGTCGGCACGCAGGGAATCAAGGCCGAGGTTGGCGAGAGCCGGCTTTCCAGGCTGCGGAGCACGGCCGGTTCGGCCCCCTCGCGTTCGAGCAGCCAGCCCAGTCGGCGGAGCGTACTAACGTTGCCGTAACGCTGGGCGACCCGGACAACCTCGCCGGCGACGGTCGGGTCTTTGGCCAACTCGGCGCGAATCCAATCGTAGCCTTGCGGAAGGCTGTTGAAACGCGACCAATCGTACACGGCGTCGACCAAGGAGCGGACGCGGGAGCAGTACACGGCCTCGAAGCCCTCGGGCGTGCGCACGACCTCGGTTTCTCCCAGACGCCGGTCGGCCACCTTGATGAGGGTCATGGCGACCGAGCCGACCGTTCGCTGGCCTGTGATCCGGTTGTTATAGGCGTAGAGTCGGTTGGGGACTTGGGTGTCCCAACCGTAGCGGTAGAAGGCGTTAGGGCCGCAGACCTGGTACTGGCCGCTCTGATCGTTCACCAGGGTGGTCAGGGCCAAGAACTCGCTCGGTCCCCACTTCCCACCTGGCGGCAACCGCAGTGGCACAAGGTACAGCCCCCGCCGGACTCGGGCGATCAGATTCCGCCGGGCGAGCCGACTGAGCAATTCGCGTTCCTGCTGGGGCGAAATGCCCAACGCGCGGACCACTTCGCCGGTGCGCACGGTCTGCTGCCCTCGCATCTGCACATAGGCGAGGAACTGCGTTTCGATCTTTCCCAGAGCCGTGGCCATCGGTGTCGTCCATAATGGCTTAATTGCGTCATACGCAATTATCTCAAAATAGCATACACCCCGAGTGAACGCCGGTCAATGCAGTCCACACGGGGTTGGTCGCCGAAATGGCGTCGGGGCTCATTTGGCCAGGGGTTCTGCCTAACCCCCTGCAACCAGCGGCGACCGCGCCGTGCGGCTTCCGCCGCGAGACCGTCCACGCGCCGCCAGCCGAAACCAGCGGCCAAAATTCAGCACCGTCTGCCGTTTCCGGCGAAAAAAGGAACCAGTTTTCCGGCCCCAAGGGAGCCAGCTGGCTGGTTGCTGGCCAGCACAGAATCGTGCTGCTCTGGGGTAGTCGAACCACTTGCGGCGGATGCAAAAAATCCGCAGGACTTCTTTGCGATGGCCAGTGGGCGCTTCACGGGATCGGCATCCTGGCGGCGCGGCGACCTGTGAACAGCGTGGATAGAACCCTCGACGTAGGTGCGTTTGTTCGATGTGCGTACCGCGCCTCCGGTGGGGACACGCCGTACCAGAGTGAAACCCAGCACAAGCCGCGTAACGGCGTAGGCTCGACCGGAACGTCAGAGTTGTGTCGCCGACACCGTCCACGAGGGACGGCGAGGGCCGACGGAAAGCGATCCGCACGGCCCCCACCGATCCACTCACCTGGAACCCGTTCTTAGGCCGCCTTGGATGTGTCCGCAGTTTGGCGATAGGGAAGATCGCGACACAACAGGGCACTGCACTACAACCCCACGAGTGGGCTACACCATCTCTCCTGCGGCCTGCGCCCGAGTTGCCCGCGGGCAACTCGACGTGCCATGTCGCTGTGAAGCTTCGTCACCGTCATCCGACCAGCATGCTTCCCGCGCCGACGAAGTCAAGCCCGCGCCGCGAACGCGCGCACGTGTTACGGCCTGTTCCGAGAGCCGCTGACCGGAATCGGCTCATTCCGAAATGGCTCCTTGGCAGCTGCCCGCCACTGGAAAACTGGCTCCCAGTTTCGCCGGGCGCCGCAACCGTCTCAACCCAAGTCTCCGACGACATACGTTGCCGACGTTCCTGCAGCCGCTCACTGTCCGCGATCAGCATCGCCGGCGAACGGGGCCGGCGTCAGCCCCCCGGTGTCTGGTCCGTCAGCGCTTCACTGTCCGCCATCAGCAGTTCCAATTCGTGAGGCTCCGGTTCAGCCGGTTTGTCCCCCTCGGTCTTGCGCCCGGGGAACAGATTCCACCAGCCGCGTGCCACGTCCTCGTCGCTCCACTGGCCCGCGACGTCGGGCCGGTTTCGGACCACGAGGTGAATGTGGTTGTTCATGATGGCCATCGAGCAGATATCGATCGTAAACTGCCTGGCCAGAAACGCTAACTGCTTTTGTATCCAGACCTTACGATGACCCCAGTTCTTGCCCGTCACCGGCTCTTGCCCGCCGATCCAAGCCCTGCGCAGTGCCCGTTGCACGCCGTGATACACGCCGACTTCCGTCGCCTCAATGAAGTCTCGTCGTGGGCTCCTGGCCATGACCGTCCCCTCACCACTTCTGCTCTCGATTCCGCCGCTGAAAAACCGATGACAGGGAGAAGTCGACCAAGATCGACCAAAGCGTACAAGGGCAGATTCTGGATGTCCCCTTCCGCTCGATATAATGCGTCGAGCGGCCGTGCAGGTTCCACCGTAGAATTAGGAGTCCGGCCAGGCTAGGAGGATGATGGGCTGACACTGGGACGCGTCACTTGCCCCGCTCCGCGGCAAACGACTGCAGCCTTCGGGCCTGCACCTCATCTCGAATCCTCGCCACCACATCGCCCAGTTGCATTTGGCCGATGTCTCTTTGCAGGTCACGGACTCGCACGCTGACAGCACCGCTGGCCTGATCGCGAGGCCCAACCACCAGCAGGTACGGGATTTTCATTTCGGAGGCCGCTCGAATCTTGGCCGGCAACCTTTCGCTGGAGGCATCCAGCGTCGCTCGAATGCCTGCGTCCTGGAATGCCCGCAGTACGACTTCGCCGTAGTCGCGGCAGGAATCACTGACGGTCAATATGCGAGCCTGCTCAGGACTGAGCCACGTCGGAAATGCACCGTTAAAATGTTCAATGAGGACGCCGACGAACCTCTCCAGGGAACCGAACGGGGCTCGGTGGATCATGACCGGCACGTGCCGGCGATTGTCGGGACCAACGTAGCTCAACTCAAATCGCTGCGGCAGGTTATAGTCGCACTGGACCGTGCCCAATTGCCATTCCCGGCCCAGGATGTCGCTGACCACGAAATCGATCTTGGGGCCGTAGAACGCCGCTTCTCCGGGTTCCTCGGAAAACGGAACCTGCAGGGCCGCCGCGGCCTCCTTGCAGTCCCGTTCGGCCTTGGTCCACTGGTCCGGGGTGCCGACATACTTGGATGAGTTGGGGTCGCGAAGACCAACTCGCACGCGGTAGTCATTCATCCCGAGCTGGCCAAATACGAGCCCTACCAAGTCCAGGCAACCGCGCAGTTCGTCACCGACCTGGGACTCCATGCAGAACAGGTGCGCGTCGTCTTGCGTGAAACCGCGCACACGAGTCAAACCGCCGATCTCTCCCGATTGTTCCCAGCGGTACACCGTCCCAAACTCACCGAGTCGCACCGGCAGTTCGCGATAGGAGCGAGGAACTGAGGCAAAGATCTTGATGTGGTGCGGGCAGTTCATCGGCTTCAGCAAGTAGCCGTCGATCGGTTCGCCGTCGCCCGCCAAGCGGTTGGCCAACTCACCACAAGTCCGTCCCTCGGAGGCGAATCTGCCCAGGGTCTCCGGATCGACCATCGGCGGATACTGCGAGTCCCGGTAATACGGAAAATGTCCACTGGTTCGGTACAGCCCCAAGCGTCCGATGTGGGGCGTATGCACCATCGCGTAGCCGCGTTTGCTGAGCTCTTCTTGGATGCAGAGCTGCAGCTGGTCGCGAACGATCGTCCCCGCCGGCGGCCACAGGATCAAGCCTTGTCCGACTTCATCGTCCGTCAGAAACAACTGCAGTTTTCTTCCGGTGATGCGGTGGTCCCGCTCTTTTGCTTCCTGCTGTTGCTGCAGGTGCTTGCCCTCGCGGATCTGAATCGGGATGGACGGCCGGATTTGATCGCCACGTTTTCTCCACCATCGAGCTATCGCGGGACGAAGCTCGTGGTGCTGATCAATGAAGGCAGCTTCACGGCCATCGCTGCGGGCCAAACGTATTCGCTAAAGGTGGTGACTCAATGAAGCCAACTTTCTCACTCGCCTGTGTAATCACGCTGCTGCTGAGCATCGAAGCGCAGGCGCAAAACACAATATAAAAGCGGTTTGAGCAGCTCGATCGTGACGGCGATGGCCGGCTGTCGAAGGCTGAACTCCAAACGTCTCCGCAGGTTCAGGCCTCGCTGCGAGGAGCGGAACCTCGGAAGGGAGTTGCTCTTGTGCAGCCGCGAAGTGGACGGCGTCATCGAAGTTGTCGATCCGCAACGAAACCACGAGGCGCGGGGCGAGTTCGACATGCGCAAGCATTTCGGAGGCCTCGTCCGCGCGCAGGATGGCCAGCGGTTCACCACGCTGTTTGCCTACAACGAGATGACGCCCGCTGTTCATCCCGACACCAGCGAGCGGGTGCTGCTGATCGCCGGCGGCATCATGCCGGGACTAGCGGGCGAAGACGCGCGGGCCAAGTGCGCGTGGTATCTGGTACGCCACGCCGATGGCCGTTACGATTGAGTGCTTCGAAAGAGCCAATACGATGAAGGAGATTCTGGCATGAGGACATTTTCCTCTGTGCGCTTGATCGCGGTGCTGACTGCCGTTTGCTGGTCATCGGCAACTGGAGCCGAGCACTCTTGGCCACGCTTCCGCGGGCCCAGCGCGGACGGCGTGGCGCCGGATCATCGCGGGCTGCCGATCACCTGGACGACCACCAAGAACGTCAATTGGGTGGCCGACGTGCCGGGCTGGGGCTGGTCGTGCCCCGTCGTCTGCGATGATCGCGTCTTTCTGACCGCCGTGATTGCCGATCAGCCGACGCGCGTGCCCAGCAAGGGAATGTACCTGGGGGAAGGTGTCCGCGAGCCGGCACAAGGCATTCATCGTTGGATGGTTTATTGCTTCGATCTGGACACGGGCGAGATGCTGTGGAAGCACGAAGCTCACACGGGCCAACCTCAGGTCGCTCGACATCCCAAGAGCACGTATGCATCAGAAACCCCGACCACCGACGGCAGGCGGCTTTATGTCCTGTTCGGCGACCTGGGGCTGTGGTGCTACGATCTCCAGGGCAAACCGTTGTGGCAGCGGAAAATCGAACCGAAGAAGACCGAATTCGACTACGGCGCCGCATCTTCGCCCGTGGTACATGACGGCCAGGTCATCGTCGTCTACGACAACCTGGAAGCATCCTGGATCGCGGCCTTTGATGCGCGGACCGGAAACGAGCGGTGGCGAACGCCGCGAGACGAGACGCGATCGTGGGCAACGCCGCTGGTCTGGACGAATCCCATCCGCACCGAAATCGTGGTGGCCGGTGAGAATCGCAACCGCGGTTACTCGCTCGACGGCAAACTGCTCTGGGAGTTCGACGGCCGGATGTCCAAGCTGGTGATTCCTTCCCCATTTGCCGCGCACGGCTTGTGCTACATCCAATCGGGTTTTGTGGCCGACAATCATCGCCCCACGTTCGCCTTGCGACCGGGTGCCCGCGGCAACATCGCCCCGGACCGTGACTTTGAAAACAGCCAGTTCATCGCTTGGTACCAGGACCGCTCGGGCTCTTACAACCCGTCTCAGATCGTGTTCGGCGACTATCTCTACACGCTCTACGACCAGGGATTCCTGACCTGTCACGATGCCAAGTCCGGCAAAGAGGTCTATGGCAGACAACGATTCTCGCCCAGCGGTTCCTTTACCGCGTCGCCCTTCGCGTTCAACGGGCGACTGTTCTTCCTGAGCGAAGACGGACTGACGTACGTCGTCAAACCGGGGCCGGCATTTGAAATCCTCCAGCGAAATCCCCTCGACGAACTCTGCCTCGCCAGTCCCGCCATCGTCGGCGACAAGCTGCTCATTCGGACGGCATCCAAGCTGTACTGCCTCACCGAGGGCGCAGAGTTGGACGACGGCAAGTAATCGCGCTGGCACATCGGTTGGTGCCGACAGTTCAAAGAAGCAGAATTACCATGCCAAAGCGACATCACTTTGTTTGCCGAGCTTATTGGGGCCTGCTGCCGTGGGGTACTGACCGCGAATGCGTCCGACTTCGAGAAGGTGCCCGGCCTGACGATCGACGACTGGACCCGATGATCCGCACCGTGGCCCCGCCGACGCAGCTCTTCGATGAGGGGGAAGCGTAACCATCCCACGGGCAAGGCGTGGCTATTGGGCGGCTCGCGGTCGGGTGGCACGGCCTACTCGTTGGCCGTGCGAAGCGGCGCGCGACGCGCAGCGGCGAGAGGGCTCACCGGCCGTCCGACGCCGGGCCGGCAACGGACTGGATCGCGGATTCCACGCCCGTCGGCTTCGTGCGCACTTCCGGCACGGCTAACCAGTAAGCCGTGCCACACCGAGCAGGGCCACGCCCGTCTGGCGACCGACCACTCGCCGGACCAACTACGCCCTTTTGCTCGGCAATCAAGGAACTTCGGAGGCGCCGGTCACAGAGGCAGGAAGCAAATACGATTCGTCCATTCCTCAGGCTCCGTCAGCGCCCAAATGAGCAGCAGATCGTCTGCGGCGGCAGCGACAGACAGATGTTGCGGGATGATGAGCAGACCGGGACTCGTTCTGGTCGCGATGAAGTCGGCAAAGTGCCTCGGCATGGTTCGGTGATCGTGAGTCACCAAGACGCGTCCCGCCTGCGCTGCCCTCTGCAACACCTGTGGGTCGGTAAGGCCCTCCAGTTCGGCGGCGACCGCCGTTTCGAAGTCGATGGCTGATTCCCGCCGGATCGTGGCCAGGACAATGATCTGATTCAGATCCGCGTCGGCCTGAAATCGGATGCTCATGAAGGTGCCGCCTGGATTTGGCGTTTGGCGTCGGCCAGCTTCCGATAGAACATTGGATCCGCGACTCGGGCGGACCGCCGCTGGGCCTCGTAGTCGTCCCGTGCGGTTCCCAGATAGGCGTCCACGGCGGGCCGATTCGCAAGGTAGAAGGCAATTGAGCCGTAGGTTTGTTCCAGGCTGAGCACGGGAAATGCCTGGGCGATGCTCTCGGCGGTCTGGCCCTCGAGAAAGGCGTACACGATGGAATCCAAGGACACTCGCGTACCAGCGACCCAGTAGCCGCCGTCTCGCTGCTCTACGTACTGTCGAACCATCTTACTACCGTCCTTTCACGCCGTTTGGGCCGCGGCGACACCAAGAACTTGGCGACCGCGAAGTCAACCGGAGCCTCGACCCCGACCTTGATTCTAGGCTGGCACGGCAAAATGGTCCACGGGGCACGTGCCGTTGCGGCATTGCTGGCTCGAGCAAATCCGGAACAACGCGATGATCCGCACCGTGGCCCCGCCGGCGCGGCTCTTCGACCCCGGGGAAGCGTAACCATCCCGCGGGCAAGGCGTGGGTCTTCGGCGGCTCGCGACGCGGTCGGATGGCACGGCCTACTTTGTTGGCCGTGCGAAGCGGCGCGCGACGCGCAGCGGCGAGAGGGCTCACCGGTCGTCCGACGCCGGGCCGGCAACGGACTGGATCGCGGATTCCACGCCCGTCGGCTTCGTGCGCACTTCCGGCACGGCTAACCAGTAAGCCGTGCCACACCGAGCAGGGCCACGCCCGTCTGGCGCGTGACGTGGCCCACGCTGCGAATCGCGTAGTTCCCTTGAAACGCTTTGGGCCGACGGTGCCGAACCAGGTACTGCAAGCGTCCCTTGACCCGTTGCACCACCAGCAACAGCGAAACGTGCGGTTGGGTACTGATCGCGAATTGGCTGATGGCAGGCTCCCGGAAATGGTGCTTGAGCGGGCGAATCCCATCCGGCTCCGTGGCTGCGGCCAGCTCTTGAAACCAACCGTCGTCCGGTTCCGCTTGACGCCAAAAGACCGTCAAGCCCCACTGCAACGGGCAGGAAAATCGGCAGTTGTCGCGAGCGTAGAGCGGCTGCGGGTTGGACATGGGCTTGGGTCTGGGAAAAGAAGGCACATGGTCTCAACGTCAGCATCCGAACAGCACGACACGGGAGCAAGGGAGGATCATCCTGGCAGGTTTCTTGGGGCTTACGGTCTGGTCTTGAACATCGCTCCACGCTGGCGAGCAGCGTGGTGGCGAAGAAGGGATGGGTTCGGGGGGACTCGCTGGTCTTGAACATCGCTCCACGCTGGCGAGCAGCGTGGTGGCGAAGAAGGGATGGGTTCGGGGGGGACGCGCTGGTCTTGAACATCGCTCCACGCTGGCGAGCAGCGTGGTGGCGAAGAAGGGATGGGTTCGGGGAGGCGGGCTGGTCTTGAACATCGCTCCACGCTGGCGAGCAGCGTGGTGGCGAAGAAGGGATGGGTTCGGGGGGGGCGGGCTGGTCTTGAACATCGCTCCACGCTGGCGAGCAGCGTGGTGGCGAAGAAGGGATGGGTTCGGGGAGGCGGGCCCGTTGATGCGAGTTCAGAATCGACCTCCACGGTCCCGACCCGGCGCCGATCGCCGCCACGGCCGCCGTGCGGATGATCGGCATCCAAGGCCACCACGCTGCTCGCCAGCGTGGGGCCATGTTCAGAACCAGACCTCGCCCCGCCCCGCGACATCTTAGGCCACCACGCTGCTCGCCAGCGTGGGGCCATGTTCAGAACCAGACCTCGCCCCGCCCCACGGCCTCTTAGGCCACCACGCTGCTTGCCAGCGTGGGGCCATGTTCAGAACCAGATCTCGCCCCGCCCCGCGACATCTTAGGCCACCACGCTGCTCGCCAGCGTGGGGCCATGTTCAGAACCAGACCTCGCCCCGCCCCGCGACCTCTTCGGCCACCACGCTGCTCGCCAGCGTGGGGCCATGTTCAGAACCAGATCTCGCCCCGCCCCGCGACATCTTAGGCCACCACGCTGCTCGCCAGCGTGGGGCCATGTTCAGAACCAGATCTCGCCCCGCCCCGCGACCTCTTAGGCCACCACGCTGCTCGCCAGCGTGGGGCCATGTTCAGAACCAGATCTCGCCCCGCCCCGCGACATCTTAGGCCACCACGCTGCTCGCCAGCGTGGGGCCATGTTCAGAACCAGACCTCGCCCCGCCCCGCGACCTCTTCGGCCACCACGCTGCTCGCCAGCGTGGGGCCATGTTCAGAACCAGACCTCGCCCCGCCCCGCGACCTCTTCGGCCACCACGCTGCTCGCCAGCGCGGAGCCGTGTTCCCGACCAGACATCGTCCCGATCACTGGGTCGATCGACGTGAACACCGCTCCACGCTGGCAAGCAGCGTGGTGGCGAAGCAACGGATTTCGTGGTGGATTCGCTCTGGTCTTGAACACCGCTCCACGCTGGCAAGCAGCGTGGTGGCGAAGCAGCGGAGTTCGTGGTGGATTCGCTCTGGTCTTGAACATCGCTCCACGCTGGCGAGCAGCGTGGTGGCGAAGGCCAGACGGCCCCGCTCGCTGGTCTTGAACACCGTCCCACGCTGGCGAGCAGCGTGGTGACGCAGGCGAGACGGCCCCGCAACGTAGCCTCGGACCCCGCGATGTGAACCGGCGACGCCCCCGGCTTGCCGCCAGGTCCCGCCGAAACGGGGAAGTTATTTCGGCACGCGTTGCGACACTCGAACCGACCAGCTACAACTCCCCCCGAAACGCCCTGTCCAGAATCGACGGAAGCAAGGCGTCGAGTTCGGCTGCCGTTTGGGCCTGCAGCGTTTTCAGTTGATCGACCTTGGCCTGGAGGTCGTCGAGGTAGGCGACGATGCGGCGTTGTTCGGGGAGGGGCGGGAGCGGAATCGCGAGACGACGGACGTCCTGCAAATTGATCCCGATGTAAGAGGTTCCCCTGAGATGTCTGATCAGAAAGTCCTGGCTTGTCGGCGCCGCAATCGCGTACATGGCGAATTCGGGAACAACGTGAGGAAGCAACGGAATCACGGCGATCTCGCGGGAGACGTTGCCGTCGTGCATTTCCGCTGGGCAAACAGCAATCTCTCCCAGGCCTCCTCTGATTCGGAGCAAGAGTTCCCTCCCGCGCAGTCTCGTCCTCGCGTATTTGGCTTCAATCGTCGGGTCCACCCGCTTTACTTTGCCCAGCAAAACGCGGAACCGTTGGATGTCGCCAGCCCTCAATGTCGGAACGCCACCTTCGAATTCTGCCCCCGTAAGAACGACACCGTACGAGATTCCCCTTTCGGCCTCCACTAATGTGCCGAGAGGCTGCACACCGAAATCACTGCCAGCACGAACGACAATGCGGTCCAAGGCGGACAAGAGCAAGGGCTCGGCGGATTCCCCGACAATCTGCCGCAGTTTCCTGGCCTCCGCGATCTTGCTGGCCAACTGCTCGATCTTCGCCACGATCCGCCGCTGCTCGCAGAGTGGGGGAACAGGTGCTGTGAGACTGAGAAACAGGGGGGGATTCAACGTCAGTTTCGATATGGCCGCAGAACCTGTTGAAAGTGCCTTCGCTTGCTCCCATACGCCGGGAGTGCGAAAATACCAACGCAGGTAGCCGGGATCGACCTTTTCAACGTCGAGTGAGTACGTTGGGAACTTGTCCGACACGAACATCCCATCAAGTTCCGGCGGGACGATTCCGAAGGTCCCCTTCCAGGCAAACAGCTTGTTGTAAATGACATCGCCGGATCTAATGACGAAGTGGGTCTTCTTCTGAATGTTAATGGCGAGTTTGAACTCTCGGTGAAATGGCCCTTCGCCGTACAATCGCATTCCGACCAAGTTTGCGTCCTCGTCAGCAGCGAGCAGATAGGGCCGTTGATTGGGAGTCAAGAACTCCCGGAAAGGCAGATGTTCGGCTGTCATCTCGCCCCTCCCGCCAGCACGCCCTTGATCTCGCCCATGATCTCGATGATCCGCCGTTCCTTGGTCAGGATGTCCTCGACCAGCTTGTCCGGGGGCAGGTGCTCCAACGCTTCGGCCGCGTTCGGATTCTTGACGTCCAAGTTGACCGAGATCAGGTTCCCTGCGTCGTCCAGCTTGATTACGTCCTTGGCGGAGACCTTCCACGCCCGGTCGTTTTCCTTCCGCTTCTTCCACCAGGCCAGGCAATCGGCGAATTCCTCGAACTGGATCGGCTTCGTCTTCGAGTAGTTCTTCCGGCCTTCGGGCAGCGGCTGCTCGTAGTACCAGATCGTCTTGGTGGGACCGGCCCGGTCGAAGAACAACAGGTTTGTCGGGATGCTGGTGTACGGAGCGAACACGCCGTTGGGCAGCCGGACGATGGTGTGCAGGTTGAACTCGGTCAGCAGCTCATGTTTGATCCGGCCGCAGACGCCATCGCCGAACAGCGTGCCGTTGGGCACGACCACCGCGGCCCGGCCACCTTTTTCGTGTCCTGATCCTGACCGCCGCAGCTTCCGCATGATCAGCTGCAGGAACAGCAACGCCGTTTCGGATGTCTGCTTGTCCGCCGGGAAGTTGGAGCGGATTCCGGCCTCTTCCTCGCCACCGAACGGCGGGTTGGTCAGGATCACGTCGACCCGATCCTTGTCGCCGATTTCGGTGATCTTCACGGCCAGGCTGTTGCCATACGCGATGTTGGGCGAGTGCAGGCCGTGCAGTAACAGATTCATCTGCGACAGCATGTACGGCAGCGGCTTGGCCTCACCGCCGAAGATGCTCTTCTCCTGCAGCGTGGTCTTGTCCTTGACCGTCTTGCACTGCTTCTCCAGGTGCTGGTACGCCTCGGCCAGGAACCCGCCCGTGCCGCATGCCGGGTCCAACACCGTTTCGCCGAGCTGCGGATCGATCGCCGCAACCATGAACTTGACCACCGGCCGCGGCGTGTAGAATTCGCCGGAGTCCCCGGCCGCGTCCCGCATTTCCCGCAGCATGGATTCGTACAGGTGGCCCAGCGTGTGGATCTCGTCGGTGGAATCGAAGTGGATGCCATCGATCAGGTTGATCACGTCCCGCAGCAAGTAACCGCTGATCATGCGGTTCGTGACGCCGCTGAAGACCGTGGCGATCACGTCGCGGCGACGGTCGCCGTTACGGCCCTGCAACGACCTGAGGTAGGCGAACAAACCCGGCCCACGTTTGCCATCGGGGCGAATCGCTTCGTCGTTGTTGATGAAGGGGATCAATTCGTTGCCGGTGATGCCATCTTTCTGAGCAGCCCAGTCCCGCCAGCGGTACGGCGGGTCGATGGCCGATTTGTACTTCTTGCCGCTGAGTGCGGCGCGCGTTTCCTCGACCTTTTCCGAGTCGTCGAGAAACTTCAGGAACATCACCCAGGTCAGCATCGGCAGCCGGTCCAGGTCGCCGTTCAGGCCCTTGTCCTTCCGCATGATGTCGCGGGCGGATTTGACCAGGCTGCCGAGCTGTTGGGCGGTGGTCAGCGGCTTCTGTTCCGTCGTTGTCTTCTGTCGTCCCATCAGGTTCCACTCCTCCCTGATTCATTCGAGAGGCAGAAAGATTGATGGCAGAAAGATGTCGTGCCATTCATTTTTCTGCCACCAATTTTTCTGCCCATCCCGCCTTCACGCCGCGTACAGCAGCGTCTGAAGTTCGTTGACCGCGTCCCGCAGTTGCTGCACGCCGCCGAACCGCCCGGCGATCTCCACCAGATTGCCCTGCTCTGAAATCGGCGGGACCTCCAGAATATCCGGGACGATGAATTGGGCAATCCCAAACTCCGTGTACTTGTCCAGCAACACGTTCAGGATGGCCCTGGCCTCCGGACCGTACTTTTCGAAGAAGTCCTTTTTCTCGGACCGCAACCGCTGGGCACGCTCCCGCCGGGTACGCAGCGGTGCGTTGAACGCGACGTGGCACAGCAGGTCGAACGGGTCCGCATCGGGCTGGCCGGAGACCTCGACCAGTTGTTCAAAGTCGATACCGCGTTCCGCCAGGGCCTCGATGATCTCGCCGCGGTTTTCGGGCTGGCTCCAGCTTTGCCGCAACGCGTGGGCGTTTGGGTACAGCGTCCGCACCTTCTCGGCCGTGTAGTCGGTGTACTTCACGACGCGAAGCTGGTGGCCATCCGGGTCGATTTCGTAGACCATGTGGGCCGCGATCTCGACCTGACCACCGTCGAAGTAGTACTTGCGGCGTCTGCCGTCGCCATCGTCGTCCCCAGCACCGCCCACGTCGCCACCGGGACCATCGTCGGGGAACGCACCCCAATCGTCGGGCTGGTGTTCTTCCGTTTCTTCCGTGTCGGTTGCGTTTCCGTCTTCGTCGATCTGCGTCTCGTCGATCTGCACGGGGTCGCCATCGAACTCCGGATCGGCGAACAGCCGTGTCGACTGCGTGAAATCGAGGATGTTGAAGAACAGCTTGCCGTAGTCGTCGCGGAGCCGGGTGCCGCGGCCGATGATCTGCTTGAACTCGACCATTGAGTTGATCACGCGGGCCAGCACGATGTTCTGACAGGTGGGGGCGTCGACGCCGGTGGTCAACAACTGCGACGTGGTCAGGATCACGGGCGAGTCGGTTTCGACGTCCTGAAATCGAGACAGATGCCCGCGGCCGACGTCGCCCTCGTCCGACGTGACCCGGCAAACATAATCCGGATGCTGCCGGACCAAGTCGCTGTTCAGATTGTTCAGCTCGCGTCGCATCTCGTCCGCGTGCTCCTGGTCGACGCAGAACACGATCGTCTTGGCGAAGCGGTCCGTCTTCTTCAGGAACTCGGTAACGTAGCGGGCGATTGCCTTCGTGCGGGCACGCAAGGCGACGACCCGTTCGAAGTCCTTCGTCTGGTATTCTTCGTCCGGGATCACGCGGCCGTGGCGGTCGACGTCGCCCTGGTTGGGACGCCAGCCGGTAGCATCGAAATCGGTAACGACGCGGTGGACGCGGTACGGCGCCAGGAAGCCATCGTCGATGCCCTGCCGCAGGCTGTACGTGTACAGCGGATCGCCGAAGTACTTGTACGTGTCCCGGTTGTCTTGGCGAAGCGGCGTGGCGGTCATGCCCAACTGGTAGGCCGCTTCGTAGTACTCCAGGATCTCCCGCCAGCTGCTTTCGTCGCGGGCACTGCCGCGATGGCACTCGTCGATGACGACAAGGTCGAAAAAGTCGGGCGCATACTCCCTGTAAAGGCCCGGACGCCGTTCGTCTTCGGCGATCGCCTGATAGATTGAAAAGTACATTTCGCGGCCCTTGCTGATCTGGCCGTTCTCGATCTTCCAGCGGGCATCGCCGAAGGGTGCGAATGTCTTGTCCTTGGGATCGTTGATCAGGATGTTGCGGTCCGCCAGGTACAGGATCTTCGGTCGCCGGTGTTCGCCGGTCCGGTTCCAGCGGCTGCTCCACAGCTTCCAGCAGATCTGAAACGCGACCTCGGTCTTGCCCGTGCCGGTGGCCATCGTAATCAGGATGCGGGTGTCGCCGGCGAGAATGGCCTGGATGACACGGTGGATGGCGATTTCCTGGTAGTACCGCGGGGTCCTGCCGCTTTGCTGGAAGAACGGCGTCAGCAGTTGCTCTGCGGCCTTGTCGTCCGTCATGCCTTGACCGGCCCGCAGCCGCGACCACAGTTCGGCGGGCGACGGAAACGCATCGATCATGCGTTCCTGGCCGGTAAGAAAATCGAATTCGATGATTTCGTGGCCGTTGGTGGCGTAGGCGAATTTCAGATCCAGGATCTCGGCGTAGTCCTTCGCCTGCTGCATGCCTTCGCCCGCCGTTCTGTACTTGGCCTTGGCCTCAACGATCGCGATGGGGAAGTCGCGGGTGAGCCGCAGCAGGTAATCGGCCCGCTTCTGCTTGCGTCTGCGAATCCGATTTCCGAGGACGATGATGCGGCCGTCGGTGAACGTCTTCTGTTCGCTGATCTGCTCGTCGGTCCAGCCCGCGGCGTAGATCTTCGGCGTGACGAGTTTGCGACAGGTATCGGCTTCGCTCTCCGGCATAACGCAATCCTGTTCAGGCAGGGGGTGGCAGCGGCCTCGTGGCGTGCATCCAGTTTAGCTGAGGTGCCGCGGATTTCCACCCTGCCTGCCGGCTAGCCGCCCGCAATTCCAGATATGGAACTCCTGCGGCAAATCGGCAAGGGCGGCTTCGGCGAAGTCTGGCTGGCGCGCAACGTTGGAGGCTTGGGAGCGAGAGGTTTTCGAACGGACTCCATCCGACAGGGCCGGAAGAATTGGGGCGGCAACAGGCATGGGCCGTCGGGCTTTCAAACGGATCATCTTGGCCGTCTGTCTGGCCGCTGCCCTGATGGGCGGTTGGCTGGTCTGGCGCGGTCTGGACTCCATCCCGCGCGTCGACGTGAACTTCATCACCGACCAGTGGGATGCCGAAATCTGGCTGGACGGGCGCCGCTTGTGCCAGCCGGACGGCCAGCCGTGGCTGACCCCGTGTACGGTTACGGGTGTGTCCGCCGAGACGCACGTGGTCGTGCTGAAGCGTCAGGGCCTGGAAGATCTGGTGTTGGGGCAAATCGACTTTGGCAGCACACGCGAAGTCGTCGCTCACTGGCCGGGCCGGGATGGCCAGAGTCGAGCGGGCACGCGGTGACCGCTGCCTTGCGTCCCTCGCCAAAGGGCTTGGATTGCGGTACAATCAATTGTTGAACCTTCAACCGAGGTGACCGATGACTACTCCGGCGAATCGACTGCCCCTTCACGCCGACCATTCGCCATTGCGCGTGGACGAGGGGGGCGCCGTCCGCGTCGGCGACACGCGTATCAGTTTGGACCTGGTTGTCGAGCAGTACGAGAACGGCATGACGCCGGAAGACATGGTCCGAGCGTACGACAGTCTGGTGCTGGCCGATGTCCACGCCGTCATTGCCTACTACCTGCGGCACCAGGATGAAGTGCGGGCTTATCTAAAGCGACGAGCAGAGGAAGCCGACGCCCTGCGGGTAAAGATCGAGGCTGATCGCACGCGCACCTCGCGGGAGGAGTTGATGGCACGGCGCCGTGCCGGGGAGAAAGTGCATGCTCCGATTGGCCAGTGACGCCGACGTGCATGGCAACCTTGTCCGCGGACTTCGCCGGCGTTAGCCAGAGATCGACTTGGTACGTGTCCAGGACGCCTTGCCCGAAGGGACCCCCGACCTCGATGTTCTCGCCTGGGCCGCAGCCGAAAACCGCACCCTGATCACCAACGATCGGAACACGATGGTCGGCTTTGCTTACCAGCGTGCGGCGGCGGGAGAACCGGTATCGGGTGTCATCGTCACGACCAACCAACAGTCGATTGGCTCGGCTGTCGACGACATTCTGCTCATCGCCGAGTACATGCCGGAGGAGGAAATCAGGGACCAGGTCGTGGTATTCCTGCCTTTCCGCGGATGATTGCAGGCGTCGTCGCGAGTGGAGCCTGCGTCGTTCTGACTCGTGCGCCAGTGTGGCATGATGCTGCTCAGGTTCTCCGGTGACGAGCTTCTCGGCCAGCCGTGCTTTGGCAAAATACGCGAAGTCGTCGCTCACTGGCCGGGCGGGGATGGGCAGAGTCGAGCGGGCGCGCGGTGACCGCTGCCTCGCGTCTCTCGCCTAAACACTCATCCCACAGGCTTTCATTGGACTCGACCCTGCGCCGCGACAGGCAACTGCTGGCCGTCTTTGCGACTCCCCAAGGCAAACGGACCCCTCCTTCCGAAAACGATTGCCGAAACATGGCGATCCGATCATAGTGAACGTAGCACGCGCAATCGATTGCGGCTCGTTTGCCTCGCAGCCAACGGCGACGGAAAACGGTTTTGCCGGGTGTTTCGTCTTCTAAAGTTGGACGCGGTCGTGGTGCGGGCACAGATCCCCACCCGTGCGTGATACTGCCAATCTCGGCGTAAAGCCCTGGATCGAAGGAGTCGGCGATGCCTATGCTGCGTTCTTGGCCGTTTTGTCTTGTATTGTTCGTGTCGGCCCTTGCCACCGCGGCCGACCAGTCGCCGCCTGCGGACGCTCCCGCAAAACCGGCTCCCAAACCGGACGAAAAAATCCTCCGCGAGCAGACGATCTACGTGCCTTACTCGAAGCTGCCCAAGGTGTTCGAGCAGCCGGGGCGGGGCGTGTTCCTGCCGTACGAGGAATTTCAGAAGCTGTGGGAACAGGCCCGCGCGGCCTTGGCCAAACCGCCGGAAGGGAAACCGCCGGTCGCGGCACTGCTGACGGAAATCAACAGCGAGGCCACGGTCGGCGAGGATGTCGTCAGCGTCACGGCCAATCTGAAAATCGAGCTGCTGACCGAAGGCTGGCACGAGGTGCCGTTGCGGCTGGGCGATGCGGCGATCCTGTCCGCGCGGCAGGGCGACCAGCCGGCTCGGATCGTCGCCAAGCCGGATGTCGGCTATGTCCTGCTGCTGCAGAAGAAAACGCCGGAACCGGAACAGATCGCGGTGACGTTGCAGTACTCGAAGGCATTCACGAAGTCACCGGGGCAAAACGTCGTTTCGTTCCAGGCTCCGCAAGCGCCCGTCAACCAGTGGCGGATCCGCGTTCCACAAGCGGGCGTCAAAGTGAACGTCCAACCGCTGGTCGCGGCCACGGAAGAACCGCCGCCCGCCGCCGCTGCCGGGGACGCGCCGGCGCCCAAGCCTCTACCAAAACCCGAAACCGTGGTCATGGCCTTTGTGGGCGCGGCACCCAGCGTGCAGATCGACTGGACGCCCAAAGCCGAAGGTGCGACGGGCTTGACGGCCCTAGCCACGGTGCAGACCGAACAGCAGGTGAGCATCGATGAGGGCGTGGTCCGCACCAGGGCCCAACTGGCGTACACGATCAGCCGCGCAGAACTGGCCGAACTGGCGATTGAGGTTCCCGCCGATCAAAAGGTGCTGAACGTCTTCGATCCAAACGTCAAGGAATGGAAAGTCGCACAAGCCGGTGATTTGAGCAAGATCACGGTCCAGCTGTACCAGCCGGCCAAGGAGACTCAGCGGCTGTTGATCGAGATGGAGAAGTTCAGCGACGACCTGTTGCAGAAGCCGATCGCGGCGCCGGTCGTGCGCGCGCTGGGCGTCGGCCGGCAGCAAGGCGTGGTCGTGGTGCAGGTCGCGCAGACGTTGCGTGCGGAACCGGCCACGCGTGTGGGCCTGCTGCAATTGGACGCCAACGAACTGCCGCCGACGCTGGCCAACACGCCCTGGAATTTCTCGTTCCGCTTCCCGGCCGTGCCCTTTGAGTTGACGTTGCGGGCCGAAAAGGTCCAGCCGCAGATCCAGACTCACGAGTTGGTCGAAGCGTACCTGGAGCCGGAGCGTCTGACGCTGGATCTGCTGGCCTTGTACAAGATCGAGCGGGCCAGCGTGTTCCAGTTGGAACTGGACGTCCCGCGGGGCTTTGAAGTGCGAGCCGTCCGCGGGCACGCCGCGGCGGGCGCTGAAGCCGTGGTGGTCGACACGCACCATGTCACGGCCGGCGAGAAGTCGCAGCACGTGGTGGTGAACCTAGCCCGCAAGGCGATTGGCCATGTGGGCTTGTTCGTCGAGCTGCAGCGGCAGTTGGAAGCCCCCGATCTGCTGAGCTTTACCGGCAAGGCGTTAAGCGTCCCCTTGCCGCTGCCGCGCGTGTCCGCCACGAAGGAAATCGAACGCTCCGTGGGCCGGCTGTTGGTGTACGCGCCGGAGAATCTGAGCATCAATCCGGTGAAAACCGACGGCGTGCAGGCGATTTCGTTCGCCGAAGCCCTGCAGGATACGGTCTCGACTCGCGCCGGCCGCTTCAGGGTAACGCGGGAAGTGCTGGCCTACGCCTATACACAGGCTCCCGTGGACTTGAACCTGTCGGTCGAACGCCGCAAGCCGGATGTGACCGTCCGCCAGTTGCTGTTGGCCCGCGTCGAGGCCGGGGTGATCAAGTACGAAGCGACGTTCTTCTACGAGATCCGCTACAGCAGCGTCAAATCGCTGCGGCTGGACGTGCCCGCCGCGCTGGTCACGGGCAAGCAGCTCCGCAACCTGACGCCGGCGGTGGCCAGCGAAGCGCCGCTGGATCCGCAGCCGGACGACGTGCAGAAGGAGGGCCCCGGCGCGATGATCGCTCTGGCGCTGACGCGCAAGGGGGAAGCGGAATTTCTGGGCAACGTCACGATCAAGTTCGAGTGGGACAGGAAAATCGGCGACCTGCCGGTGGGCAAACCGTTCGAGGAAACGGTGCCCGTCCTGCAGCCGCACAAGAAGAGCGTCGACCGCGCCTGGGGCCAGGTGGTCGTGGCCAAAGCGGAAACGCTGGACTTGCGGCCGATGGATGATCCCATGGGCCTGCGGCCCATCGACCCGCAGCACGATCTGATGCCGGGCGTCCGCGTGGCCGACGCCGCACGGGCCTGGGAATTCCAGGAGGACTGGAAACTGAAGCTGTCGGTCACCCGCTACGAACTGGTCGAAGTGAAACGCGGCAGCATCGAGCGGGCGGTGATCCGGATGGAAGTCACCCGCAGCGGCGTGATTGCGGTGCAAGCCCTGTATCGCCTGCGGAGCGTCCTGCAGCGGCTGCCCGTCGTGCTGCCGCGGGAGGCCAACTTCGACACCGATCCGCTCCGCATCAACGGGCGGTCGGTGGCGTTGGAGAGCGAAGAGCCGACGGCTGCTGTGGGCAGTGTTCCAGCCGGCACCGCGCCGGACGCCGCGCCGGCGGCCAGCGATCGAGCCGGTGCGACCGCGGAGGTCGCTTGGGCGGGCAGTCCGGCAGGCGGCCCGAGCAGCGGCGGCCGCGAGTACTTCATCCCGCTGGCCGGTCACAAGGCCGACGAGTCGCTGCTGCTGGAACTGCGGTACACCATGCCCGGCAGCTATCGCCGCCTGGACTTGCCAGTGTTCCCCAGCGATCCGGCCGTCCAGAAGGTTTATCTGTGCGCCTACGTGCCGCAAGAATTGAAGGTGCTCGGTTCGCGTGGGCCGTGGACCGACGAGATGTCCTGGAGTTGGTACGAAACGCTGAGCGGCCTGCCGCAGCCGATCCGACGGGACGACCAACTGGTGGCCTGGGTGATCGAGGGCCTGAACGTGCCCAATCCGTTCCAGGACTTCGCCACCGACGGCCGCTTGTACACGTTTTCCACGTTGCAGCCGGCGAAACCGCCGGGCGGTTCGCTGCGGCTGGTCGCGGTCCACAAGCACGTGTTGCACGGCCTAGTGTTCGCGCTGGTGTTGGTGGCCGGCCTGCTAACCATTCGCCGGCCGCTGCCGCAGAAGTTGGCGATCGGCGTGTTGTTGGTCATGGTCCTGCTGGCGATCGGCGTGTTTGCCCCCGCCTTTGCCCGGCAGGTGATGGATGGCGCGTTGCTGACCGCAATCTTGGTTGTCGCCGTGGCCTGGCTGGCCTGGCACGTGGCTCGCGCCTGGTCGCAGATCGCCGCTGCGTGGGCCCGCCGCCGGACGGCGCGGGCTGCAGCGTCCCCGAGTCCGCCCGCAACTTCGCCGCCGGCGCCCGCCGCCGCGGCCGCCTCGCCCTTCGCTACGCAGGAAGGAGGCCCGACCAATGAGTGACAATCTCCGCACTTCGCCGCCGGGCTCGCCCCGGTGGTTCAACGGCTTCTGCCCTGACTCGGCCGGCGGCCGCAACCAGAGTAGGTTGGGTCTCCGACCCGACCCGACCCGGTCGGGACAGAGTCCCAACCTACGAAGATGCGCGCCTCCGACGGACGAAGACCCTACCAGCGCAAAAGCCGCTAACCCCCGGGGGCGAATGCTCTGTGTTCTCTTTGCGCTCCTCGCCTCCGCGGCACTCGCGGCTGAGTCTGCCAAACCCGAGAAGGTCCGCGAGATCTTCGTTCCCTACGAAGACCTCAGCACGCTGATGGAAGGCAACTCGCAACGCGTCTTCCTGACTCGCCAGGAATACGACGATCTGCTGGCCAAGGCCAAGAAGAAACCGCCCGAAATTCCGGCACCTCAAGGCGCATTGCTCCTGGCCGCCGAATACGACGGCACGATCGAAGAAGGCCGCGTCCGGCTGTCCGGCGCCATCGACCTGGAGGTCTTGGAAGAGGGCCTCCACGCCCTGCCGCTGGACATGTCCGGCGTCGGCGTGCGCCGCGCCGCGTTCGTAGTGCCGGCTTCAGCCGGTTCCGCCCCGGCCGGCATCACCAATCCCTCCGCCCCGATCGCCCGCGACGCCAAAGGCCAGACGATCCTGTTCGTCGAGGGCATCGGCCGGCACCGTCTGCTGCTGGAAATGGTCGCCCCGCTCCAGACTTCCGCCGCCCAGCAATCGCTCACGTTCCGCCTGCCCACGCCGGCCGCGGCCCGTCTGCGGCTGGTCGTGCCCGGCAACGTCGAAGTCAAGAGCGGCGCCAAGGTGGTCAGCCGCACGCTGGACGAAGCAGCCGGCGTGACGCGGTTCGAGCTGCTGTTACCCAAAGAACAGCTGTCGCTCGTCATGTCGCTGAACAACCGCATGCTCCGCCAGCAGCGCGTCGTCGTGGCCCGCAGCGTCCTGGTGGACGAGATCACGTCGGCCTACGAACGGCTGCACACGACCGTGTCGTTCGACGTACTGCACGGAGCGGCCGACCGGTTCCGCCTGGCGTTGCCCGAGGGCTTCGAGCCGACCGAGGTGCTCAGTCCGCTGTTGTCGCGCTGGGCGGTGGCGACCGTCGACAACCAGCGCGTGCTGGAGATCGTCCTTCGCGAACCGTCTACGGAAACCGTCGTGCTGAACGTCTCGGCGACGCGGACGCCCGCGCGGCTCCAGGACTGGACCATGCCGCAACTGACGCCGCTGGACATGGCGGGCCAAGTGGCCGTCGTGGGCCTGATCGTGGAAGACCAGTTGTCGGCCGAGGGGATCGAATCCCAGGGCCTGGTCCCGGTGGACAATCGCGTGTTGACCGCGGCCCTGCCGGAAACCGTGTTTCGCGCCGAACCCGGCGCGCCGCGCGTCCGGCCGGTGGCGACCTATTACGCCCCGCTGGCCAAGTTCGCTCTGCAGGCCGGCTTTCGCCAGCCGCCGCCACGGTTGCAGGTCACCACCAACGTGCTGCTGGTGCTGGACGATCAGGGCCACCACGTGCGCGGCGGGTTCGCCCTGCTGCCCCAGATCGAAAAGTTGTTCGCCGTCCACTTCACCGCGCCGGCCGGCTGGAACGTGACGCAGGTCACCGCGGCCGACGGCAAGCCGCTGGCGGTCGAGCGTTACGATGCGCCGCAGGGCGAATCGCTGATCCACGTTCGCCTGCCGCAAGGCATCCCACCGGGCGAAGTCACGAGCATTTCGTTTCAAGCGGAAAGCGTTCCGCCGGACTGGCTGGGCCAGTGGCCGGAGCGCACCGTCGCCTTTCCCCGGTTCGTCGTCGAGAACACCACGCGCGACACCGGCGCCGTAGCGATCCGCGCGGACGACGACCTGTTGGTCCGGCCGAACGAACTGGCGGGCCTCGATCCGCTGGATGACAAGGACAAAGAGAACTACGGCCTGGCGGGCGTCGAGTCGAACCTGGCGTACCGTTATGAAGTCCAGCCTTACGCGGCCACGGTGCATGTCACCCGGACTCAGCCGACGATCACCGCCCGCACCTTTTCGTTCCTGCAAATCGCGCCCGAAGGGCTGACGGCCCATTACGAGATCCTGTACGACATCCGGCAGGCCCGCGCCCGCCAGTTGACGCTGCGGTTGCCCAAGGCCACGCCGACGTCGCTGTCGATCCGCGGTGCGGAAGGGGCCACTGTCAAGGACTACACGAGCGAAGAACGCGATGACGAGCGGCGTTGGACCGCGCTGCTGGCCGAACCCGTCAACGGCGTCGTGCGGCTGGCCGTCGATTTCCAGCAGCCGCTGCCCGACAACGAGTCGAAGGAGTCCTCGTTGCCGCTGGCCCGCGCCGACGGCGTGGCGTATCAATCGGCGGTCGTAGCCGTCGAAGGGAATGCCGAACTGGACATCACCGTGAAGACGGACGCCCGCACGGTCGACGTGGGCGAGTTGGTCGCCGCGCAGTATGCGGTGGGCAAGCGGCTGTTGGGTGTGTTCGAGTCCGTCGGGCCGCCGCAAGCGGTGCAAGTGGACGTCGACCGCCGGCCCGGCTACGGCTTGCCGCCGGCCATCGTCCAGCGAGCCGAACTGGACACCGTGCTGTCGGCCGACGGCACCGCCTTGACCGGCGTTCGTTACCTACTGCGAACCAAGGCCGCATTCCTGGAAGTGCGGCTGCCGGCCGGGTCGGAACTCTGGTCGGCCTATCTGGACGGCCAGCCGGTGGCCCCGCAACGCGACGGCGACCGGCTGCTGCTGGACTTGCCGGCCAGCGCCCAAAACGCGATGCGCGATCTGCAAGTCATCTACCAGACGCCGCTGACGTCGGTCGTAATGCTCAATCGCGTGGCGACCGAGGCCCCGACGCTGTGGCTCCGCAACGATCGCGACGCGCAAGCGGGCGAAGTGCCGACGGCCGACGTGACGTGGAACCTCCTGCTGCCCGAAGGCCATCGCCTGGTGCGGTCCAGCGGGACGGTGTACACGCAGCAACTGGAGACGCCCCGCTCGCCCATTTGGAACGCGCTTGGAGGTTTGTTCTTCGCGGCGGGCGGCGTCCCAGGTCTCTTGGGCGGGCGGGCGAGAGAAGCGGCCTCGCGTGCGAAAGATTGGGCCGCGTCTCCAGCTTGCCAATTATCCGACGAGGTTCAGTCCGACATGGCGCCGTCAAGCGCGTTGATGACACCGTCGGAGGGTCTGCCGAGGGAGGAGAGCATCGAGCGTCTCGCGGAACTGTCGAAAAAGGAAGAACGGATGCCGCAATCCGAGGCCGAATCGCAGCCGGAGGCGGCCAAGGATTCGCCGCCCGCTGACGCTACGGCAGACCCCTTTGGAGCTACGCAAGACCCGTTCGGCGCACCGCGTCCCTCCAGCCCCAAACCTGCGGCGGGCCAGCCCGCGGATCAGCCGGCCGCACCGCCCCCGCCTCAGCGGCCCGCGGCGGGCGAGGAGGTGGCGCAGGTGGCGCGGCCCGCACGCGATGCCAAGTACTGGGCGCTGGAAGGCGTCCGCAGCCTGCCCATCGACCTGCAGAAGCAGGGCGACGCCGTCACGTTCCAGAGTCTGGGCGTAAGGCCGCTGCTTCGCGTCACGATCGCCAACGCGCGCCGCTTCGACATGTTGGCTTGGTCCGTCGGTTTGGCCGTCTTTGCCGCGGGCCTGTTGCTCACCCGGCGCAGCGTCCGCACGAAGACCCGGTACGTGGTCCTCGTCAGCATCGTGGCTTTGGCGTTGCCCTTGGCGACGGGTTTGACGTACGAGTTAGGCAAGACCTTCGACTGTGCCTTCTACGCCGCCTGCTGCCTGGTCTTATGGTATCTGATCGCCGCCGCCCTGCGCTGGCTGTGCCCCCAAGTAGGCGAGTCTCTCCGAGACTCGCATCCGGTCTCGGAGAGACCGGCCCACGTGGCCTCGTCCCTGCTTCTGGCCCTCATCATCTTTGCCACAGCCAACACCCCCGCCGTGGCCCAAGCCCCCAAGCCCCCCGCCTTCGACCCCAGCGGACTGATCGAGTTGCTGACACCGCCCAAGCCGATCCGCCTGCCGGCCGACGCGGTGATCATCCCGTACGACGCCGAACAAGGCACCGACGGGCTCAAGAACGCCGACAAGGTCCTCGTGCCGTACGCCAAGTACGTCGAACTCTGGAATCGAGCGTTCCCTGACAAGAAGCTGCAGGCCAAACCGCCGATCACCGCTTGGTCGCTGGCCGGCGCAACGTACGAAGCGACGTTGTCCGGCGACGACTATCTGTTGGTCACCGGCCGGTTGGAAGTCGACGTGTATACGGAACGTCCGGTTCAGGTGCCGTTGCGCTTGTCCGGCGGCGTGCTGACGTCGGCCACCATCGGCGTGAAACCAGCTCGGCTGCAACTGGTCCAGCCTGCGCCGCAGCCCGCTCCTCAGCCGGGTCAGCAACAACAGCAGGCCGTCCAAACGGTCCAAGCGTCCGCGCCGCCGGATCCCGTGTTCGCGGTGCTGCACTTGGCGGGCAAGGGCCGGCAGCAACTCGCACTGCAGATCCGCCTGCGGCTGGAACGTCGCGGCGGCTGGCGCGTGGCGGTCGGGCGTCTGCCGACGGCCCCCGCGGCCGGGCTCACGTTGACCGTTCCGGCCGCGGGAACCGAGGTCCGTCTGGCCGGTCTGGCCGACCGGGGCGAATACGAGACGGCGGCCGACAACCAGCAGATTGCCACGGCCTTGAGCGACGACGGGAGGTTGAACCTGCAGTGGCGTCCCAAGGTGGCTGAAGGCCAGGTGGATCGCAGCCTGACCGTCGCCTCCGAAGCGGTGCTGGACGTGCAGGAAGACGGCTTGCGGCTGGTCTGGCAGTTGAACCTGGAATTCCCGCGCAGCCGCCGCGACCGTTTCGAGGTGCTCGTTCCCGCCGGTTACCTGGTCGAACGAGTCCTGGGGGACAACGTGCGCATGTGGGACCTGAAACAGGCGGACAATCTCCAGCGGCTGAACGTCACGCTGCTGAAAGAAACCGCGGACCGCGAGCGGGTCACGCTGCACTTGTCCCGCCGCGGCGTCGTGGCGGCGGACCAGCCGACCCAGGTCCCCGCGCCGGCAGTCTCCGTCGACGGCGCGGTCCTGCACAAAGGCCGCTTGACGATCCGCCGCAGTCCGCTGCTGGAGCTGCGCGCCACGAGCGTGACGGGCCTGTCGCGGACGGACATCGCCGCCGACGTGGCCAACGCGCTGACGGCGGCCGGCGCTGCCGAGGAAAGCCCGCTCGGCCTGCGGCCGTACCAGGCGTTCGAGTTCGGCGCGATTTCATACGCGTTGGCGCTGGAGGCGGCGCCCGTGCCCGGCGACGCCCCGGCGACGGTGCAGAGTCTGCTGCGGATCGCAGAACGGGAAACGCGGCTGGAGACGCAAGTCAAGATCGACGTGCGGACCCGGCCCGTCCACCGCGTGCGGCTGTACGCGCCCGCCACGCTGGAGGTGGAGCAGGTCGTCGCCCCCGGCGAATTCACCTGGGCGGCAACCGAGGCCGACGGCCGGCGGCTGGTGTGCGTTTACCTTGGATCTGGCCAGTCGCAGCCGTTCTCCGTCGTCGTCCGCGGATCGCTCGGCCGCCGCCAGGCCGCCGATCCGGTGCCGGCGCCGAAGCTGGAAGTGTTGGACGTCGTTCGCCAGCAGGGCGATTTGGTCGTGCAGGTTGATCCGGCGTTCGACGTTCGCGCCGCCGAACGGCAAAACTGCGACACGATCCCGGTGAGCAATACGTTCGATTGGCTGCAGGCGGAACAGCGGCCGCTGGCCCGCCTGGTCCTCCGCTACCAGACCCCGCAGTACGACGCCCGCTTCGAAGTTCGGGCGCGTCCGGCGCGCGTCAGCGGCTACACGATCACCAACGTCAAGGTGACCGACGTGGCCGTCGAAGAGACGGTCAGCATCGACCTGACGATCCGGGAGGCCGGCATCCGCGAAGTCCTGTTCACGCTGCCGGCCGGGATGGAGCAGGCCCGCATCAGCGCTCCCAAGCTGCGGCAGAAGACCATCCAGGACGCGGCGGACGGGCGCAAGCTGTTCCGCCTGGAACTGCAAGACGACACGCTGGGCCAGTATCGCGTGCTGGTGGAGAACGAGCGCGTGCTGCTGAGCGGTGGCCAGCTGGAATCCGAACTGCAAACCGCGCCCATCCCGGAGTTGCAGACCGGCCGCACCGACCAGCGCTACGTGACGCTGGAAAACGCCGGCCGGGACGAGGTCCTGGTGGTGGATCAGGTCGAATTGGGACCGCTGAGCCGTCAGCAGGCCGAATGGCGAAAGCTGGCCGAAATCCTGGGCGAAAATTTGACCTCGGCCTACCTCGTGGCGGCCGAGGCGAAGAGCCCCCAGCTGACGTTCAAGACCAAGCAGCGAAAGACCGTCGAGACGGCCCGCGCGTCGATCGGTCTGGGCGAGACGCTGCTGATGGTCGACGCCGCCGGCGCGTATCGCGGCCAGCAGACGTACCACGTACACAACACGACCGAGCAGTTCCTGGAGATCCGCTTGCCGCCCGGCGCACAATTGTGGACGGCGATCGTGGCCGGCCAGCCGGTCAAGCCCACGGAAGTCCCCGTCCCCCACGTAGCCGCGTCTCTCCGAGACGCGGACCGCAGCGGCGCGACCCCCGATCAAGTCCGCATCCCGCTGATCAAGACGGCCGAAGGCGACACCGATTACGCGGTGGTGCTGAAATACGGCGGCTGGCTGCAGCCAATCGGGATCGTGGATCGCGTGGCCTTTCCGCTGATGCGCACGGTGAACATCAACGTCGAACTGAGCCGCGTGCGGCTGCGGGTGCCGGAGACGCACACCTGGTTTGACTTCGGCGGGACGATGCGTCCGGTGTTCGACAAGGGCTCGTACGAGGCGGATTTCTTCTCGTACAACGCCAAGCAGGTCAAACGGCTGATGCAGACGCTGAACACCGACAATTACTACGCCCGCGCCCGTTCGATGAGCAACTTGAAACAGCTGGGCCTGGCCGTACAAAACTACCAGCAGCAGTTCGGCGACTACAGCTCGAACGACGCGTTCAAACGTAACCTGGAGGTGAACGCCGACCTGATCCGGCAAGCCGAACAGCAGACGCAGGAAATCCTGGCCAAGGAAGGCGAAGCGATCGTCACCGACAACCGCGGGCGGTTGAACACCTATTTCCAGGACCAGAAAAACGCCTCGGCTCTGAATGTGGTCAATGAATTGGGCGGTAATTTCCGCGTCGTCACGGAGTCTGAGGAGGGCAAACCGGCGGCCGACAAGGAGACGTTCAACTATCGGTGGCTGGAGACCAACAAGCTGGAAAACCGCGAGCGGTTCGAGAAAAAAGACGCCGACGTGCGGTTCGGCAAGCAGGTTCAAGTCGAGGCGGGCGACAAGCTGAAGAGCTACGCCAAGGGCCAATCCTTGCTGGGTGATATCAGCTCCGAATCGGGGGCGCAAGTTCGCGGCAAACGGCGCGGCGACGTGTCCGAACCGGAGTCGCGGTCTGTTGCCCAGAGCCAACAGGAATTGGCGCGGCGGTACCAGCAGAAACTGCAGACGGAGCAGCAAATGGATCAAGTGCGGCAGCAGCAGGCCGGAACGCGGATGGATGACTTCTCGTCGCTGTCCAACGCGGCCCCGCCGCCGGCCAATCAGCAGCCCGTCCCGCTGATGCCGGGCAAGCCGGGGATGCCGGGAATGATGATGCCCGGTCAAGGGGCGACGGACGCCTACGGAATGATGCCCGGCATGGCGGGCGGCTACCCCGGCCAAGGGCCGACCGCCGCTGGCGGCTATGCGATGTCCGGCGGGGGCGGCATGGGAGGGATGGGGGCGATGGGCGGCGGCATCCATGTCGGCCGGGACGAGTCGCGCGCGGCTGGCCGGCTGAATGCCGGTCAGGTGCAGAGCGGCATGGGTGGTGCGGTCGGCGGAGTTGCCTTTTCGGCGGATGGCAAAATCCTGGCCACGCAAGACTCTGACTCGGTGAGCGGCCTGGCGCAGCAGCCAACCCTGGGGTACGGCGCCCGCGCCGCCGAAACGCATCTGGCCAGCCTGGACGTCGACCTGCCGCTGCGCGGCCGCGAGTACCTGTTCACCACCTCGCGCGGCGACATCGACATCACGGCCCGCGCCGTCTCCGAGCCGCTGCTGGGCCGGTTGACCCGTCTGCTGGCGGTCGCCGTCGGCTTCGTGGTGCTGCTGGTCCTGCTCCGCGTCCTGCCCCGCGTCCTGCGGCTGCTGCACGGCAGCCGCTGGTTTGCCGCCGCGGTGCTGCTGGTCGGCCTGCTGAGCTTGCTGCTGGGCGTCTTCCCGATCCTGGCCCTGGCGGCCCTGATCTACGGCCTGGTCCAGCTGGTCCGCCTGGAAATCGCCCGGTGCCGACGGCGTGCAGCGGCGTCGGTCGCGGCAGCGTGATCTCCGGGAAGGGGTCAGGCACTTCGTCCGCCGGACCGTGTTGTCAGTCACTGCAGGGGCCACATCCGATACAGCAGCACGTTGATGTCTCCCGGATAGCCGCCGGCCGTGTCTGCAGAGAACGTGATCCGGTTCTCGCCGGGCTGCAGCATCAGCACGCCGGCGGAGGCTTCCACGTTCTGGCTGGGCTGCATTCCGCCGGGCCAGAAGCGGGTTCCGCCCGGTCCCTCGCTGGTCACTGCCTGCATCGAGTCCAGGCGGACCGGCAGTGTGACCGCGCGGCCGTTCACCTGGATGGCGGGCTGGACCAGCGGCGGTGCGGGGTGCAACTCGGGCAGGCCGCGGAGATCGTCCAGGCGGACCTGGAACGACGTGCCGCCGGCCAGGCCTTGCAGCCCGACCAGGAGATGCTCTGTCCGAGACCAGTCGAATCCGGCCGCCGCCGCCGTGGGAAAGACGCACAGCCGCCAGCCTGCGAAGCTGACCAGCACGTTGTACATCGCGCTGCGGCCGGCCGCGTCGCGCAAATGCAGACGCAGCGTCTGGCCCTTGCCGTCGCCGTCGACCCACAGCCCCAGTCCCTGGCAGCGGCTCAAATCCAGCGGCTGAGGCAACGTCCGCGCGACGCTGCACCACCCGCCGCGCGGCCCGGTGTTCGCCGCGCCCAGGACCGCACAGCCGCTGCCCACGCGCACCCCGTCCTTGCTCGTGGCAAGGCTCGCGTTGACCCCTTGGCTGGCAGCCCCGCCGGTCGTGAGCGTCACGTCCGCGCCGGGGAAGTAACGCTTGGCGCGGGCCTCGTCGTCCCAGCGAAAGGCCGCCGCATCGTCGAAGCTTTCGACGGTCACCGCGCCGGCCTGGTCGTAGTCGCTCGTCGGGCAAGGACGCGAGCCGCGGGCGATCTCGAGGCCCAGCGGGCAAGCCACGGGCAGATCGTTGCGGATGGTCCACACGTTCTGCACCCCGTCCAACGCTTCCACGTAACGCGGCTCCTCGTAAACGGCGCGGTGCAACTGCCAGCCGTTGCCGCTGCCGTCGCGAAACAGTTTGAAGTCCTTGCCGGGCTCGCACAACTGCTCGCGCACGCGGTCGGAAAAAGGCCGGGCCAGCCGGCACTGCTCGTAGCGGCCCACCATCTCGATCATCTGCCGGGCGCGAGCGTGCTGGTCCATCGTCGCCAGCGAGGTCTCGATGGAGATCGAACCGTTCAGGCCAATCGTCTTGGCGCACACGTATTCGATCTGGTCGGGCCGCACGTCGGCGAACATGTAATACCAGCCGACGTCGGAACGAGTGAAATTCGCGGCCATGCCCTGCATCCCCGGCAACCGTTCGTCCAGGTACTTCTTCAAGTCGCCGTGGCCGTCGGCCGACGCGCTGCGCGGAACGATGTGCCAGACCAGGTTGCTGCCCGTGCCGTTGCTCGTCTGGTACAGCACGTCTTTCTTGAACTTGCGGTAGTAGCCCAGGTGCAGCTTGTTCAGGTAGTACCAGCGGTCGAGATAGGCGTCGCTGATGCCGTCGCTGGCGTCGAAATAGACCATGTCAAAATCGCACTCGTTGAACACCGACGCAAAGTTGGTCGTCAATTCGTCGGCCAGCGTGCTGTCGGGATCCACCAGGAAGAATCCCCACATGGTGAGCAAGCCCTTGACCTCCGCGCCTCGTGCATGAGCCGCGGCCTTGGTGCCCAGCGCACCGCGCTGGCAGCCGACAAAACGGGGCACGGGTTCGAGTTCCAGGTTCTGGTAACGGATGAGTTCATCGCCGATCCGGAGGTGATAGCCGGGAAAGGCGTTGCTGCGCGGCCCTTTCGGCGGCAGATCCGGTGCGCCGGCCAAGGTCAGTACGGTCGCCTTCTCGTCGACCGCCTCGGCCAACGGCGGGCAGGGCACGGACGCCAGCCGGTCGTCGGGCCGGGGCGTGATGTAGGGATCGTTGGGCGAGATCGAGGGGCCGAAGACGTGGACCCCCGCGCCCATTCCCGCCGCATGGATCTTCGCCACGGACCGTTTGAGACTAGCGACGCCGTCCGGAAAATTCTCGGTGTTGATCTGGAAATGGCCGTGCGTGGCCAGCCAGTTGCTTTTCAGGAAGATGATCATCCCGAAGCCGCCCAGTTTTGCGTATTCGATGATCCGGTCTACGTTGCTTTCTTTCGCGTCGACCATGAACAGATAGGACCGCCGGACCGGCTCGGAGATCCGGGCCCACTTGCCTTCCAGCATCGGGCAGGGCAGGCCGTTTTCGCGCTCGGCTTCCATGATCGCCGCCTCGAACTGGTCCCGCTTGGCCGCGACCAGTGCGAACCGCGCGCCGACCATGCCGTGCCGGCCGGTACACCGGGCGGAAAGACTCAGCACTTCGGCGCCGTGGGAGATCGTCTGCTGAGACGTGTTTTCCGTGACGCCCAGCAGGCAAATCCCGAACTGGTCGTCGTAGGTGGCATTGAACGCCCCGCCCACGGTGGCCAGCCGGCGGATGGGAAAACGGAGCGTCAGTTCTTCCACTCCCGCCGGCTGGACGTCGACAATCTCGAACAGAATGTGGTGCTTGCGAGGCGACACTCGCACCGTGGCACGGACCTCGGAATCGAGGAACTGGGCGCGGATCAAGTCGCCCTCCCGCTGCAGGCTGTGCAGGGGCGTCGCCACGCCGCGGCAGACCGCGTGCAGCACGGGCACCGGCGTGCCGGGCACGGCGTAGTCCGGACCCGACGGCTTCGCGGCAAACTCGCGCAGCAGGCCCTGGGAGGTGACGGTCAGCCGCACTGCGTCCGTCTCGACCGCCAGGTCGGCGCCGTCCTGCACGGCGGGCAGATCCATCGGCTCGACGGCCACGTCGTCCACGTCGGCGCATTCGCCCGGCGGCACGGAGATCGCCAGGGCCGAACGCAGGTAGCCTTCCGCCGGTGGCCGATAGAAACCTTCGATCCGCTTCCATTCGGCGTGCCCGACGGTCGCCTGAGTGACTCCCTGGCCGCCGATCTTGCCGGAGGCAAAGTACTCGTAAAAGCTCACCGACGCCGCCCCGCCCCGGACCCAGGCCGAGACCCGATACCACTTGGCCGGATCGAATCCTTGGCACATCTGGAACAGGTGGGCAGAGCCCTGTTGCGCCGAGATGCGAACAAACCGCTGGCCGCTGCGAGCGCCCGACGGGCCCGCCGCCGACTCGACGACGGCCAGTTCTCCGGGATACGCCGAATTGGGCGTCCAGTGGGCCGGCAGCTGAGGCGGTGAGGCGAGTTTCCAGCCCTGCACCCGGCCGTCGGCCCCCGCCTGGGCGGCGGCGGCGATTTCAAAACCGCCGTTCCTCAAAACGGACGGGCTCTGTTCCGGAGCCGATGCGGAAAGCAACGCGACAAGCAAGCAGACGTTCAACATGGTCGTTCCTCATTATCATGGAGTTGCTGGATTGTAGCCCGATCACCCGCGGCCGTGCCAGCCTGGGCAGACGAATTCCCCACATGCGACCGGCACGGGACCGGCACGGGACCGGCACGGGACCGGCACGGGACCGGCGCGGCGGCCGAACGCGCGCCCCATGCCGCTTCCCTCGCGGTCGTCGCCGCACGGAGAGCCTATCTCAGTTCGGACTCCAACCTGCCCAGCCGCCGCAGGGCGTCGAACTTGGCGTTTTCTCCCAGCCGCGCTTTCCGCACCGCGTCCGTCAGCACGGCAAGGTTGCGGTCGTAGGTCTCACGGTTGACGGGAAAGGGAGTCCCGTCCTTGCCGCCGTGGGCATACGCGTAGTCGGCCCAGCGCCGCGTGCCGGAGGATTCCTCGCCGGACACGTTCACGGCGGCGGCCGGATCGCGGTGCGACGGCGGCGCGCTGAAAATGATTTCGGCCAGCAGCGACAGGCTGCGGACGGCGGCCGGGCCGACGCCGCGCAGGCCCAACAGCGATTCAAAGTCTTGCGGATGCTGCTCGTGCATGTCCGTCACGATCTTCCGCAGACGGGGCAGATTCACATCGGCGGGCAGCACCCGATGCCGTTGGGGCGCGAACAAGGTCGGCCCCTCCGTCAGGATTTCGACCTCCTGCAACAGTCGATCCGGCGACTCCTGGGTCACGGCCACGCTGGCGCGGCGGTTGGCGTCGGCTTCGCGGGCGACCATGTTCAGCAGCAACTGCCGATGCGCGGGACTGGGCGTCGTCCCGTCCGACTCGTCGCCGGACAGATTTTGAATCGCCGCGTGCGGCTCGCACACGAAATCGTCCAGTGTTTCTCCCAGCCAGTGATAACGGCGCGCCCAGCCGGTTTGCTCGTTCATGCCTTGCTGGACCACGCACCACGGCCCTTGCGGCGTGAAGAAGAACGCGTGGTGGTAAAGACCGAACCCGTCCTGGACGGCCGCCGAGTCCACTTTGGCGCTCATTCGCGAGGCGTAGATCAGCCGCTCGCCGCCGCTGATCGCATACCGATCGGCGGCGGCGGCGATCTCCTGCGGCGTCTTGCGGCTGACGCCGCCTTTGCCTCCGGCGACGAGGATCCCCAGGTCGGGACCGAGTCTCTTGGCCGCCTCCTTCAGGGCGCCGCACGTGACGGTCGTCACGCCCGAACTGTGCCAGTCGAAACCGAGCACACAGCCAAACGCCTGGAACCACCAGGGATCGGCCAACCGCCGCAGCATTTCCTGTGGGCCGAATTCGTCCACGATCGCCATCGTGACCGCGCCGGCCAGTTGGGTCATGCGTTGGAACAACCAGGGCGGCGCTTTGCCGGAGTGCAGCGGCAGTTGAGCGGTGCGGCGTTTCATGCGGCCACGCGAAGACGGCAAATCGGGAACGAGTGATCCACGCCCCGTTCTTTCGGTTCCCGCGGCGGTTGCGGCGGGCAAAAACGTCCGGACCACTTGAGAAATTAGAAGCGACGGGAATAATGGAGAAAAGCACCCGCCCGACGTTGGGTGGTTACCGAAGCCCGGCTTTTCGGCCCAGCGGTCTGTTCGCTGCGGCAGAACGCCGACGAAACATTGCCGAAACGCCGCCGACTTGGGGAGTGAAGGATGGACAAAGTCAGTTCTCTGGACGAAGCACGGGCCGCCAAGGCCCTGGCTGCGAAAGCCTTCCGCCGGCGAGCCCAGGTGGTGGGAGTCGGCATCACGCGGGTCGGCACAGGCTATGGCCTGAAAGTCAATCTGTCCGGCCAATCGCGCGGCGCGGGTCCGCTGCCCAGCCAGATTGCCGGCGTTCCCGTCCGCGTCGAAGTCGTCGGCAAGATCCGCAAACGGACCAGCTGACTTCGGATCAAGGCTGGACCACGGCGTCCCGGTCGCCGGCCGCGAATTCGTCCAGGATGTGCAGCAGTTTCTGCACCCGCTCCGGTTGCTGTCCGGCCTGATTTTCTGCCTCGGCGGGATCCCGCGCCAAGTCGAACAACTCGATCTTGCGCGAGTCCCCTTGCCCATGCACGATCAGCTTCCAGTCTCCCCAGCGCACGGAACGCGAACGCCAGCCCGGCGCGACGGCGTACAGGGGACGGGGGGCCAGTTCCGCGCGCTCGATCAGCAGCGGCGCGAGGTTCACGCCGTCCCACTTCAAATCGCGCTCCGGGCGATAGCCGGCCAGCGCACAGAGCGTGGGCATCCAGTCGATGATCTGCACGGGCGTGTACACCTGACCGGGCTTCACTCGGCCCGGCCAGGAAACGATGGCGGGCACCCGCGTTCCGCCCTCGTACAGTGTTCCCTTCTGGCCTCGCCAGGGCGCGTTGTTGCCCGTCAGCTTGCCGTTGGGGCAGTTGTCGTCGGGATACTTCAGATCGTTGTTTTCGACCGTGCTGCCGCCGTTGTCGCTGGTGAACACCAGCAGCGTGTTGTCGCGTTTGCCTTTCCGCTCCAAGGCAGCCACGATCCGCCCCACGGCGTCGTCCAGGTGCATGACACAGGCCGCATAGTGCCGCGGCACATCGCCGCTGATCGCGTCCGGCACGCGCTGCAGCCATTCGTCGGGCTCCTTGATCGGCAGATGGACGGCCGTGAAAGGAACGTACAGAAAGAACGGCGCCTCGCCGCGCGACTCGATCCACTGAATCGCCTCGGCGGCGATCAAGTCGGTCACGTGGCCCGTCTCTTCCAGCAACTCGTGATTGCGATGCCAGGTCTGCGTAAAAGACCCCTTCTTGTAGCGGTGATTCCACGGGCTGACGCCGCCAGCCAGCGAACCGTAGGAATGGTCGAAGCCGAACAGGTTCGGACCCCACTCGGGCAACGAACCGAGATGCCACTTGCCGGTCAGGCACGTGTCGTATCCGACGCTTTTCAACGCCCGCGGCAGCGTCACGGTCTCCCAGGGCAGCGCCCGATTGTTCTGCGGACTGGTGACGCCGAACCGGCTCCAGCAGCGGCCGGTGACCAGCCCCGTCCGCGTCGGACTGCACACCGGAGCGACGTAGTGCTGGGCGAGTTCGAGCCCTTCGCGCGCGAGCCGGTCCAGGTGCGGCGTGGCCGCGTTCCCGCCGTGAAACGCCACGTCGGCCCAGCCCAGGTCGTCCGCAAGTATTAGTACGATGTTTGGTACACTCCTCGACTCGGATGATTTGCCGTATGTGACCGTGGCTATTAACAAAACTAGGGCTACAGTGCTAAGAGTTCGTGTAGTTGTTTTGTGTAGCAATGGTCGGGGTAAAACGCCGTAGGACGCACGCCCTGCTATGGATGATCGGGAAGTCATGATGCTGGTGCCTCATTCACAAAGGGACGGAGGATCGGTTGTTGCGGGCGCGTCCGAAGCGGACATCGCCGTCCGGGCGGCGAATCGGCTGCGGCGCGAAGGGGGAAACGCGATCGCGTCAGTATCCCGCGCTGCGCTGAGTCAGTCAACTTTCCAGGAAGAGGAATGAGGTAGGTACGAACGGGAACTCAGGTGGGTTATGGGCAGGACTCGAAAACAACGACGACGGGCGCACGGGTCGGCTTGGCGCTGGGAACAGACGGATTGCTGGTACTACACCCTGCCGGGGACAAAGAAACGCATGGCCCTGTTGGACGAGAACGGCCAGCGAATCCGCGGAGCTGAGAACAAGGAAGCCGCCGAAATGGCCCTGGCACGCATCAAGGTGGCCAACTCGTCGGAATCGGCAGGAGGTCGCCTCGAAATCGGAAGGCTTCATGGCGCGCTCCTATCTCGTCGTCAAATCACTTGGCTCGTCGACTTTCGCTAGTATTGGCTCGCAGGCATTTCCATGAGCCAGCCAGCGGCGAGTGCCGGGGAGGTCGCGGAGGTAGGCGGCGAGGACTTCTTGCTCGACCCAGGGGGCATCAGGGGCTGAAACTTGCTGAGGCGGTAGTTCGGGAGCGCAGCGGCGACGCCTTGCCAGAATTGGATGTCGTCCCAGAAATCGGGCCGCGCAAGCTGCTCGCGGGCGGCGAGGAAACGCCCCATGTTCAACGTGTCGCCGCAAAGCGTCATGGCGTAGTTGTCCGGGATGATCGACCAGCCGGGCTCGGCGGCGGCAAGGGCGTAACGGAGCGTCGAGTTGACCCGGCCGCCAGCGAACGTCCACCACTGGATCTCGCGGGTCCCCCAGCGCCCCACGCGGACAGGTCTTGGTGCTCAATTCGGTCACGACCTTTCGGTACACGTCGTCAGAGCGTTGAAAGTGCAAATCGTTGTCCGACACGACCACAAAGCTGGTGGCGAAACCTTGGGCCTGGGCGTCGAGCGCAGCCAGGCGGGCCATGAAGGTCTTGCCGCACCCGTACCCGCCACGGAAGAACTTGATCCGCCCCCGCCAGCCTCATGCCGGTGGAGCGTCGGATTCTGCACTACAACCCGCCCCACAGTGTCTTCCCGCCCCCGCCGAACTTGCGGGCTGTTGATTTAGTGTCGGCGGGCAGGACGAATTCTGGCCCTCGCCGAGCGAGCGATCTCTTTTGGAGAACTGCGGAGTGCCCAAAATGGTCTTGCAGAATTCCCGACGCCACTCTGACCGACGAAGGCGGGGAAAACCGGGCCGCGGGAATCCCCCACTTTCCTCAATTTACTGCTTCGGTGGCCAACTCCGCGAACTGGGCGCGCAGTCGTTTCACCTCCAGGATCAGTTTTCTCAGATTG
>Ga0209723_1000916_pt1 | contig 50467 bp, 40 predicted proteins | sample BiotimSIPDNA_2_FD_185750 | JGI IMG/M metagenome (GOLD analysis project Ga0209723, IMG submission 185750) | Anaerobic biogas reactor microbial communites from Washington, USA - Biogas_R2 time_0 SIP DNA (SPAdes) (version 2) | ecosystem: Engineered > Bioreactor > Anaerobic > Unclassified | place... | reverse complement strand
AGGGACAGGGGCAGGGACGGGGACAGGGACAGGGACAGGGACGGGGCCAGGGGCAGGGCGACTAGGGCATTGGGGCGGGGGGCACTGTTCTAGCTAGGCGGAAGCCACGGTCGTGCGACGTGCGGCTTGGGAAATCAGTGCCACGAAATGCCAACCGCAGAAAGTTTGGCTCATCAGTCCAGCCACCGCCACGTAGAACTTTGGCCTCGTCTATTTCAGCTCCCAAAGGATCCTCGCAAACGGGGTCACGTTCGAAGTAAAGCTCGAACCAGTCATTCACCCACTCTGAAACACTGCCAAGCACATCGTGTAATCCCCAGGCATTAGCAGCCTTTGTCCCTACTGGATGAGGCTTGTCCTCATTGTTACCTCGGTACCAGGCTATTTCATCAAGCTCGCCATACCTGGGCCCTGTAGTACCGGCCCTAGCCGCGTATTCCCATTCTGCTTCAGTAGGCAAACGATAACCATTACAGTCGAGACCTCTAAAAACTACGGTGCAATTATCAAGATCAATCCCCACTGTTCCCGTACACCCAGTCATCGTGTAACAGACTTCAAATCCATCACGCACCGACAGGGCATTAGCATAAGAAACTGCATCATACCAGTTGACTTGCTCCACTGGATAATCATCTCCGTCCTTGTTGATAGATGGATTTCTGCTTATCAATGATGTCCACTCACCTTGGGTTACTTCCGTCTGCTTCATGTAGAAAGAACGCGTAATCGTGACTGTCAGAACTGGCCATTCTAAAGGCTCAGAGTCAGCTTCGTCTTTATTAGAACCCATACTAAAGGTTCCTGAAGGGATTAAACACCAGCCTTCAACGCAAGTTCCCACCGACTTTGGCATGCATCTACCATTGGTGTCACATGACCCATCGTTGGTACAGCTACCACAAGACTCCCCACAAACAGGATCTGGACCGCAAGTTCGATGGCCGCAGTTCTTATCAGCAGGACAGTCGGGGGGTTTTGGTTCGCAAATGCCCGAGTCGTTACAGATCTCGCTATCGGAACAAGATCCGCAGTTTAGCCCAGGACAAGCCGGATTGGGCCCACATTCTCGATTAATACAACCTGGCGCACAGCTTGTCTTGGTACACTGATGGTTTTGGCAGACGTGCTCTTCAGGGGCTTGCGGACAATCCGCATTTTCATCACATCCAGTTTTGGTGATTCGGATTTTACCCCCGTCAGGGTATGGGTAGTAGTCCAGCACTGAAAGGGTCTCGTAGTCATCTTCATCTGGCCAAAAGTAGCCAAAGCTGGCGTCTTCAGCCTTCAATTCGGTTATAGCCGCACCCAACGTTGCCCCCTGTAAAAGGCGCTCAAAAAGGACAATGTTTGTGTTGGCGTCCTCCTGTTTAATGGCCAACGGGTTCGACCAACCGACAAACACTCCTAGTCCTTGCTTATGCATCGCGGATGCAAGAGTAGCTGTCTTAAGTCCGTAGGAAGACGAAAAATATGCCAAGCTGTTTTCCTTGAATGTCATTTTTTGGAAATATTTCGGGTAGACCGTGATTAACGGCCTACCGTCGTAGTTGATGGGGGCGCCCAGTCCAATGGCCTGTTCGTCGAACTCAGCAGTCACCTGACAAGGAGTATCGCCCACTGGTGCATACTCGCCTGTCATGAAAGCAAACGTGCCTCGATCAATCGCTCCATAGGCCCTGATGTAAATAACGTCGAACTCTGACATCCGGTTGATGTTGTTCAAGCTGACATGCCAGTCTTCAAACACAGATTCGGCTTGGAATCCAGCAGTTGAGAGTTGTTCAGCAATATCAAGGTGCGTGTTTGGAAAACCACCACGTGACTCGATCAATGTGGAGTAGATACCAGCCTTACCAGTCGCTGTACCAGGATTTGGCTTGAATACAGCAGGAGGTAGCGGTGAATTGATACTGGCGACTGGGTCCAAATAAATACCGCATCGAATGCCTTGAGGCGAGGTGAAAAAGACGCCAGATTCGTCATTCACAATGTCCGAAACGTTTTCTAGGGATTCCAGATGGGCCAACATGGCAGCAAATGCCACGTCTTCAGGCTCATTTTCAAGCTTCATTTTATTTCGATAAACTTTAATGGCATTCATTATCAAGGTGGAAGAGGCCTCAATATCCTCATAGACTAGTCTGCTATCACATTCGTGATCTCCTTCATCACCGTTGTCATCATGAGATATGTCCTTTGCATCAATTTCAGCGTCTGGCGAAGGATCTGAATCACCGTCGTCGGCAGTGATGTCTGCATCGACGTCCACATCTACGGGTGGATTTGCGTCCGTATCCTGCGTATCAAGCGTGGAGTCAGGATTGTCAGAGGCATCATCGCCAATAGGGTCAGGTCCAGATGAACATGCAAGCATGCCCACCACAAGTCCAACTGCGATCCAGATAGTCTGTCGCTTCATGATTACTATCCCCGTGTTATGAAGAGAACTGAGCTAGAGCCCACAGGGCAGAAGTTTAACACGGTTTTAATTTGGAGGGGGAGAGGGCAGGGACGGGGACAGGGACGGGGACAGGGACAGGGACGGGGACAGGGACGGGGACGGGGACAGGGGCTCAATTCTTTTGTGCGGATTGTCGGGCTTTCTTTACAAGGGAGGCGACGGTAGTCGACTCTAGGCCTTTTTCGCCGGCGTCAGTCGGCTTCATAGGTCCTCCAGCAAATGGGCGATGTCTTGCGGCGACGGCAGTTGACCTTTTAGCGCCTTGGGCAGGGTCCTAGTGATTTCATAAGTGGCTACACCGATGGGCTTGCTGGTGTTGTGCAGGGCGTACTCCACAATCGTGCGGCTCTTTTCTTTGCACAGGATGATGCCGATGGAGAGGTTCTCGTCATCCTGGCGGACTTGCCGGTCCAGAGCCGCCAAATAAAACTGCATCTTGCCGACGAACTCCGGCAGGAATTCGCCGACTTTCAATTCAATGGCGACAAGGCAGCGCAGACGACGGTGAAACAGCAGGAGATCGATAAAAAACTCTTTGCCGTCCACCTCCAACCGGTATTGGCTGCCCATGAAGGCGAACATGCCACCCATGGCCCTCAGAAAATCCTCGATCCTGGCGATGAGCGCCCGCTCCAGCTGGCGCTCGCCGTACTCATCGCCCAGTTCCAGAAAATCGAAGGTGTATTCGTCCTTCACCGCCAACTTGGCTTGGGCACGAAGCTCTGGCGTCAGCACCTTGTCGAAATTGGTTTGGCCGAGCATGGCTTTTTCATAGCTCTGATTATCGATCTGATGGATGAGCACGTTCTTGGACCACCCAAACTTTCGGGTCATGCGCAGATAGAACTCCCGCTCCAGAGGGTCCTTGCAGCGCTCCATAATGACCAAGTTGTGGCTCCAGCCAATTTCTCGCACCAATGGTGCGAGTTTTTCGTGCCCGGTGTACGCCTCGAAAAAAGCCTTCATTCGCCAGAGGTTGGAAGCCGAAAAGCCACCCACGCCGGGAAACTCCTTTTGCAGATCGGCGGCGAGCTGTTCCACCACCGCCTTGCCCCATCCTTCAACATCCTGCCGCTCCACGATCATCCGCCCGATGTCCCAGTACAGGCCGATCAGCTCCTTATTGACGGCCTTGAGGGCTTGGTACTGGGCACAGCGTATGCGCTCCTTGATCTCGCTCAACAGGCGTGGATAGTCCTGCGGCCGGTCGAGGGCGTTCGTTGGACTTTTGTCAGTCGTTTTCATCCAAATCCTCCTCGTTGTCCATCATCTCATCGCTCCATAATGACCAGATTGTGGGTCCAAGCAATTTCTCCAACCAGTGGTTGGAGTTTTTCATGGCCGTTGTATTCCAGGTAAAACTGGCGCATATACCATAGATTTTGTACGGAAAAAGCGGCGACTCGCAGTCAGCATCTAGGCAAGTGTCCGGGCTAGTGCAGCGACCACCATCAGAGTATGGCGCATTGTTTTCCAGTAAAACTTGTATGCATTCATTGTCTATGCATTTGGACTCGTGGCACTGCTTTGGTTACTTGTCACAGTCATCATCGAGCCCACACAGGCTCATGCTTGGTTTAGGGTGTAATTTAAACTAGCTTTTGCTTTAAACATGTGTTACCAATGGCCATCTGGTGTTGAATAGACCATTGATTTCGGAGGGGTAGTCGATGCATGTCTTGAAAAGCTTAGCCACCATGTTCTTGGCTCTTGCCATGACGTCCATTGCTGGGTGCGATGACTCAGCCCACCGAGCCCACATCTTAGCAGGATTCCCCCCCCTAACCCGTGATAATGGTTATGATATCAATGATATAGCAGATAAAGGCTCCGGAGCTGACCAATCTTGTGTTCCGGACTGCGGCAATCGTATCTGTGGACCAGATCCTGTTTGTAGCCAGTCATGTGGCACGTGCAAATCCGGTGAACGGTGCGATGCTGATGGTCAGTGTCAGGAAGATAGCTGCGTACCAGAATGCATCAACCTTGAGTGTGGCCCCGACCCAGTCTGTAGCCAGTCTTGTGGCACATGTACAGCCCCCGATACGTGCAATTCCAAAGGTCAATGCGAGTGTGTTAAGAACTGCACTGGTCGAGTTTGTGGTCCTGATCCTATTTGTGGGCAGTCTTGTGGTAGTTGTCTTAGTCCCAAGATTTGCAGCTCCCACGGTCAATGCGAGTGTGTTAAAGACTGCACTGGTCGAGTTTGTGGTCCTGATCCTGTATGTGGGCAGTCTTGTGGTAGTTGTAGCATTTATACTCACTGCGATGATGATGGCAAGTGTATTCCCAATGACAACGGTATCGAATGGGTACGAATCGCGGGTGGAAGTTTCCAGATGGGTTCTGATGCTGGGGACTCTGATGAAAAGCCCGTTCATAGTGTTACGGTACCAACGTTTGAGATGAGCAAGACTGAGGTAACCTTTAAGCAGTATCTAGCGTGTGTATCTGCGGGTGGGTGCACCCCAGCCCATGTTGATGATGGAACATGTAGAGTTTGGGATGGTTCCCAAATGGTGGAAGGTACGTTGCCCAGTAGTTTCCAAGGAGATGACCAACCCGTAGTTTGCGTAGATTGGGATCAAGCTCAAGCGTTTTCGAGCTGGGTTGGGGCCCGATTACCTAGTGAGGCAGAATGGGAGTATGCAGCGCGTAGTGGTGGTCGCGACTGGAAGTATCCATGGGGTGATGAAACTGCTACTTGTGCTCGGGCAGTAATGGACGATGGTGGTAATGGCTGTGGTCGTGATAGTACATGGCCAATTTGCGGTAAGCCCAGCGGCAATACCACTCACGGTTTGTGCGATATGGCGGGTAATGTTTCGGAGTGGATTCAGGATTGGTATCACGATAGTTACAATGGAGCCCCAACTGATGGTTCCGCTTGGGAATCACCTACAGGCTCTTTCCGGGTTTTTCGCGGCGGCTCCTGGCACTACGACGCCAGGAGCGTGCGGGCAGCTTTTCGCTACAACTTCTTGCCCGGCTATCGCAGCGACTACGTCGGGTTCCGCCTCGCAAAGTCGGTGCGCTAGTCCCTTGGGCCCTTGGCCTCCGCCCCTGTTGGCCAGGCGACAGCGCAGCGTAGGCACCATTGGCCAACAGGGGCACCCTAAGTGGCATATCTGCACTATGGTGCATCGTGAGGTCGGTTTTTTTGCATCCCACTAGCCTTATCGTTATGAAACAGTGTGTTTTGCTAGAACAGCGCGGTGATTATCGGATTAGCAGGGACAGGGACAGGATCAGGGCTAGCCGGCGGCTAGGGCCTAGAGGTTTTTGATGCCTTGGGTCATGTTGGTGTCGGCCAGCATCTGCTTGATTGTCATTGGTGAACGCCAGGTCCAGTTTGTGTCTAGTACCTGCCCTGGGATGTTGATTCGGTGTTTTGCCGGGTCGCCTGGCAGGTTGCCGTAGGCACCAAGCAGTTCTTGAATCATCAACACCACAAACAGCGAGCCTGAATTCTTTATCCAAGTAATGATTTTCTTGTGCGTTTCCAGATCCAACACCTGCCCCGGATCTCCTTGATATCCAAGCATCTGAGCCAGTTCAACCCTGTCATCATGGTTTTCAGCCCACCACTGGGCCAAAATCTCGGAATCATGGGTTGAAAGAGTCGCCATCGATAAGGGGATGTACTCGGCAGGAGGTATGAATTTCCTGTCCCCATGCCATCTTTTTTCCCAACGCTGAACCTTGAACCCACAAATCCCAAGCTCTTCAAGCGTCTGACGGCAAATATCTGGAATAGTTCCAAGATCTTCCGCCAAAGGCAGCATGTGACTGGCGTCAAGCATCATCAGCAGCAGGTTTTTGCCATGTTCACCCCACACAGCTTCGTCCCACGGCTCAAACCATCCATTTCGCCCAGTTTTTTCGCCCGCCATGATCGTCCAAATTCTAAAAAAGCCGACAACATGGTCGATTCGATACATGTGAAAGAAATTCTGGGCATACTGCAGGCGCTTTCGCCACCAGGCGTAGTCCTGCTGCTTGTGCGCAGGCCATTGATAGGTTGGAAAACCCCAGTTTTGGCCATCCGCCGTGAACATGTCTGGCGGCGCCCCGGCAGTAACGTCCATTCGAAACAGTTCGCGGTGTTTCCACACATCCGCGCTGTCACGCGCCACCATAATCGGGATGTCACCCTCGATCAAAACTCCAAGCTCTTCAGCCCTTTGTCTAGCGGCAACAAACTGTTGGAATAAAACCCACTGCGCAAAAAGGAACAGCCGCATTCGTTGAGGATGACTCTTGCTAAGGTCTTCGTAGGCGGTGTGAACGTTGAAGCGATCCTGCCAGTTCTCCCACGAGCTAAACCCTTCTAACTCCTTGATAACTCTGTATGCCAGATAGTTTGGCAGCCATTCTTGTTGCGCAGCAAACGCCCTCATGGCTTGGTCCAATTCTGGGCCATCAAGAAGCTCCAGCGCCGCCTCTAAAAGTTCCAGTTTCGCGCTGCGAACTGCGTGATAATCCACCGATTCTGACTGATTCAGCCCATCTGCGGTTGCTTGAACGCGGCCCAAAAAATCTTCAAAACGCTCGATTCCTGGGATCCTGTCCAAAGCCACATAGATCGGGTCCAAGGCAAATGCAGATAGCGCCGAGTAAGGCACTGCATCCAGCCCAGTGTCGTTGATTGGTAGCAGCTGGATCAGATCTATGCCAGCCTCAGCCATCCAAGGCAGGATGTCATAAAGGTCGCCAGCATCACCAATCCCGCATCCACGCTCGCTTCGCAATGAAAACAAAGGGGCGACTATGCCAAACCGACGCTTGATGCCGATTCGCTTCCAGTGCGGTCCAGCCGCTTTGTGAAGAATGTATTCGTACTTTGGGTCCATTTGTTTAACCACCGAGTTTAATTAACTATTTCTGAGACTGATTCCCGGACTTTTGGCTCTGGGATCGGACCATACTGCTTCTCATATTTTGCCAGGTTTTCTGTTAACGCCTTGACTATACGCTTCATGTGTCCGGGGCTGGTTACAACTCGGGCGTTCAAAAAAGCCTGACCCACATAAGTTCCAAGGAAGTCCATCACGAATTCTTCCCTGGTGTGGGCTACAAACATGTTGTTTGTGTAAACGCCTTTAGCTACCGCGTCGTCAGCCTTTATCCTCATTCCCTTGGGCGCCTTAGGTGTGTCACTCATTTGGTACTCCAGTATGAGACTTAGCGAGTATAATCACTAATTGAGCCGATGCCAGTCAGACAAATGGGCTCGGGAAGTTTAATTAGCGACTTTGGACACCAAAAATTGCCACCCAATTGATGTCTAAGCTTGGCTAGGCTGGTTGAAAATTTAAAAAAGGTGAACCTTTGAAACAGCAAGACCATGAATTAACTACTGAAGATGAAATAACTATTACCGATGAAGTCCAGTCTCCGGAATCTTTAATCCCAAAAGAATGGCTAGATGGGCTTTTGCTGTTTTTACAGTGGATGGAGGTAAACAAAAACGCCTCTCCAAATACAATTAAGGCCTATAACACAGACTGTATCGAGTTGTTTTTGATGCTTCAAGAGGCTGGGTTGGATGCCCTTAAAGCTGATCGGCGCGCCGTTGAACTGTTTTTTTCCACGGTGCATCGTCACCATGCCCCCTCCAGTATTGGTCGAAAATTGGCTGCTATCAGGTCGCTTTATCGTTTTTGGAAGCGCCGACAGATTGTTGCTGTAAACCCTTGGACTGGGATCCGCGGGCCTAAACAAGAAACGGTTTTGCCGGATTTTTTGCCGGTTGATGACCTTTTCGGACTGCTTGATTCCATTGATGATTCCACTGTCCTAGGTGCCAGGAACAAGGCTATTCTGGAATTGCTGTATGCAGGTGGTTTTCGTGTGTCAGAGCTGACCGGGCTGGATGTTGATGATGTCGACTTCCAACAGGGTCAGGCCATAGTTTTGGGAAAGGGGCGAAAGGAGAGGGTAGTCCCCGTTGGTTCAAAGGCGTTACAGGCTTTATCTAACTGGTTAGCGGTAAGAGATCAGTTTTTGCCAGAAGGTTCCAGCAACCAGGCCTTGTTTTTAGGCCAAAGAGGCACCAGATTAGGTGTCAGGCAGGTCGCTAACGTTATCGACCAGGTGACTGAAAAGCTGGCCTTGGCAAGGCATATTCATCCCCACGTGTTGCGCCACACATTTGCGACGCACATGTTGGAAGGCGGGGCAGATTTGAAAGATATCCAAGAGTTACTTGGCCATGCGAGGTTGGCTACCACTCAACGGTATACTCACGTGACGTTGGCTAGGTTGCAAGAGGTATACGACCGGGCTCATCCCAGGGCCAAAGAAGAGTAACTTTGTGTATTGATGGAGGTTTCTGTAAAAATGCACCAGGAAGAAAAGGGAATGCGAGGGACAACCATAATTGCCGTCCGCAGGGATGGTAAAACCGCGTTGGCAGGTGATGGCCAAGTCACCATGGGGAACACCATTTTGAAGGCAAACGCGGTAAAAGTGCGCAGGGTGGGCGGTGGAAATGTGTTGACGGGATTTGCTGGGTCTACAGCAGACGCATTTACCCTGGTTGAGCGTTTTGAGGCCAAATTAAAGGACAACAGTGGAAACTTAACTAGGGCCGCAGTTGAACTGGCGAAGGACTGGCGCACCGACAAGATGCTGCGTCGACTTGATGCCCTTTTGATCGTTGCGGACCGCGAGAAGATGTTCTTGCTGACGGGGGCTGGCGACGTGGTTGAGCCTGAGCAGGGGATTATCGCAGTTGGCAGCGGCGGTTCTTATGCCTTGGCCGCAGCCAGGGCAATGGTTAAGCATACCGAGTTGTCAGCTGTGGAAATAGCCAAGTCGGCGCTGGAAATTGCCGGCGGAATATGCGTTTACACGAATTTAGCGATTACTGTGGAGGAATTAGGATGACCCGCCCGGAAAGCGAACTTACACCTCGGGAGATTTTAGCCGAGCTCGACAGATTCATAGTGGGTCAGGCCGAGGCAAAGAGGATGGTGGCGATTGCACTGCGAAACAGGTGGCGCCGTCGTCAGGTAGTTGGCCCTCTTGCTGATGAAATCACCCCTAAAAACATCCTGATGATTGGACCGACCGGGGTTGGTAAGACCGAGATAGCCAGGCGACTGGCAAAACTGGCAAATGCGCCGTTTGTGAAGGTGGAAGCCAGCAAGTACACAGAGGTCGGCTATGTAGGCAGGGATGTGGAGGGGATGGTCCGCGATTTGGTTACCTTTTCTGTGAATATGGTAAAGGCGCAAGAGGCCGAAAAAGTGGCCACCAAGGCAAGAAATAACGCCATTGAGAAGGTGGTTGACGCGGTGGCCTCCCAGCAGGACCCAATTGCACCATTGTCGAGGGAGGCCATCAAGGAACAGCTGGCCAAAGGCGAGCTTGATAGCAAGACCATTAGGATCGATGTCGCCGAGACTGGTGTGCCTGTGATGAACATCTTTTCCAGTGCTGGAATGGAGGAGGTGGGGCTGCACTTTCAAGACATGCTAGGAAACATGATGCCCAGGAAGACCAGGACCAAGCAGCTGTCCGTAAAGGATGCCTTGGTGGTGTTTGAGGCCGAAGAACGTGAAAGGCTGCTGGACCCTGATAAGGTCAACCAAGAGGCGTTAGAAAGGGCTCAAAATAACGGCATTATCTTCATCGACGAGATGGACAAGATTGCCGGTCGCGAATCTGCACATGGCCCCGACGTTTCTAGGGAGGGTGTACAGCGCGACTTGCTGCCAATCGTTGAGGGCACCCACGTTACGACCAAGTATGGTGTGGTAAGCACGGAACACATCCTGTTTATTGCCGCCGGGGCTTTTCATATTTCAAAAGTGTCGGATTTAATTCCGGAATTGCAGGGTCGTTTCCCAATTCGCGTCGAGCTTTCCGCACTGACCAAGGACGATTTTGTACGCATCCTTTCTGAGCCAGACAACAGCTTGGTACGTCAGTACGAGGCCTTGATGGAAACTGAAGGGGTAAAGCTGGAATTCCAGCAAGATGGCATCGAAACCATTGCTGAAATTGCGGCTGATTTAAATGCTAGGCATCAAAACATTGGTGCTCGTCGTCTGCATACTGTGCTTGAAAAGGTGTTGGAGGACTTGGCCTTTCACGCGCCTGACATGCCGGGGAACACTGTGAAGCTGACGGCCAATTATGTCCGCGAACGGCTTGGAGATATCCTCAAGGACGATGACTTAAGTCGTTATATTCTTTAATTTTTTTGGCCGGCCTAAGTGCGTGGCTTGAGCGTGACTTTCGGCGCTGCACCAAGGTCACACGGCCTGCAAAGAACGCAGGTCAGTTCTGACAGTTACTCGCCCAACCAAAACCTTGCATGAACCTTTAGCATCGATATCAGTGACTATACCCGCCCGCCCATCAAACAGACCGCCAACAATGCGGACCTTGGCACCTGTAGAGAATTGGACCAAGCTTCCATCAGAGGTAACCACAGGGGCGTTGGTGTCGTCCGCTGCTAGGTAGTTGGAGGCAGGCCTCCAAGCGATGAATTCCCAAATGTGTACCAATGACGTCAGCAGGTCTTTCATCGTTGTGTTGAAAGCCGCTGAACCAATCGCTTTATCGGTGGCCAAGTAGCTTTTGCCAAACCTGATCAGGAACTGATTATTTAAGATGGCCTCTTCCAGCGACTTTAAGTGTGAAGGTAGAAAATCCCCGCTTGAAATCTCGACCCCAGGTGCAATCACAATGGAAATAGGGTGGGGTAGCACACGAATCATGTGGGAGAATTCCTGGGCTTCGTCCGGGGTTTTTGTCCGATTCAGCAGATTCATGACATCAAGCCATGCAGTTGAATGGACCATCAGGCCCGCCTCAACGGTATCTGCATCAATTTTGACACCCAAAGTCACATGTTGGTAGTGTTCACCCGGGTTGGATATCTGGTCTGGCAAAGAAATCTTGCTATCAAGCAGCGGTGCGACGGCCCTTGCTTGGTCTGCGGTCCTGGTGAAATAAAGGACCATATCTGAAACGCGCTTGCCGTTTAGAATCGTGGGTGAAAAAGGGGTAACTTCCCAAGAAAACGGTCTAAGTGCCAAAAGGTGCGGTTCCAAAAAAGTCCCCAGCGCGACCATTTTACTGCGGACCTTCATTCGCTCCATGTTAAACAGGTTTGACGCCCATTTATTTGGCAAAAAAGCCTGAAAATCTGCTGCGTCAAAACCTTCAAAAGACTCGGCCATCGCCACCTAATCACTCCTTTACAGAAACCTAGAGCTTTTGGCCCCAAAAACCCGCAGAAGTCTAAACCAAGCCTGAAAGCTTAACAAGCCTGAACCGGTAACCACCGCCTTCAGATATCAAATTGCTGGCGGTTGTTGAACCAGAAAAAACGTTGTAAAAAAAAAACCTTACGGTATAATTAGAAGGCCTGTAACTGGAGACAAAACAATGCCAACACACACATACCGTCGTGGTTCCCTTGTTGCGATTATTGGTTTGTTCCTTGTCGCATCGACAGGATGTTTAGACTCCAACGTTGATGCCCCCTCAGCGGGCACTGATGTACCCAAAGTCGACAACCAGTCGCCGTCTACGGATGTAGCTGACAACTCAGAGTCAGGGACTACACCTCTTAACGTTAATCCAAATGTAAACCTAGGGCGTGCTGACGAAGAACCGCAAAGTGAATCTCAGATTCCGGCATTCGAAATGCTTCTGTTCTCTAAGGCAACCACGTACTACGAGGCCCTATCTGTGACCCTCTTTGGTGGGCGGCTCACTGTTTCGTCGCTGCCCGAGTGCGTTATCGAGATTGATGCAGACACCCAAGATGCACTTCGATTGCAGGCCGAAAAGGTCGACTGGAAGTCCCACGACAGTAATCGAGTGTGCTATGGTGCGCTATACCGACGGTTTGATGTGACCGTTCGATACCAGAGAACGATTCAGCAGTTACCCAGCGTTAATCCATTTGGGCCGACCGACACAGAACAGTTGAAGGTCCGAGACTTCAGCTACTGCGAATTTAACAGCTCTTTTATTTCTGAAGAACTTTATAACCTTCTTCAACAGGTCGAAGACATCGGAAAGGCCCAGTGTGAAGGATTTCCTCAACTGATCAGAAGCGAAGACGAGCAGTACACAACCGAAAGAGAACGCTTTCGAGCTCAGGTAAAAGTTGACATTGGTGGTCCTCATGTAGCACTTAATACCATCTTGGTCGAGGCGGGGTTCATTCACATTCCCGACGTCGGTCAGGTCCCTATCCCATTGTCTGATTATGATTTCCGTCAGATTCAGGAGATGGTTGCTAACATTGGTGACAGTGGGCACTCTGGGCAGTTGGGATGGTGCCCACAGTATGTACCAAAGATCAGCATCTCTGGCAGCATGCTGGGCGATTCAGGTGATGAGGCATCGTCAGGCGGCAGGTTCACGTACTGTATGGCTGATATTAAGACCAGGGTTCCCGAGGATGCCGAGTATCTCGCTAGGAGGCTTGAGTCATTGATTTTTAGGGCGACTAAACGTGTAATCACCTTAACGCCAACTTACACTGACGCTCTGGACGAAGATGAGAGTGGGGTGGTCCATTCCACAGGCGATGTCGACGTTGCGGTTTATTACAACAATCCTTTTCCCAATATTTCGTACAACACCGGATACTTCGGCGGGGTGTTCTGGCTTGATTCTGAATGCCGGTCCAAACATGTTAAGGATGAGACCATTACCAGTCTGACCAACAGTGTAGCCGACCTCATCGAGTATGATAAAACACACGATGTCGGCGCGTGCGTCTCTGATACCCCCACATTCAGGATTTGGGCTCGTATGGGTTCGGACTATATGAGTAGAGAATTTTGTAGCATGTGTACAGTTCAAGGATGCAACGATCTGTCCGTTGTTGTTCCACTTATCAACGACCTTAAAACAATGCGGAGTGAGGGCTGCTTGATGTAGCTAGCCAGCCTTGAGCTTGAATTTTGGGGCGATTTTGCCCTTGTTTTACGCCCCAAAAAGTTATATAGTTTTCGCCGTGTTTGCTGACGCGGGACCTGACATATCCGGTAGCTTCCCAACATTCGATGCCCTAGGTTTGTCCGAGCACGTGCTGCGTGCAATCATGGAGATTGGGTACAAAAAGCCCTTGCAGGTGCAGGTGGAATGTTTCGCCCCAGCCAAGGCTGGGCGTAATCTGGTGGTCCAATCCAGGACTGGTAGTGGTAAGACTGCCGCTTTCGCGCTGCCTATCTTGCATCGAATTGATTATTCAAATTCAAGTCCCCAAGTAGTGGTGGTCGTGCCTACCAGGGAGCTGGCCTTACAGGTCCATGGAGAGTTTGAGCGGCTTGGGCGTTACACCGGGCTTAAGTCTGTTTGCATCTATGGTGGGACAGGCTTTGGGGAACAGTTTAATCGTTTAATGGCTGGAGTTCACGTAATCGTTGGTACTCCAGGCCGCCTTCTTGACCATTATCGAAGGGGGAACTTCAGGACTGATCAGGTTCACGCGATCATCTTGGATGAGGCCGATGAGATGCTATCGGCTGGTTTTTATGACGATATCCAAAAAATCTTTGAACTTTTAAGCAATTTGAAACAGGTCCTTTTGTTTTCGGCCACAATGCCATTCAACATGGAAAACCTGATCAAAAGGTACATGAAAGATCCTGTAAGGATTGACCTTTCCAAGGATCAGGTGTGCGTAGACCGGATTACCAACGTTGCCTACTCTGTAGATACATCAGGGCCTAGAATTCGTACTTTAATAGCGATAATCGAAGCTGAAGACCCAACCGCCGCCATTATTTTTTGTAATACCAGACAGGAAACTGAGGTGGTCGCGAAATACCTTGGTCGTCGTGGTTATGATGCCCAATATCTGAACAGCGATCTATCTCAGACGGCTAGGGAAGCTGTTATGGCCAAGATTAAGGCTGGTGAGCTGCGGCTTTTGGTGGCTACGGATATTGCTGCTAGGGGCATTGATATCAGCTTTTTACCTTGCGTGATTCACTTTGATTTGCCCACCGATCCTCAACAGTACATTCATCGTACTGGTCGTACCGGTAGAGTGGGGCGCCCTGGCCGGGCCATAGCCATGGTGTCTGTCAAAGACCTGCACTCGCTTAGACGTATTGAATCTACGCTTGGGATTAAGCTTAAGCAGGCTGAAACGCCAACCAGGGAGGAGAGCTTGAAGATGCTGGCTGACAGAAAGATCCGAGAGTTCAAGGAGCGCTTGGATGCCAAGCCTGCCATTCCTGAGGAGTTTACAACCCTCGCCAAGGAGATTTTGGCTGATCCAGACGCTGAGGGCTTGGTTTCTTTGCTGGTGGATGCATATATGTCACCACCACCTGCAGCAGTTGATGATCGTGCGCCTGATCGCCGAGAGTCGGAACTGGCCAGGTCTGATGGGCGTGGTACACGTGGCTTTCGGCCATCACGCAGGCGTTAGGCACATGGGTTTTGAGATAGATTTGACTTCGCTGATAAATACCTAAATAAAAGGAGCGTCATGAGGATTTTAAGCGGCGTACAGCCTTCTGGTCGACTTCATATTGGTAACTGGTTTGGAGCTATTCGCCAGTTTGTGAAGCTGCAAAATGATGGGCACGATTGTTTTTACTTTCTGGCAAATTACCATGCTTTGACTTCAAGTCAGGACAAGGCTTTCCTTGCTGAATCAACAATGCACCTCGCTACTGGGATGATTTCACTTGGGATTGACCCTGAAAAGAGTACGTTGTTTGTACAGTCTGATGTTCCGCAAGTTACGGAATTGACATGGTTTTTAAACTGTGTTTGCCCTATGGGACTTTTGGAAAGGGCGACTAGTTTCAAGGATAAAGTCCAGCGTGGCATTCAGGCGAACGTGGGCCTTTTTGATTATCCGGTCCTGCAAGCGGCAGATATCCTAATTTATGATTCCAACGTTGTTCCAGTGGGTGCAGACCAAAAGCAACATCTGGAAATCACACGTGATTTAGCGGGTAAGCTAAATCAGGCTTGGGGTGATAATCTGTTGGTGGTTCCAGAGCCTTACATTGTTGAAAGCACTGCTGTTGTTCCAGGTATTGATGGCCAAAAAATGTCCAAATCCTATGACAATACCATCGAAATCTTTGCGACTGACAAGGCAACCACCAAACGATGTAGGCAGATTGTCACTGATTCCACGCCTTTGGAAGATCCAAAAGATCCGGCAACTTGCAATGTTTTCAGTTTGATAAAGTTGTTTGCCAGCCCTGAAGAACTGGCTGAAATCGAAGCAGCATATCGAGCAGGTGGCTACGGCTATGGTCACGCGAAAAATCGCCTAGGCGAGCTAATCAACGCAGAATTCGCCCAAGCCAGAGAGCGCTACGAACAACTGCGAAGTCGCCCTGACGACGTCAAAGACATGCTGGCAGAAGGAGGGCGAAAGGCCCGAAAGGTAGCAGACGCCACAATGGCAAGAATCCGAGAAGCCAGCGGAATCCTAACCAGCTATTAAACCAAGTCTCCTGCCCCTGGACCATGTTGCAGGGTGCCCTCTCGACTTTTTTAGCTCCAAAACCTGCAGATCAGCACAAACGTCTTCCCGCTCCTGTCCCCGTCCCTGTCCCTGCCCCTGCCTCCTGCCCCTGCCCCCGCCCCCGTCCCTGCCCCTGTCCCTGCCCCCGCCCTCGATTGACTCTGCCCCCTCAAAATCAGATACTTGCATGTCTCCAACTTTCCCTTGGGAGGGTTCATGTTGCGCAAAATTTTTACCTTCACTGCCATAGCAGTACTGATTTCTGGGTGTGATCAGGCCGATATTGACAGAATCAATGACGCCATTGCCCACTGGGATTTGTCACATCTACACGAGCTTTTTCCTCAGGATACCCAGAATCAGGATGGCGACGTATTTGATGATGCAGATATAAAGGAGCCTCAACAAGACATCAAACAAGACACGGATGTCAAAACATCGGATCTCCTTAACCCAGACGACTCAGATGTGGAGCATCCCCCAGTAAGCCACATTTACCTGATTGTTTACCAGGATGACCTGAAACAGGCGGCAATGAACTACGCGGAATACCGCAGATCATCTGGCTTTGCGGTTGAAGCTGTTTCAGTTTCAGAGCTGGTAAGTGGTGGTCTGCAGCATAACTCCTTGGTGGTGCCAATTCACGAAAAGGTGTCCTCGCTGCTAAGAAGTATTTCCTCAGTTGGAGACACATTCCTTTTGCTTATTGGTGATGCCCCGGCCAAAGGCGAGGAAAACGCTGGAAAAATTCCAGCTGTGGAATGCACCAACGATACTATTGGCCAGACTGGCTGCTGGACTGACAACACATACGGCGACTTAGATGGGGATCTAGTCCCGGATATCGCAGTCGGCCGAATTCCGGCGACAACCGTTCAGCAAGTCGAGGCATATCTAACCAAGGTAAAGGCTCATGAGTCCACATATGAGGTCGGCGAATGGAATCGCAGGGTCTCGATTTACACCGGCGAGGCCAATTTTGACCCCACCATCGACGAACTGCTGGAATACGCGATGTTTGAGGGATTAAAAGAAGTGTCCCATGATTTCGATATCATAGGCGCTTACGACAACGTCAATAGCAAGTATTACTACACCCCCTTTGAGGATAAGGTCATCGACCTGTTTAATCAGGGCAATTTAATGACCATCTATGTCGGTCACGGGTCTGAGGAGTGGACTCAGGGGCTGACTGCCGATCAGATCGAGCAAATCTCGTGCGATCATCGTGAGGCCATTGTCTTTTTCTTTGCATGCTACGCTGGTAACTACACCAAGGCCACCAACAGCCTTGCGGAGACTTTGGTTTGGCATACTCGTGGAGCAGTTGCAACTATTGGGTCAACAGATGTGTCTCACCCTTATGGGAACGCTGTTTTAGCGTACGAAGTCCCTAAAGCGGCGCTTGATGGTCGGGCTCCTACCATTGGCGAGGTTTTGATGCGGGCAAAACAGCAGATGGTTGAAAACCAGTACGATGATTTTCGCCAGTTTATGGCCGCGGCTGCCGAGGTCGCACTTCCGGAAATGGACGATTACACCCCCTTAAGTACCATTGAGTTTCAGCACTGCGATTTATACAACTTGATGGGGGACCCAGCCTTGAAGATGAACTATCCTCCAGCACAAATTTGGCTTCCTAAGCCGGTTAATTATAGTACTCATGGTCAGATTTCCTTTGTAGGCGACACTCCTGAAATCGACAGTGGAACTGCTTTTGTGACTGTTGAAGTGGAGCGAGACTTTTGGGTTGGCGACTTGGTTGAGCCCGAAAATGATCAGGACATTCGTGATAACTGGGCTGTTGCAAACAACAAGGTTATGGCAAGCACCACAGTTCCCATAGTTGATGGCAAGTTCACAGCACAACTTCAGTGGGATCATGAAAAAATCAAGGGAGCCAAGTGGATCAAGGTTTACGCGACTGACAAAATGGGGTCTCTCCCAGCGACTATTGATGGTAATAAATCCACACCTGTCCGTTTTGTTGCTCAATAATTTGGGTGTCAAATCACAATAAACACGCACAACCCCTTCTAATTCCAGACTCAAGAAAAATTGCGGTACAAACCAAGCCCCCAAAACGATAGCTTTGTGACTGTCGTTTTGGAGAAACAATGGCAACAACACGCATCACTTTTTTGGGCTCCCTAATCGTACTCCACAAGGACAACCCACCTGAACAAGAAATCATGCACAGGCTTGAGTTGCTTCTTTGGGCTCCGCTGCCTGAAGTTGGGGTGATTGAGGCTTGGTCGGGCACTAGTAAAGATGAGATTAACTGGCGCCAAATTGGCTAAGTTTGAAGCGAAAATCACCCCCAAAAATCGGGCCAAATTACAACATTGGTAAATAGTTCGCCCAAAACATGCCAAACATCAACTTTTGCCCATATTTCCTTGGTCAAAAGCGTTGCCTTTGATAGCATTGCCCCCAGAAAGTCGCCGAAGTTAACCAACCGGGCTAATAAACCCCCAGCACGGAAGCTTTGGCTGATCCAGGAAAACCTGAAGTCCGCTTCCTAGGAGTGGGATTTTGGGGTAAACCATACAAAGGAGAAAAACGTGGCTAGGATTTTAATTGTGGACGATGATCCGGACCTGGTTGATGACTGCCGATTGGTCCTGGAAAGCGCTGGTCACACCGTTTCGCACGCCTATAACGTCAAGGAAGGAATGGCGGCTATTGCCCGCGAGACTCCTGAGTTATTGGTGTTGGACGTGATGATGGATCAGCCGGACGATGGGATTGTAATGGCTCAAAACCTGCGTAGACAAGGATTTGGGGCTCCAATCCTGATGTTGACAAGTATCTCCAAGGTGACTGGAATGTCATTTGGCCAGGATGCCGACTTGGTACCTGTGGATGCCTTCCAGGAAAAACCGGTGTCACCGAAGGAGTTGTTGTCATTGGTAGAAAAACTACTAACCAAGGGGAGTTAGGCGATGCTGGTCACCGAACAGGAACGACTTAGAGACGACATCGCAAGTTGGGCGCAGGATATCGGAAGCGATAGGTCTGCCCTGATCCCGATCTTGCAGGAAATCCAAGGCAAGTACGGGCATATATCTGACTTTGCGATGCAGATAGTGGCTGACAAATTGGGGATCCACCCTGTCGAGGTTTACAGTGTGGTGTCCTTTTATTCATTCCTCGAATTCAAGCCAGCTGGACGTTTTGTGATCCGCCTTTGCAGAACGATTGCCTGTGACATGCTGGGCAAAGATAAGGTCGCGACACAACTGGAAAACGACCTTGGGATTGAATTTGGCGAAACAACTCCAGATGGAAAATTTACCCTGGAATGGGCGAACTGCATGGGTATGTGCGACCAAGGGCCGGCGCTGCTGGTCAATGATCGCGTTTTTACCAGGGTAACCCCAGACAAGGTGACTCAAATCCTGGAGGCCTGCCGTAAAGCTTTCGGCATTTACGCCCTGGGCAGCATAGGGGAGGGCCACTTATGATATCTTCACACACCGAACCATTGACTTTTTCAACCATTGCGCCTGACGCTGGTTTGAAAACGGCCCTTTCCATGAAGAGGGCGGATTTGATTGCTGAGATTACCAACTCCCAGCTTAAGGGGCGAGGTGGGGCAGGATTTCCAACGGGCGTTAAATGGAACCTAGCCGCGGCGGCTCAGGCCGACCGAAAATTCGTGGTCTGTAATGCCGACGAAGGCGAACCAGGCACTTTTAAAGACAGGGTGATCCTGACGGAGCACGCCGATTTGGTGTTTGAGGGCATGACCATTGGTGGTTATGCCATCGGCGCTAAAGAAGGGATCGTTTATTTGCGAGCTGAGTACACGTACCTTCGCAAGCATCTTGAGCAGGTGCTGGCCGACCGGCGGGCAAAGGGATTACTTGGAAAGAATGTCTGCGGCCATGACGGATTTGACTTCGACATCCACATCCACATGGGTGCTGGCGCTTACATCTGCGGCGAGGAAACGGCCTTGATTGAATCGCTGGAAGGCCACCGTGGAGAGCCGCGAAATAGGCCGCCATTTCCAGTTGACACCGGATTCCTGGGCAGACCAACGATTGTTAATAACGTCGAAACCTTTGCTTGGGTTACCGCAATTCTGGTAAAGGGCTCGCAGTGGTTTAAAAGCCATGGAACGGCCAGATCCACTGGATTTAAGATTTTTTCCGTGTCTGGCGACTGCGACAAACCTGGCATCTACGAATTCCCAATGGGAATCACCGTTTCAACTTTGCTTGAGGCTGTAGGTGGCTTGGGCGCCAAGGCCGTCCAGATTGGTGGGGCCTCCGGACATTGCGTTCCGGCGGCTGAATTTGAAAGGACTATCGCCTACGAGGATGTGGCCACTGGAGGCTCGATCATGGTTTTTGGGCCCGATCGAGACATGCTCCATGTTGCTCGCAACTTCTTGGAATTCTTTGTAGAAGAATCCTGTGGACAATGCACACCTTGTCGAGATGGCAACCCAAAGATTCTCGAATGCATCGAAATGCTGGATCACGGCGTCTGCTCTTCCAAGTATTTGCAGGAAATCTGCGAGCTTGGTGAGACTATGCAGGTGTCATCAAAATGCGGGCTGGGCCAATCAAGCCCTAACGCGTTTTTATCCATCGTCAAGCATTTTCGCAACGAATTGATGGGAAGGGGGCTGTAACAGGCTTTTGGTAGGCCTTTTGAAAGAGGATACGGAAATCATGTCTGACATAAATCAACTTGATGACAAGACTCGCGCCCCAGTCAGCCAGCGGCCCCATCGTATTGAGGCAGGTGGCGAAGGGATAGGCGCTAATATTACGGTTACGATTGACGGACAAGACGTCAAGGTCCCGATGGGCACAACGATTCTTGAAGCCGCGGAAAAGATCGGCATCAGGATTCCAACCTTGTGTCATCACAAGGATCTGTGCGTGGCGGGAGTTTGTAGAATCTGTTCCGTCCAGGTCGATGGGATGAGGACGCTGCAGGCAGCATGCGCGTACCCCATTTCACAACCTATGAAAATTCACACTCACACCAAGAAGGTGCGTCAGGCCAGACGTCACATTCTTGACCTGATGCTGTCTAACCACTATGGCGAGTGCTACACCTGTGGTCGCAATGGAAATTGCGAACTGCAGTCGTTGGCCCAGGAATATGGTGTTGATTTCTTTAGATTTGGGAAAATGGAAGAGCCCATCTTTGAAATCGACCGTTCGTCCCACTCGGTCATCCGTGACATGAACAAGTGCATCATGTGCCGACGCTGCGTGCGAACCTGCATTGATCTGCAGGAAGTGGGCTGCTTGGAGGCCATCGGGCGCGGTGACGAGACCGAGATTGGCACGTTCATGAATAAGCCTTTGGCCGACGTCATTTGCATCAACTGTGGTCAGTGTATCAACAGGTGCCCCACAGGTGCGCTTAGAGCCAATGACCCGACTGATGACGTGTGGCGTGCGATTGACGACCCCAAAAAGCACGTGGTCATCCAAACGGCACCGGCCCCAAGGGCAGCTATTGGCGAGTGCTTTGGGCTTGAGCCTGGGGTGCCAATGACCTTTGAGATGAACACAGCCTTGCGCATGGCTGGTTTTGACAAGGTTTTTGACACCAACTTTACTGCCGACTTGACGATTATTGAGGAAGGCACCGAACTGTTGCTGCGCTTGAAACAGGCGCTGGTCGATAAGAAAGGCCCCGTGTTCCTGCCTCAGTTCACGTCATGTTCGCCGGGATGGATCAAGTATATTGAGCACTTCTATCCAGACATGCTGGACAATCTGTCATCAGCGAAATCACCTCAGCAGATGTTTGGCGCGGTGATCAAGACCTACTATGCCCAACTTCACAACATTGACCCCAAGGATATCGTGACAGTTGCGCTGATGCCCTGCTCGGCTAAGAAGTTTGAATGTAATCGACCCGAGATGATGGATTCAGGATTCAAGGATGTTGATTACGGTCTGACAACCAGGGAACTGGCCAAGATGCTGAAGGAAGCTGGAATTGATCTACCAAGAATGGCCAAGTCCGACTTCGACGACCCCTTTGGCACTGCAACTGGTTCTGGAGTCATCTTTGGGGCGACCGGCGGTGTGATGGAAGCCGCCCTGCGAACAGTTATCGAACTGGTGGTTGGCATCAAGGTGGAAAACCTGTTTGATCACGCCAACATCATGCCAGTCCGTGGCTTCGAGGGTATCAAGTATGTTGAGCTGACCATTCCTGATGTTGGGCCTGTGCCAGACATCTTGAAGGGCCTGTTTGACTCTTGGGACTTCTTAAAGGGCGTCACGGTGAAGGTGGCGGTAGTGCACGGCACAGGCAATGCCAAGAAGGTGCTTGATAACATTAAGGCTGGAGGCAAGTTTGCCGAGTGCCACTTTATCGAATTCATGGCATGTCCAGGTGGCTGCCTAGGTGGTGGCGGACAGCCAATTCCGACTACGCCTGAGATTCGAGCGGCCAGGGCAAAGGCAATCTACGCTGAGGACGAAGCTTACGAAATCCGTAAGTCACATGAAAACCCAGCTGTTTTGGAGCTCTACACCAAATTCCTGACAGAGGGGCCATGTGGCCACAAGTCGCATAAGTTGCTGCACACCCACTACACCCCCCGTGGCAAGTACATTGCCTAAATCCGGAATCAACTGTCTTTAAACTTAAGGTTCAGGACACAATCTCAATTAATCAGATCATATGACTAGATCTACGCCCTCAGCGCTTGGTGCCACATTGTCCCGATGCTATCTTTAGGATCTTGGTACCTGGACTCTAAAGGTCTAAAAACTCCTATATCCCCTGCTTGGAGGGAATTCGTGAGTAATCAAACAAGAGGAGGGACTCGGCGGTCGCTCTTGTCACGACACATGGGCACCCTGATGTTTCTGGCTGGCTTGATAGGCATGCTGATTTTTGGATGGGTATTTTTCCCACCGATGCTCTATACCTCCACCGAGCAGCCTTTGCAGTTCAACCACAAGATTCACATGGACGAAGGAGGCATGGAGTGTGCAGATTGCCATCCTTTCCGCGCTGATGGCACGTTTGCAAGCCTGCCGACTTTACAGCAGTGTGCTGAGTGCCATGAGGAGCCCATCGGCGACAGTGAGGCCGAAAAAGCCTTCATCAATGAATACGTTACCCCCGGCAAGGAAGTAAACTGGTACGTGTACTCCCGCCAACCGATGAACGCTTATTTTTCCCACATAGCCCACGTGAAAACAGGTGGTTTTTCCTGTGAGGAGTGCCACGGTGACCACGGCAACAGTGAGTCAATTCCACCGTACCAAACAAACATCATCTCTGGGTACAGCCGGGCGGTCGGAGGACAAGCCATGGCCGGAAGGGAGGTGCTGCCCACAGAGGTGATGCGGATGGACACTTGCTCTGACTGTCATATCAAGCATGGGCGACGCACACCATGCCTGGAATGCCATAAGTGAGCACAGGGGGTAAGTCATGATTGTAACAAGACGCCACATACTTAAGCTTCTGGGCGGCGGTGCCGTTGGAACGATCTTTTCACCTATTCCTTGGAAGCTGCTTAGGGACTCTTCAGTTTGGACTCAAAACTGGTCTTGGCTGCCGGTTCCACAAAGGGGGCCTGTAGGCAGCGCTTATTCAGCATGCACCTTGTGTCCATCTGGTTGCGGCCTAAAGGTCAGGACGATTGGTGGGCGCCCCGTCTTGGTCAATGGAATCTCGAACACAGCTTGGGGTAAGGGCGGCCTTTGTCCTGCTGGGACCGCAATTCACCAGATGCCATGGCATCCCGGCCAGCTTCGTAGCGTCAAGATGCGCCAGGCTGATGGACGCTTTATGGAGGCAAAACTGGATGTGGCGCTTGCGGCAGTAGCTGCTGCCATAAAGGGGGCAAATGGTACTGTCGCAATTTTGGATGGTCGACCTGGCCGTTTGATAAGTGGTGCTTATCGCGAGTTTTTGGCTGGTAAAGGCATGATTGTACAGCCGCCGTCCGTTGCCAGAAGCTCCATGAAAGTGCTGCGTAGCCTGTTTAAAGAAGACCCTGGACCTTTAGCCATTGATGTGGACCAAGTAAAGGCAGTGGTCAGTTTTGCAGCCTCAGTGCTTGAAAACTTTGGACAACCAGGGTTGCTGCAGCAATCGCCAAAAAAGATTAGGACCATTCAATTTGAGGCCATCCAATCTCGAACCGCCTTAAAGGCTGACCAGTGGGTCCCAATTAAGCCTGGCACTGAAAGGGAAATCGCCCTTGGACTGGCCAATTTGTTGCTTAAGAAAGGCTACGCAGCTAACTGGGACGAGGAAGATCGAACGGCTCTGGAAAAAATTTGCGCAGAATGGACGCCCAGTAAGGTTTTTGCGACCTCTGGTGTCGACGAAGCGACGTTGACCAGCGTGGCCAATACCATGGAAATTGGCTCAACAGTCGTAGTTGCCGGACCAGATGCAGTTGGTGGCCCTCTGGCCATTGAGGCTGAAGCGTCGATTCAGACATTGAACCTGCTGCTTGGCTCGGTTGGACAAGCGATAAAGCCAGTAAAGATTGCTGCTGATGACCCAGCTTTTGCCGCCATTGACGCGGTGGAAACAAAGGATCTGGCCGATGTTCCAGCCAAATCCATCGAGGTTCTAATCATTGATATGGCAATGGCTGGGTATGCTCTGCCGTGGAATTTGCTGGCCGATAAATTGGCACCCAAGGCCTTGGTTGTCAGCCTGACGCCAGTCCTGGATGACCTTGCACAACACTCACAAGTAGTCATTCCGACTGCCTTGCCCTTTACTACAGTCCAAGACATCCCTGGTCATCCGGATTTTTTGCGTTCTGTAAGAATGGCTCAGGCTTTTGGCGCACCTGCAGATGACGCGCTTGACCCGGTGGATTTCTTGAACCGCCTTGGCAAAATTCTTGGCATCAATCGTGATGTAACAGCTGCGGATTCGCTGTCAGAATTGATTGAAAAACAAGCTGAAGTGCTGGTTAATGCCAAAGAAGGCGTTGTCCTGCAACCCAAGAAGGACCCTGCGGATTTTGACGACATTGATGAGGCTGACGAACTGCTTAAACGTTTTAAACGCGGGGCCTGTTTCGTTGCCGCTTTTGGTCAGATTGATACAGCTTTAAAGTTTTCGTTTGATTCGCTGGGCAAAATTTCCGATGAAACCAAGAAGCACGACTTCAGGATGCAGCTAATCCTTACTGGTGGGGTTGAAAGGGCATCTTTAGCGTCACGATCCCCAATATTGTCCAAAGTTGACCAGGAATCCGGTTTGAATCCTTTTGCCGACGGGGCGCATGTAAATCCTGAAACTATCGCCAATCTGGCGTTGCTGCCTAAAAAGCGATGGGTGGTAAACACCCCCGAAGGTTCCATAAGAGTACAGATTCGACCTGATCCGACAGTGCCACCTGGGGTTATTTTGATGTCGGGAGCTCCAAATGGGCCAAAGCCATGGGATGTGGCTAACCCTGTAGAACTGGCGTCTCCAGGACAAAAGTCTTGGAGGATCATTCCCGCCGTGATCAAGGAGGCATGACTATGAGCCGCGCCAAAGAAAAACCTGAGGGAGCTCCTCGTTACGCAATGACAATTGACTTGGACAAGTGTACTGGATGCGGAGCTTGCATGGTGGCCTGCGCAGTGGAAAACAACGTTCCTCCGGCCCAGTCAGGGGCAAACGACCGCAATGGGACCACGCTGATGCGAGTCTACGCGATGAGTAATAAGCAGGCGTACCCACACGCAAAACAGGTGTTCGTACCAATGACCTGCCAACAGTGTGAAGACCCGCCCTGTGAAACGGTTTGCCCTCAAAATGCCGTTGAATACGACTGGACAACTGGCATTGTTGCCCAAATTCCAGTCAGATGCCTTGGCTGCAGATACTGCATGGTTGCATGCCCTTACCACGCCCGCGCCTTTAACTGGTGGGACCCCACCTGGCCTGAAGGCATGGAAGCGACTTTGAACCCTGATATTTCCACCAGGTCCAGGGGTACCGCTGAAAAGTGCAACTTCTGCCATCACCGCCGTCAACTGGCCCGCGAACGCGCAGCCCACGAGGACCGTGAGATGCGCGAAGACGAATACCAGCCGGCATGTGTAGAGGCATGCCCAGTGGGAGCGATAACCTTTGGAAACCTTGAGGACCCAAACAGCGCTGTTTCTAAGGGCTTTGCCAAACCTGAGGCCTTTGCCTTTGTAGAAAAGCTTGGGACAGAGCCCAAGATTCGTTATCTCTCAAGCCAAAAATGGGTTCACGACATGGCCCGCTCGGGAGTGCCTGGTAAGGAGGCAACCAATGGATAAAACTGCTATTAGTCGTGGTTTACAAAGGGCTCCTTTAGGGCAATTTCTGCTGTGGCTTGGGCCGTGGATAGCGCTCTTGGCCTTTGGCGTCTACTGTGCCTATCTGTGCCTGCGCTATGGGTTGCACCTTACAAACATGGACAACCGATTTGCCTTTGGTGCCTGGATTTTCTTGGATCTGACGGTGATTGCACTTGGGGCCGGCGCGTTTTTTACCGGCTTTTTGCTCTACATCCTTAAGCGCAAAGAACTGCGGGCGGTAATCAACAGTGCCGTCACCATAGGCTTCATCTGCTACAGCGGTGCCGTAGTCATCCTGATGGTCGACGTTGGCCAGCCTCTTAGAGCTTGGTTTACCTTCTGGCATCCAAATGTCCACTCGATGCTTACAGAGGTCACTTTCTGCATCACGTGCTATCTTGGGGTGTTGGCCTTTGAATACATTCCAATATTGCTCAAGAATCGCAAGTTGCGCCAGATTCCGTCATTCCTGGTCTTTGAATTCAACATGCACAAGGTCATGTATGTCCTTGCCGGCGCTGGAACTTTCTTGTCGTTCTTCCATCAAGGCTCACTGGGCGGGCTGTACGGCGTTTTAAATGGCCGCCCCTTTGTTTACCGTGAATCCTTTGGAATTTGGCCTACCACCTTCTTTTTGTTCATCGTCTCCGCTGCTGCTGCTGGCCCTTCGTTCATCTTGCTGACAACATGGATTACTTCTAAAGTTACCAAGAAGCGCCTGGTCACCCAGGAAGTCTATGAGTCGCTAGGCAAAATCTCGGGATACATCCTGATTGGATATGTTTTATTCAAGACTATCGACACCTTGGTGTGGATCTCCATGACAGCCCCTGGAATGGGAGTCCATCCAGACTCGTTCTTCGCAAGTAAGCCTGGGTACACCGCTTTGCATCTGTTAGAAGTCACGATTTTTGGCTTCCTACCCATGGCTATTTACATGACAAAGCGCCTGCGTTCACAGATTAAATGGCTGGTTACAGCTGCGGTTTTGACGTGTTTGGGTATCGTAGTTAATCGATATATCCTGACAATTCAGACACTTGCGCTACCTACCCTGCCCTTTGACGAGCTACTTTCGTACATGCCATCTTGGCAGGAAACTGGCGCGTTTTTGATGGTTATTGCGTACGGAATGATCGTTTATTCACTTTCCTTCAGATACGCGAACTTGTTCCCCTTGGAAAGGGAGTTACAGCGTAATTAAGGCATAATGGCCCGGGAGGTATGCCATGTTTCCATGGGTATATGGCTTTGAATGGACAGCCGGAAACGTAATCTTTCTTGGACTGTTCTTTTCAGTTGTCATCGTCATTTTGACTACCGTCGCAGTCGCTGTTGTGCGCTCCAGACGAGCTTTTAAGGAACGTAGGCATCACGAAGTAAAATGGGAATCCACTTTCGAGGATTTGGGTTCAGAGGCCAGGCCCTGTAGGCATCAGCTTTCTGGTGAAACTGACCAGCGCATGTGCAGACACGGTTTTGAATGCAAGGACTGCAGTTTCCACAAACAGATGCTTGACTCTGCATACAAGCTGGTTGAAGCAGAAAGCGACCGCTACTACCACCGTGGTCACGCCTGGGTCAGCAAAGGAGATGATGGGACGGTTATCATCGGCCTAGACGACTTTGCGACCAGAATTGTTGGGCCAAAGGCCAGGGCTAAACTGCCCAAGATCGGACGCATGATCCATGAAAATGGCACAGCTTGGCGCTTCTTGCTTGGTGACGAGTCGGTTCGCGTGTTGGCACCAGTTTCTGGGCAGGTAATTGAGCACGGTGGCCCTGACAGAGGATGGTACCTGAAGGTAAAGTTGCTGGATCAAGGCGCAGATCTTCGGCATTTGTTGACTGGCAATGAGGTAAATCCGTGGATGGAATATGAGATGGCACGCTTGATTCGCATGATTCCTGAGAGCTGCCAGGCTGGTTTAACTGAAGATGGCCAGTTGGTTGATGACGTTACTGCAAAGTGCCCAAGCCTAGAATGGGACTTGGTCTGCTCAGAGATCCTATTGGAACCATAACGTCTTAATAAAACAGGTTAAATTCCAGACATCGCAACAAACTATTCAGCTGAGGCCCCAAAATCCAGCTTCCAGAAGTGAATCTCTTGTGAATTCGGGTCGTTGTTACCGTATTCACTGACAGTTATCAGACCTGTACCATCTGGAGTAAAGGCTATTGCCTCGCCCTGAGGCTCCGGATTCGTTCCTGGGTACGACGTCGTTTGATTGGGCAGTTCACAGGAGTCTCCAGACAAAGCCTGCGCTATGGTCTGGCCTGGACGTCTTAAAAACAGCTCCCCGCCCATATACCATCTGATGGCTATCATTGATCCATCAGCGGATATATCAGCTCCTGTGGCCACAAACGTTTGAACTGTGGCAACTTCCTCCAAAACGACCTCTTCCTGTGTTTTAAGCATCGAAGCTGGGGCGTAAAAGACTTTACCCCCTTCGTCATTCTTTGGGGAAAACTTGGTAACCAGATAAAAATCACCAGTCTCAGGGTCGACAAAGAATGATTCACAATCATACGGTTTGTCTGGATATTTCAGCGTTATAGACGCAGCGACGCTAACCGAGACAGGGGGACGTTCACCTGGAACTGGTTCCTTGACAACGTGTATCACTACGTTAGGCCTGTTAACCGAGTTATCGCCAGTATCAGCCAAAAACAGGGCATCTCCATCAATTCCAGCAAATGGGCCAATGGCTATGTCTTCAAAATCAATTGCTGTTATACCTTCCATGGTAAATTCAGCGACCGTAGCTCCGGTTGTTTGGTTTACTGCAAAGAACCTAGCAGTATCACCAGAGTCATTGTGGGCCCACAATATACCTGCATGAACACGACTAGTTACAATTCCTGATGCCTCATCCAAGTCCTCCTTGTCCAACGTTCCCCAAGCTTCTGGTTTTAAAACCTTGGGGCAAGCAAGTTCTGGTTCTGCATCTTCAACTTCGACGGCATCGTCTGTGTCCGACGCTTCAACATCCACGGCGTCGGCGACTTCCGTATCCTTGGCTTCAACATCTTCGATGTCTTCGGTGACTTCAGCGACCTCAGTGTCCTTGGAATCGGCGTCTTCAATATCTAACGTGTCATTCTCCAAGCCATCATCGGCCACGGCGTCACCAATCTCCTGGGTCATGATGTCGTCATCGTTCTTGTTTCCGCCAGCACACGAAACAAGTAAAACCGCAACAAAAATCAAAAGTTTTCGCAAACCACCCTCCTAGTCCAAATTCGATCTGCAAGTTCGCCACGCAAAGGTCAACACAGGACCATAACGATGTCAAGCCCCTGCCCCCGCCCCTGTCCCACCCACTAAATCGCTGATTTTAGAGAAAAAACCTAACTCATGCCTTGAAAATCAGTCCAAGGTTACGATATTGTCATCTATTCACAGGACGCCAGTCCTGTCTGCCAGCTCACTAGGAGGAGATAATGAAACGATTTCTTGCCCTGGCATTAATTGCCGTATTTATAGGTTGCTCCGACGACCCAGCAGATACTACTGACACAATTCCTACACCTGATGGCGTAGAAGATTCAACTGAACCAGCCGAAGACACTACTGACGCAGACGTCGGGGACGAAGACACTGTCGACGCAACAGACACCGTAGATACTACCGAAGATGTGGACGTCGAACCCCAAGAGCCCTATGAAAATGGTGCCACAGCCTTTATTTCAACTAGCCAAGACCAGTTGATTTCTGGCCCCATAGCCGCTGGAGTGGTAGGCGACATAGTTTTGCAAAACAAGCACGTAAAATTCGTGGTTCGTAACCAGAAACGTAGCCTCTATTCACCATATGCTGGCGCCTTGGTAGATGCGGATATTAGGCGCACCGATGGTGAGCCAGACAACGATCAGTTCTTCGAGATTTTTGCCATGATTGGCATGGGCCGAGTCTTTAGACCGACATCTGTTTCAATAGCTGACGATGGCACCTACTCCGGCACCGCAGTAGTTCGGTTTGAAGGGGCTGATGGTGGGATGAGCCTCATTGACTCTATACTCCCTGTTGACGTAACAGGCCTAGACGTCACACTGGAATACATTTTGCGTCCTGATGCCAAGCATATTGAGATCGTCACAACTGCCACTAATTCACGTGAGTTTACAAAAAGTGCTGTACCAATCGGCCTTTTCCTGCAAATGGGTAAACGCCTAAAACTGTTCCACGATGGCTGTGGAGACGTTGAAGGCTGTTTGAGTGGAAAATCTGATATCCAATGGTTGGGTGGCTCGGGCGAAGGAATTTCCTATGCTGTGACGGTTCCGGGCGAGGAAGACCTTTCTTTGTTTATAGAATATGACGCCTTGATGTTGCTGGAAAGTGGTACCTTTGATTTTGCCCCAGGTCAAACCATAAAAAGCTCTGCGTTCATAGCGGTTGGGAAAGATAGCCTAGAAGACGCTTTGACAGAGGTCAGGGTGATCCGAGGTGAAGACCAAGGTACCAAGGTGCCAGTTAAGGTTACTTTATCTGACGACCACTCCTTACTTGGAAACGTCGATGTTAAGGTCAGTCGTAACGGCGCTGCTCGTAAGAACAAGTGGGTAACAAAGCTTGTTCCCGATGAAAATGGTGAGGCAGTCGCCCATTTGGCACCCGGCAAATACGACTTCACAGTTTCTTTGCCAGGCGCACCAGACGCTGTGGTGGAAGGCGTTGATGTGGGAGATTCCGACTTGACGACCCCAGTGGAGTTAACTGCAAACGCAGCTGGCTTCTTGCGAATTCGCTCGACTGATGCAAGTGATAATCCCTTAACAACCGCAGCTGTGCTTCAAAGTGGCCATGATGCCCCTTGGTTGGCGCGAACGTTAAATTTTGTGGCAGTACGTGGCGGCGATTGGACGTTCCCCTTCGTGGCAGGTGACTACACCCTGACCGTTTCAAAGGGCTTGGTCTGGGGTATAGATCGGCAAAACGTCACCATCACCGCCGGTGAAGTTACGGAAGTTGATGCGAAAATCAGCCAGGATGTAGATACAACCGGTTACCTGTTTTTAAACTCCCATGAGCACTCTGAACGTAGCATTGATTCCATAGTTCGTGCAGATGACAGGATTTACAACGCCATCGCTAACGGCGTAGATATCATGACCCCGACTGATCACGATTTCTTTGGCTCTTTCCAAGAGGATATCGAAGAGCTCGGTTTAGAAAAGTACGTCCACTCGTTTTTGGGATGCGAAGTTTCTCCAGTCTGGGGACATACGACCGCGGCTGGCTGCAGGACACCGCCAGCTTACCCGACATACTTCGCGATTGACTTGACGCACTATGACGATAATGGCCACGCCCTTAAGGCAAAAACGGCGTCTGAGATTTATCAAGAGGCCAGAGAAGTCCTTGGATGTGAATTCGTTGGTATTAACCACCCATATCGCGGCGGTCCAACCTTTGGGACTTACTATGGGGATGACCTGGATTTTGATCCGGATTCAGCTTTGCCGGACCTGGATCTGTCATTGGTTGATGGGGTAGAAGTCTACAACAAGGGCGATAGCGTTAGTATAATCACAGAACAGAACATTATTGCTTGGTTTAACGTGCTTAATCATGGCTATCATATCGCGGCTATTGGTGGCTCTGATGAGCATCATTTTGCGGGTTCCTATGGTAACCCACGAAACATGGTGCCATCCAGCCGTACAGTTGAGGAAGGCGTTGACGAGACTGAAATCTGGAACAACGTCAAGGCCTTACGCAGCCAAGTTATTGGTGGTCCAGTCATACGATTCAGCGTTGATGACAAAGGCAGTGGTGAGACCGTTGTTGCAAACGAGGGTAAGGTTACAGTCAAGGTCAAGGTTGAGGCCCCTAAATGGATGGGCTTAAGCTTTGTGAAGGTTTTTGCAAACGGTATTCAAGTTAAAGAATTTGTGCCTGCAGAGGGTCCCGAAGTAGTACGCCTTAATGAAACTTTCGAGCTTGAACCAGAGACAGATGCTCACATCGTGGTTACTGCCGGATCTTTTGACCCTGCGCACGAGATGGTTCCAGTGGCCAGAAAGCTACCTTTCTCTAATACAAACCCAATATTTGTTGACGTAGATGGAGATGGCTACACCCCACTCCACAAACAAGGGCTTCCCTCAGACAAATAAACCCAAAATCACCTGCCCCTGTCCCCGTCCCTGCCCCTGTCCCTGCCTCCCACCCCCAAACCCCTTTGAATCAAAATAATTTGCATCTTGGGACTGTGTTTTCCCAAGTCTTGTCGCTATACTTTGCTGCATCACTCGTTGTGTGGTGGGCTGGCATCGCGAGGGCGTGATACCAAAAATCCTATTAATACAAATTTTGGCAGAAATGACCTGCAGTTAAAAGCATTGGGAGCTGATGATGGACATGATAATTAACGAAGGATTGGTTAACGAGGTCTTGGCAGTCGGTCAAGATCGCAGCGCTCCTCATGTTCGAGAAGTCTTAGCTAAAGCTAGGGAGATGCGCGGACTTACCGATCATGAAGTCTCGGTTTTAATGGGTATTTCTGACCCAGAACTGTTGCATGAACTGTTTGATGCCGCGAAATATGTAAAGGACACCATCTATGGCCGCCGCCTAGTCCTGTTTGCCCCGCTGTATGTTTCAAATCTTTGTCATAACGACTGCGTTTACTGTGCGTTTAGGGTACGCAACAAAGAAGTAAAGCGACGGGCCTTAAATCAGGACGAAATCGCACACGAAGTAAAAGTCCTGGTTGAGCAAGGACACAAGAGAATTCTGTTGGTGGCAGGTGAATCTTACCCAAAAGAAGGTTTTGATTACGTTTTAAAGGGCGTTGAGACGATCTACAAGGTCAAATCAGGCCGAGGCGAGATCAGACGCGTCAATGTGAACGTCGCTCCTTTGGACATGGATCAATTCAAGGCGCTAAAGGCCACCAATATTGGGACTTATCAGTTGTTCCAGGAAACGTATCACCGTGAAACTTATGCAAAAGTCCATCTGGCCGGAAAAAAGCGTGACTTTGACTGGCGGGTTACGGCGATGGATAGAGCCATTGAAGCCGGGATTGACGACGTCGGCGTTGGCATCCTATTTGGCCTTTACGACTGGAGGTGGGAGGTTTTGGCGATGTTGCAACACATTCGCCACCTGGAAGGCCGTTTTGGAGTTGGACCACACACCATCAGCGTCCCTAGGATGGAACCAGCGGTCGGATCCGACATGGCATCCCACCCTCCAATGCCAGTTTCCGATGTAGATTTTCGAAAGCTGGTTGCCATCTTACGCCTTGCAGTCCCATACACTGGCATCATCATGTCAACACGTGAAACTGCCAATTTGCGACGCGAGTCGTTTGCACTTGGCGTTTCCCAAATCAGCGCTGGTAGTCGTACTAATCCTGGTGGATACGAGGAAAACGATATCAGCAAAGAATTCGAGGCTGCCCAGTTTCAGGTTGGCGACCACCGTCCCTTGGATGAAGTCGTGCGTGATGTGGCCTCGATGGGCTATATCCCGTCGTTTTGCACCGGCTGCTATCGTCTAGGTCGTACTGGGGCCGACTTCATGGATCTGGCAAAGCCTGGAGCCATCAAACAACACTGCGATCCAAATGGACTGTCCACCTTTACCGAGTATCTGCTGGACTATGCCTCGCCTGAAACCCGCGAGATTGGGATGGCATTGGTAGACAAGGTAATGAGCGAAATGGATGGCAAGCCCCAAAGGACGGCACAAAAGCTGGTTGAGGCCGTCAGATCTGGCAAACGCGACGTCTATGTTTGATCCATCTGTCATTCAAGAACAAAAAGGGCGGCAATGAAGCAAGGAACTCCAAAGGGACTACGTTTACATATAGCGCTGTTTGGCAGACGTAATGTTGGAAAATCCAGCCTTTTGAACGCCATAGCACAGCAACAAGTGGCTATTGTTTCGGACAAGCCTGGCACCACAACCGACCCGGTGGAAAAATCCATGGAACTGCCGGTGATTGGGCCGGTGGTCTTGATTGATACTGCTGGAATAGACGACCCTGGAGACTTGGGTGCACTTCGAGTCGATAAAACAAATCAAGCGGTTGAGCGCGCAGACATCGCATTGATCGTGGTTGGAGCCGGGCAGTGGGGCAACTATGAAGAGGACTTGGTCACCAGATTTAGTGAAAAACAGACCCCAACAATTGTAGTTTTTAACCAAAATGACGTGGCTGGTCCCGACGAAAAGGTGCTGGACCGTTTAAGCCAATTAAAGATCCCATGGGTTTTCACGGTCGCCAGTAACAACACAGGCATTTTCGAACTTCGCAGCGCCTTGTTAAACGCGGCTCCTGCTGATAAAGACGAAACCATCATTGGAGACTTGGTTGCACCTGGTGACTTGGTGGTTTTGGTGACGCCAATTGACGACCAAGCACCTAAGGGACGGCTGATACTGCCCCAAGTGCAAACAATTCGCGATCTTTTGGATCATGATGCCTATTGCCTAGTCGTTAAAGATGACCAGCTTTCCAATGCGCTAAAAGACCTTAATGCCCCACCAAAGCTGGTGGTGACTGACTCGCAGGCTTTTGCCAAGGTGTCCACAGTGGTCCCACCTGATGTCCCAATGACATCGTTTTCCATCCTGTTTTCGCGCTTTAAGGGCGATTTGGCCACGATGGCCGCAGGAGCAAATGCCATCAAGGATCTAAAACCAGGCGATAAAGTCTTGATTGCCGAGGCTTGTGGACATCACCCTGGTGAAGAAGACATCGGTAAGGTAAAAATTCCGGCGCTGTTAAACAAATTCGTCGGCGGCCAGCTGGAATTTTCCCACGCTCAAGGGCGCGATTTTCCAAATGATTTGTCCCCATACAAGCTCGTCGTTCACTGCGGCGCTTGCATGTGGAACAAAAAGGCGATGCTAAGCCGACTGTTGGAATGCCATAACCAAAACGTCCCAATAACCAACTATGGGCTTACTATAGCATTCGCCTTGGGCATTCTTGATCGGGCCATCAAACCATTTTTGGCTGGAAGATAGATTAAACGCCCTTTGCTAGGGCCTCATCGGCGACCTTTGACACCAAACAAAGGGCGATTTTTGGCCAGCAATTGTTGCATGATTTATTTTTCACACTATAATTCACCGTCCTTGTGTTCTTTGAAATGGCGGAGTGGCCGAGTGGACGATGGCAGCGGTCTTGAAAACCGTCGGACGACGAGTCCCGTGGGTTCGAATCCTACCTCCGCCGCATGTGGCAACTTCGCTTGTTGGAGAGATGGCCGAGTGGCTGAAGGCGCTCGCCTGCTAAGCGAGTGTACGGGGTTGACCTGTACCGTGGGTTCAAATCCCACTCTCTCCGCCAAGGCTGGTTTTGAAAACATCCTGGTCTTTGATTGAAATTTCAGGATGTTGCCAGTGCTTATTTCTTTGATATGCGCCCGTGGCTCAATTGGATAGAGCATTAGACTACGGATCTAAGGGTTGGGGGTTCGAATCCCTCCGGGCGCGCTTAAAAGCTAAATTCTATCGATTGAAGAACTGTCACAACTGAAGTAAAGTGGAGTCGGCTTTTTTAGCTAATTGGCCTTGCCAAATCTCATAGGCCGTGGATAGAATGGGACGGTTTTGAAAACTTGTCAGATAACACCCACTGGCGAGCACCCAGTGGCTCATTGAAAGAGGGCAACATGCTTGGAGACACGCTGGCTTCCCGCTTCGAATTCGGTAATCAGACTACGGAAGACAAATATGGACGGCACGTCTCGGGGACCTGCGTAAGGGATGGGTCCCCTGTTGTTATGACTGTGCTGGATCCTCAGTTGCAGCCTAAGGCAGACGACGCCAATGCTGTAATTAAGGTGTCGCAGACCCTTGCCAAAAAGAAGCTAGGAGGAATCTTACTGGCTGTCGAAGCTGGCAAGACGGAGGGGGGGAACATCTACATAATTAGCCGGACTAGCTCGGCCCCTACCTTGAAGTCTTTGCTTAAAACGTCTGGTGGTATGATTCCTGAGGACGCACTGACTATCGCCTACCAGATTGCGGTCATCTTAAAAAACGCGGCGGATGCAGGCGTTCACCACCTTGAATTGTCTAGCAATTCAATCCTGGTAAACGTTGATGACACCCCACAGGTGCAGATTGCCGGTTTTGGCATTGCCAAGCTTTTGCCAAGTTACAACCCATCCAAAAAGAATGTGCCGTACCATGGGGTCGCGGAATACATGGCTCCTGAGGTTTGCGCTGGTAGAGAGGGTGACGCGGCTTCCGATCTGTATGCGCTTGGCATTTTGATGTACGAAATGCTTGCTGGGAAGCCTCCGTTCCAGTCGTCAAGCCCATCGACCACCATCAAAAGGCAAGTCTATGAAAAACCCTTGCCGCTGCACCTTGTTAAGCCAAGCGTGACCAATCTTGACGCATTTGAGCAGCTAACCAATCGCTTTTTACACAAGGAGCCTAAGCAACGACCGGAAACGCTTGCTGAGGCAGTGTCGCTGATTGAAGAATTGGCGAATAGTTCTTTCCCAGACGCGAAACTAATTGTTCCTGAAGCTCTTTCAGATGAAATCGAGCCTATTTCCCACCTTGCCCAAGATGTGGTAGCCGAGGCGGCCGCACCTGCTCCAGTTGCGGGTGGGACCATGGTGTTTACTGGTTTGGCTGAGGCGATGGCTGAAGGTCAGGTTCCAGGGGGTACGCCAAAGACGCCAAGCTCAGGTCAGGCAACCGAGGCTTTCGATGCTGACTTTGTTAAGGCCGCGCTTGAGCAGGCCGCTGCAAAGGGAGGCGTACAAAAGGAAGAGGCAGCCCCAGTTGCACCAGCTCCTGCTGCAAAAGAACCGGCTGCTGAAAAACCGGTTGAGGCCCCTGTGGCAACTCCTGAGCCAGCTGTTGAAAAAACGCCTGCAGCCGAGCCAGCAGCCAAGGAAGAAGTACAAGAGCCAGCGCCAAGTACGGAAGCTGCCGATACTGCAGCACCTGTGGCTGATGCTCAAGAAGAGCCAGCCCCGGTTGTCACTCCGGCCCCTGCGGTTGAAGGTTTTGCACAAAAACCCGACCCAGAAAAGAAGAAAGAATCCAGAATGGTATGGATTCTTAGTGGCATCTTGATCGCGCTAATCGCTGTTGGTGTGTTCCTATTCATGAAGTCGAGTAAGGTCGATGATGTACCGCCACCTCAGCCAACGCCGACCACCCAGGAAGAGGTAGCCCCAGCTCCTGAACCGGCTGCTCCTGCTGAGCCCGCAGCTGAGCCTGCAGCCCCACAAAAGGTTGAGGAAGCAGATAAGGCGGCGGCAAAAGAAGAAGGGGACAAGAAGGCAGAGGAGGCTAAGGAAGAGCCCGCAGCTGAGGCCCCCGCACAAGAAGAGGAAGCTCCCAGGGTAGTAATTAAGCCGGCAGGCCCCACCCCACAGGAAAAGGCTGCTGCACTGGTGAACCGGGCTAAGGTCGAGATCAAAGAGGGACGCCACGAAGATGCCAAGGATTCCTTGGAAACGGCCCTCCAGATGGATCCTGATAATGCAGATGCCAAGCTGCTGCTTGAAGTCGTGGCGGGTAGGATCAAGGCTAAGGCGGCGGAAGCTAAGGCTGAGGCTGCCGCAAAGAAACCGGCTGCTCCTGCTACCCGGAAAGTGACTACAGCGCCTGCCAAGCCTGCTCCTAAGGCGGCTACAGCCGAGAAGCCTCCTAAGGCTGAGTCGAAGCCCCAGATGTCCGATGCGGAACGAAACGCTAAGATCCAGGAATTATTGAAAGCTGGCCAAGCAGCGCTGAACGCGGGCGACAATGCGAAAGCAATTTCGTACTTTAATCAGGTGCTCAAACTAGACCCAAATAACAAGCTTGCCCCAAGGCTGTTGCAGCGGGCAAAGGCCGGACAATAACTCTACATAAAACCGCTGAAAACCCCCCTTTTTCGATTGCAATTCTAGGCGTTTTGGTGTAGGCTAGCGCCGCGTTTTTGGAGAAAAAAATGGCAGAGGAAATCGTCTCCCAAATAGTTCCTGTAAACATAGAAGATGAGATGCGCACATCGTATATGGACTATGCGATGAGCGTCATAATTGGCCGAGCTTTACCTGATGCCAGAGATGGCTTAAAACCAGTTCATCGTCGCGTGCTTTACACAATGCACGAGACAAAAAGCTTCCACAACAGTGCGTACAAGAAAAGTGCCCGCATCGTCGGTGATGTCATGGGTAAGTATCACCCCCATGGTGATGCCGCTATCTACGACACCATGGTCCGCATGGCCCAAGACTTTTCCATGCGTTACCTGTTGGTTGATGGACAGGGAAACTTTGGCTCGGTTGACGGCGATAGTGCGGCAGCCATGCGTTACACCGAAGTCAGGATGACCCGCATCGCCGAGGAAATGCTGGCGGACATCGAAAAAGACACCGTTGATATGGTGCCAAACTACGATGGGTCTTTGACTGAGCCAGCCGTTTTGCCTTCTCGTATCCCTCAGTTGCTGATTAACGGCTCGTCTGGTATCGCGGTCGGCATGTCCACCAACATCCCGCCACACAACCTAGACGAGGTTGTCAGCGGTACGATTGCCTTAATCAGAAATCCTGAATTAACTGTCGCAGACTTGATGGAATACATCCCAGCGCCAGATTTCCCCACTGGCGGTTTGATTCTGGGTAACGCTGGAATCAAGGCGGCTTATGAAACGGGCCGTGGCGCGGTAAGAATGCAGGCCAGAGCGACAATAGAGGAAGAGAAAAAAGGCGAACGAGCGGCCATTATCGTCACCGAAATCCCATATCTGGTGAACAAGGCCAAATTGCTGGAGCGGATTGCCGAGCTACATAAAGATAAGAAGATTGAAGGCATCCACGACCTGCGTGACGAGTCAGACCGTGAAGGAATGCGCATTGTGATTGAGTTGAAGCGTGATGCTGACGCTCAGGTCATCTTAAATCAGCTATATTCGATGACCGCCATGCAAAGCTCCTTCAACGTCATAATGCTCGCGATTTCCAGGGGTCGCCCAATTCTGCTGACACTGAAAGATGCGCTTTTGGAGTTCATAAACCATCGTAAAGATGTAGTGACCCGTCGGTCGCTTTATGAGCTTAGAAAGGCAAAGGAACGCGAGCATATTTTGCTTGGTTATCAGATAGCTATCGATAACCTGGATGAAGTGATTGCTTTGATTAGAGCTTCACGCAATCCTGAAGAGGCGCGTAACTCGTTGATGGAGCGCTTCGGACTGACCGAGATTCAGGCCAAGGCCATTTTGGATCTGCGCTTGGAGCGCTTGACCAGAATGGAGCGTGACAAGATCCTGTTGGAACTGGAAGAAATCAGGAAAACCATCGCCAGGCTGGAAGAAATCCTTGGCTCAGAAGCCGTCTTGATGGATGTAATAGTTGGGGAACTTGAAGAAATACGCACCCGCTATGGCGACAAACGGCGCAGTGAACTGACGGAAGATCTGGGTGAAATCGATCTTGAAGACCTGATCCCTGAAGAAGACATGGTCGTTACCGTCTCTGCGCAGGGCTTCATCAAGCGTACGGCATCTGCAGTTTTCAGGAGCCAAAGGCGAGGTGGTAAGGGCAAGGCCGGAATGCAAACCAGGGAAGAAGATTTCGTGACCGATATGTTTGTCGCGTCCACCCACACGTGGGTTATCTTCTTTACTGATAAGGGACGAGCGTTTAGACGGCGTGTGTATCAGATACCTGAAGGCTCTCGAACCTCAAAGGGTCGGGCCATGGTTAACCTGCTTAGCCTTGCCGGCGATGAAAGGGTCAGGGCCATTCTGGCTGTTGATGATTTCAACCCTGGGCCCTCCTTTGTGTTTGCCACCAAGAAGGGTGTGGTCAAGCGAACCGAAGTCGTGCTGTTTAAGAACATTCGAGCCTCTGGTCTTAACGCGATCAGACTGGATCCAGATGACGATCTTATTTCTGTGCGACTGGCTAACGAAGGCGAACACATTTTGTTGTTTACCAAGCAAGGTAAGTCGATTCGCTTTGCTATTGACGACCTTAGAAGCATTGGCCGAGATACAAGAGGCGTTCGTGGAATGACTTTAAAGTCTGACGACTGTCTTGTTGGTATGGAAGTGTTGACCCCTGGTCGACAGATCCTGGCGGTTACCGACCGTGGCTACGCAAAGCGCACGGAGGCCGACGAATACCGAATTCAGCGCCGTGGGGGTACAGGCATTTTGGCCATGCGCACCAACTCCAAGGTCGGCTATGTAGTCGGCATGAGGTCGGTCATTGAAGATGACGAGATCATCCTGACCAGCTCGAAGGGAACAACTATCAGGGTCAGGGTCTCTGACATTTCGCTTATCGGACGTGTGACACAGGGTGTCCGTGCGATGAATGTCGCTGACGACGAGCAATTGGTAGCAATTGACGTAGTAGTTGACAAGGACGACGAGCAGGAAGAGACCTCAAGCGAACCCAAGGCTCCGTTGGCCATTGAAGATATGGATTAAAGCGGCTGGCCGTCTCTGTGCCCTAAATCTGCCTTAATAAGTCTGTACAAAGCTGTGATTGCAGGGATGTCCACGTTTGCAGGCCGAGTCTGTGGGTCGATTCCAGCATTAATTAGCCAAGCCTGACATTGGGCCTTTTTAGTTTTCAAGCCGTCAGCCAGCGAGTTTAGGCATGTCTTTCTTGGCTGTGCGAACAGGCCGTGGGCTATCTTTGAAAAGTCAGGGTCATTAACCATTGCCGCCATTTCAGGGCTAAGCACCTTTGGCACCACCTCGACCACAGCTGACCACACCTTGGGAACAGGTTTGAATTTAGTTGGAGACACCTCAAAAAGCATGCGCACGTCTGCCCTTGTCTGGATCAAAGCGGAAACGGCCCCAAAGTTTCTGTCACCTGGTTGTGCAACCAAACGCTGGGCCACCTCGCGTTGAAACATCAAGACCAGCTTTGTTAAGCACCCCTGATGCTGCATCAGGTTGAAAAGAATCTGTCCTCCTACGTTGTAGGGCAGATTTCCAACAACCTTGGCCTTCTGGCCATCTTTTAACACTTCGCAACAATTCCAAACAGTTGCGTCACTATGGATGACTTCAACGCTTGGGTCATCTGTAAAACGTTCCTTGTGAAAAGCCGCTAAAACATCGTCTTTTTCAACAAGTACAAGACGCCCACAGGCACCAATCAGATTGTTGGTTAAAGCACCTCTACCGGGACCAATTTCGATGACAGTATCTTCCAAAGATAGGTCCAATGAGCTGACAATGCGATTGATTACCCGTTCACTGTTTAAAAACACCTGACCCAAAGAACGGCGTGGTGGGGGTAGTGAAGTCACTTCAGTTCAAACTCCGGTCCTATAAAAACTCGATTTTCTGTGTTACACGCAGTGGCAGTTTTTCCAGGCTCACACCCCAGTAGATATATCACTTCCGGACGAACAGTCCCTTGATACATTCGATATTCAAGCCCTGAATCGCCTTTCAAAACAAGGGCTTCCCCACTAGATAACCGCATCAACATCTCTGGAGCGTCCAGCGGCCAATTGGCGTCATAAAAATACCCAACAGGTATCGGAGGATCCGGCCACTGACCATTGAGCATCATCTGAAGGGACACAACGTAGCGTGGGTCAAACAATATGGGAGTGGAGGTCCTGTTTATCAAAATTGCCTCTGGCGCCCCCTCGTCAGGAAAGGTGAAAGTTACCTGTAAGCCTTGGCCATCTTGTGCAAACAGGCCGCAGACACCTGGATGCATGTCCCATGAATAACAAAGCGTGTCTGGAGCACATATTCTGGCCCCAAGACAAGATTCCAGATCATCTTCACACTGCTTATGATCCCAGCAATCACCGCCACTGCCCCGAGGAGCTGTAACACACCAGCCTTTGCGCCCGCCAGTGGTATAGCCAACGCAAAACATTCGAGCAGGACATTCAGAATCTCTTTGACATCCAGGCTCAATCTTTCCTGAGCAGGAGCCAAGCTTAGATTCACAAAGACCTTGAACACATAATTCAGCCCCCTCACAGTGTTGGTTGGCTTCACAGTCACCGTTATCCCAACACCCTAAATCGCCACTTTTAGGCAGACAGACCCCTGGAAATGGGTCGGCTGCACAAGGGACATCTTTGGGGCAAATGGAAACGCCTGCACATTCCTGATCGGCTGCACAATCCAAGTCGGACCAGCAGCCGCCAACAGGTATAAACCTACATATTCCGCGATCTTGCGCGGTCGACGGTTTAGGCTTTACACAAACCTGATCACCACTACAGTCGGCGTTGCTGTAACAGGCATTGAAATCGCCATCAGGCGTGCAACTTCCTGGGGTCATATCATGGCAGATTTCACCCCAAGTAAGCCCTGGGACAACCCCAGTACAAGCAAGCCACTGTGTATCAACACCAAAGGCGGTGCTGGAGCAGCCACCATCTGCAAGGCATAGAAAATCGATACTTTCAACCAATTCCTGACAGGTCTTAGCTTTTGGATTGTCTTCATCCCCGCTAAAGACATCAGGTTTTGGTTCATCGCCTGCTGTATCTTGCAAGTCTGTCACATTGGTGTCGTTTGTTGGTTCAATCTGTTCTTGTGTCGGGACATCTTCATAGACATTTTTATCACGGTTGGGCAGGTCTGCAGATTGGAAATCATCCTGGCAGGCGCTAAAGGCGATTGCGAAAACCAACAAAAGTCTGTAGTAACGCATTTGAAACCTCCACCTTAAGCTTGAGGCTTCTTAGCCACCAGTTGCCACCAGTCGCGTAAAGGGGTCCATATCAAGGCCCCTAGGACAGTCAAAATCCGAGCACGCGCCAAACAAATATTGGTGACCAAGACCGGCAATCATTGCTGCGTTATCGGAACATAATTCCAGAGGCAAAGCATGTAATATCAGGCCCTTTTGGGCGGTCCTTTGCCCAAGCACCTCACGCAGGCGACTGTTTGCAGCAACGCCACCCGCGATGACTATGTCTGACACGTTGCAGTCGACTGCTGCAGACATCGTTTTTGCGACCAATACATCAACGACTGCCTCACGAAAGGCAGCCGCCGCGTCGTTGATTTCCTGGTCAGATAACACCCGCCCTTCGACGTGGCGACGCATGGCCGATTTTAGGCCAGAAAAGCTCATGTTATAGCCGGGTTCTTTGATCATGGATCTGGGAAACGCGACTGAGGCTGGGTTGGCGTTTTTGGCCACTTTATCAATGGCTACGCCGCCTGGATAAGGCAATCCTAGCATGGCGGCGGCCTTGTCAAAGGCCTCACCTGCAGCATCATCCAAGGTCCGTCCCAAAAGGGTAAATCGCCCAAAATCATCGACCCTAAATATGCTTGAGTGCCCACCAGAAACCGCCAAGGCGACAAACGGAAATTTAGGCAACGAATCGGTCAAAAAGGCCGCCATAAAATGGGCCTCGATATGGTTCACGCCCACTATCGGCAAACCTAAGCCTAGCGCCAAGCCTTTGGCAAACTGGACTCCCACCAAAAGGGCACCAATCAGGCCTGGACCAATGGTCACGGCCAAGCCATCGATATCATCGAGAGTCATCCCTGCTTGACCCAGCGCATCGTTGACTACAGGTACTATCGCGTTCAAGTGACTTCGCGAGGCGATTTCAGGGACCACACCGCCAAAAGGTGCGTGCTGATCAATCTGGGACCAGATTATTGACGAGCGCACAACCCGACCGTCGGTCACCACCGCCGCCGCCGTTTCATCACATGAACTTTCAATCCCTAGAACGTTCATAGTGGAATTGTACCCGTCATTGCCCTTCTAGTACAAAGGCGATATGGTTTGCCGTTGAAAAACCGGGGGATATTGCCTAGATGACGAAAGCGAACACACAGATGGCGGCGGCAAGAGCTGGAAAGATTACGCCGCAGATGCAGACCGTGGCCAAAGACGAGGGGATTTTGCCCGAAGTTTTGAGGGATTTGATAGCACAAGGAAAGGTGGTAATACCTGCAAATCCAGCACACACGAATCTGCATCCAGTTGGGTTTGGGCAACGAACCAGGATCAAAGTCAATGTTAACTTGGGGCGCTCACAGACGACGTCCTGCCTTACTGACGAGGTTGCCAAGGTTGAGGCCGCCTTAAAGTATGGTGCCGACGCGGTGATGGATTTGTCCACTGGACCAGACATAGATTCAGTGCGTAAGGCGATTATAGAGGCTTGCCCAGCGCCGCTTGGAACCGTTCCAATGTATGGGGCCGTTAATCCAGTTGATGACGTGGCCAAGCTTACGGTCGATGACTTTTTACGGACAGTCAAGGAGCAAGCAGAACAGGGTGTTGACTTCATGACCATCCACGCCGGCTTGTTGAAAGAGCACCTACCTTTGGTAGATGGCCGCCTGACTGGAATTGTCAGCCGTGGCGGGGCTTTGACTGCAAGGTGGATGAGGGTCCACAACAGGCAAAACCCTTACTATGAGCATTTTGATGAGGTCCTTGATATTGCAGCCAAACACGACATCACCCTGTCACTTGGCGATGGCCTCAGGCCAGGATGCCTGCATGACGCCTCTGATGCTGCTCAATTTGCTGAATTAGACACGCTTGGCGAGCTTACCAAAAAGGCATGGGCAAGGGATGTGCAAGTAATGATTGAAGGACCTGGGCATGTGCCTTTGGATCAGATTGCCGACAATGTGAAAAGGCAGAAAAAGGTTTGCCATGGGGCGCCTTTTTATGTTTTGGGCCCCTTAGTTACCGATGTCGCTCCAGGTTACGATCACATCACAGGCGCAATTGGAGCGACTTTGGCGGCTTGGGCTGGGGCAGACTTCCTGTGCTATGTGACGCCCATGGAGCATCTGGGATTACCTGATTTAGAGGACTTGCGCAATGGTCTGATAGCATTCAGAATAGCGGCACATGCTGCCGACATTGCAAAGGGGCATCCAGGTGCTAGGGATAGGGATGACGCAATGGCGAGGGCTCGTTATGCTTTTGAATGGGAACGTCAGTTTGAGCTGGCCTTGGATCCGGACAGGGCCAGGGAATATCACGACAAGGTCCCAGCAGCTACACAGCACCGGGCCTCACGTTATTGTTCGATGTGCGGCGAAAAATACTGTGCCATGAGGAATTCGGCTCTTAAATAGGGCTGTTTACATAACTATTTAAAGGAGGGCTTTGATGCGTCCACTTCATGAGGCAGATCCAAGGGTATTTGAGTTGATCAAGGGTGAGGAACGTCGCGAATTTGATAATCTTCGCATGATTGCAAGCGAAAACTATGTATCTAGGGCTGTCCTTGAGGCCACTGGTTCAGTACTTACAAACAAGTACTCAGAAGGCTACATCGGACGACGCTACTACGAGGGACAGCAGTTCATCGATGCGATTGAAGGACTGGCGATTGAACGAGCCAAAAAGCTGTTTGGTGCGGACCATGCAAACGTTCAGACGTACTCTGGCAGTCCTGCGAACTTGGCCGTTTACATGGCGACGATGAAGCCTGGTGACACAGTTATGGGGATGGCCTTGCCTGATGGCGGTCACCTGACCCACGGTTGGAAGGTTTCAGCCACCGGCCAGTGGTTTAACGCTGTACAGTACGGTGTGGATCCAGAAAGCGGCTTGCTTGATTTCAACGTCATTAGGGAGCTTGCACTTAAGCACCGGCCAAAGCTGCTGATCGCTGGTGCGACTGCTTATCCAAGAATCATCGATTTTGCGGCATTTAGAGCCATCGCTGACGAGGTGGGGGCGACGCTGCTGGTTGATATGGCCCATATAGCCGGTCTTGTCGCAGGTAAGGCCCATCCAAGCCCAATCCCGTACGCTGATGTGGTTTCGACCACCACTCACAAGACTTTAAGGGGCCCACGAGGCGCCATGTTGATGTGCACAGAAGCCATGGCCAAAGACATCGACAAGGCGGTATTCCCAGGCCTTCAGGGAGGCCCCCACAACCACACCACCGCTGGAATTGCCGTGGCGCTTGGTGAGGCATTGACGCCAGCCTTCCAAGACTACGCGCATCAGATTGTCAAAAACGCACAGGCCTTGGCAAAAGGATTGGCAGGTCATGGCTTCAGGCTGATATCCGGTGGGACTGACAACCATCTTATCCTGATGGATGTCACTCCCAGGGGAATGACTGGAAAGGCGTACTCCCAGGCATTGGACAAGGCTGGAATCGAGTGCAACTACAACACGGTCCCAAATGATCCACGCAAACCATTTGATCCAAGCGGAATTCGCCTGGGGACTGCAGGGGTTACCAGCCGTGGAATGAAAGAATCAGACATGTTAAAGATAGCCGACTGGTTTAACCAGGTCGTGTCGATCCACGATGATGAAGCTGCGTTGGCTAAAGTTGCAGGTGAAGTGCGAGAGTTTTGCGCGGCGTTCCCGGCTCCTGGAATTTCAATCAAGTGATTTTGGGCGGCGTTTAACTGTTCGTAAGTCTGCGTCTGATAATCACAAATCCCATTAACAATCCAATAATCATCAAACCAAGGCCAGATGGATTTGTACTTGTGGTACAACCGCCTCCCTTGGAATCTTCGTCATCATCAATGTTTGGGATGGCAAGGTCCGATCTACCTGTGGTGTCTGAAGGGTTGTAAGTGTCGTCGCCAGTGATTACATCCCGATCTTCTTGGGGATCTGGCTCTTCACAGTCGGTGCATGGAGGCGGATCGTCAGGCTTATCAAAATCAGGGTCTTCAACGCAGATTAAATCTGTGCGATCACACTTGTACCCAACGCCACAAACAGAATCTCGGTCACATTTCTTTTGGTAAAGCTGAACTACCCCCTTTTCACCTACCACAACCCCTTGCACCCAACTTTGAAACCTTCCACCAATCGGCCTTGGATCTGACGGAATGTTTTGGGATCCTCCAATCATGCCAGATTCGATGTAAATTGGTTCCGGTTTTGTCCAAGTGGCTCCTCCATCTGTGGTTTCCATATCAATCCTTCTAAAGACACTACCATCGCCACCGCCACCACCGCCACCACCACTGATCTTTATAACGAAGGCACTACCGACCAAGCGCCCTCTGTTCGCATCAGCCCAATACATAGCCGCTACATGATTGAAGTAAACGGGGAAGGAACCAAACATTTGAAGGGTACCAACCTGGGTATCAAGTCCAATGTCCTCAATGGTCTTACCCCCATCGGTTGATTTAGCCACATAAACTCTTTCATTACGTCCTTCACCGCTATTGTAGTCGGCAAAAACCACCCAACCAGTCTTGCCGTCATCTAAGAAAAAGATAGGACCAACCAGCTGTCCATCATTAATCAGCCCTGACACAGAAAACCCTTTAGTCCACGACTGACCAAAATCTGTTCCAGCCCAGACCTCCCATCCAGGATATGTGTGTCTTTCCACACCCTCTTCCTCGACAGTCTGCGATATCTGAGCTGCCATGAAACACTGGCCATTTTTTATACAGTGCATGCTTAAAAAGCTAGCGTTGGTTGGTTCATCCAAAACCACCTGATTCCAGTTTCGCCCACCATTATTGGTGGTCCAGACATGGCCATCATCACCACATGCTACGCCTTTGCTTTCATCGAACATGTGCAGCCCATTAACCCGGGCCCCAAGGTCAACCTTGTTCCATTTTCCAAGCTGCTCCTGATATGCGATAGATTTATTAACGGCGACAACCCCTTCCCACTGGTGGAACATATGCAGTTCCTGCACCATGTTGTTTGGGTCCGTCAGGCCACCACTACCAATCTGTCTTGACAGATCTTGCCAGGTCTTGGCGTTATCAACTGAGCGCATAAACCGTGGCTTTGGTATTGGTATTGGCATCGCGCCACCTGAAGTTTCCAGTGACATGCCAGATACATAAAGGGAACCATCCAAGTCATATCCAGCGGCCATCAACATGTCGTCCTTGCCAGTTGACGTTCCATCCACCCACTGGGTGTAAGCAGGAAATGAAAGCAACAAAAATCCGCAAACGGCCACACATTTAAACAATCTAGCAGTCATAACTAATCCCGCAAGGCAGCAAGAAGTCGAGTCTAGGACTCGCGGGAGCAACTATAACTAAAAAAGAGGCAAAGACAAACCGAAAATCCGCGCAGCATGCGAAGGATTACCAAACAGACGACTACGAACCTACTGTTGAATTGCTACGGTAACTCGTTCGCCTTCAAATACCCGGAAGGTCAGTTCTTGAGTGCTGGGGTGCTGGCAGGCAATTCTTCAAAAGACTGGTGACTGCCCTCAAGAACCAAGCGACCAAGCTCCAACCTACTTACCTTCACCGTAGATGAATCAGCCCGACGATACGCCTTCCCGCGGGTTACACCTCCCGTTGGGACGATTCAACATATCGTCCCAATCAAATTGCAACGATTTATTGAACCCATCTAACAAAGAGGACACAAACACAAACCTTTTATCAGAACGGGTGTTCTATGAACTGTGGAGCTAAGGGGAGTCGAACCCCTGACCTCACGGATGCGAACCGTGCGCTCTCCCAACTGAGCTACAGCCCCATGCGGGCCTTTTTGATCGGCCCAAAGAGAGAACGCTATTTAGCCACAAATCGGGAAAAGATCAAGTGGCCAATTTACTTCCCAAATGGGATGAACTAGGCACATTTGACCATTTTTTTACGTGGGCAAGAGAAGTCAGGATTCATTGTCGAATACCAGCTAGACGTGATAAAAGTTTCAAGTCTGGCGGGCTTGACGTAATATCGTTACGGCTTTGCGGTGCCTAGGCGAAAATCGTGTTGTAAAAAACCTGGACGTTGAAGATGAGCAGCTTGAAAAACTCAAAAATCATCCAGTTCTTTAGTAGCGGTCCTGACCGTCCCGCAATGGAGGTCGAACCTGAAAAGCTTCGCAGGATCTTCAAGAGGAACCGGATCAGTGTTTTCTTGGCCATCACGCTAGGATACGGCATCTATTACGTCGGACGCTTAAACTTCGCGGTTGTTAAGCCTGATCTGCTGTACGGCAACATCTTGACCAGTACCCAGATGGGTATCATCGACTCTGCCTTGTTACTGGCATATGCGATTGGAAAACTTACAAACGGCTTTATCGCCGACCGCGCTAACATCAAGCGTTTCATGTCGATTGGCCTGCTACTCGTTGGAATAATCAACCTGATTCTTGGTATGACGACGATGTTCATCGTGTTTGTCGTCCTGTGGGCGTTAAACGGATGGTTCCAGTCTATAGGCGCCCCCGCAAGCATCGTTTCGCTAGCCAACTGGTTTTCGCCACGTGAACGAGGCACTTGGTACGGCCTTTGGTGCATTAGCCACGACATCGGTGGCGCCATAAACATGATTTTTACGACCGTTTTGGTCGCGGCGCTTGGATGGCATTGGGGTTTTTGGGCCCCTGGAATCTTGTGTATCGTGTCTGCCTTCGTGCTGTACCTGACGCTAAGGGATCGGCCACAAACTTACGGTCTGCCACCAGTTGCAGAGTTTAGAAATGACCCGTCGCCTGTCGCAAAAAAGGTTGACTCGGTCAACCATATGCAGGCTGAAGTCCTAAAAAATCCGAATGTTTGGGCTTTAGGGCTGTCAAGCGCCCTTATGTACATCACCCGTTATGGAATGTACAGTTGGGCAATCCTATTTTTGCACGAGGCGCGCGGATACAGCCTTATTGAAGCCGGCGTGTTGATGTCGGTGCTTTTCGTGGCCAGCATGATTGGCGAGGCGGCTTCCGGATTGATATCTGACGTTTTCTTTAACGCAAACCGTAACGTCCCGTGCCTGATCTTTGGTTTGCTTGAAACAGCCTGCCTTGCCGCTTTCTTGTTGATCCCAGACGGCGGCCGCGTGCTTGATTACGCACTGATGGGTGGAATCGGGCTTGCACTAGGTGTCTTGGTATCCTTCCTAGGCGGATTGATGGCGGTCGACATAGTGCCACCGCGTGCTGCTGGCGCCGCTGCTGGAGTAGTCGGCATGTTTTCGTATGTAGGCGCGGCCATCCAGGGTACGGCCAGCGGCTGGTTGATCGACTATGCGAAAACCGATGTCTCCACGCCGGTATCACTTAACCCTAACAAGCTCGCCGAGGCCCTTAGCACAGTTGGTATCGACCTCAAATCTGCAACCAATCCAGCCGTCTTTGACCAGGCATACGACGTAATAACTACCAGTACCATCTTCGACTTTGACCCAGTACTTCTGTTTTGGACCATCTCAGGCGGCCTATCCGTTGTAGTCGCCCTATTCGTCTGGAACGCCGGCAAACGAGCCCGCGGCGAGATTTAACATCGTGATGATTTTGGACTTGTAAACCCTTCCCAGGCCAATCAGTGTTTGTACTTCT
>Ga0209723_1000911_pt1 | contig 50644 bp, 33 predicted proteins | sample BiotimSIPDNA_2_FD_185750 | JGI IMG/M metagenome (GOLD analysis project Ga0209723, IMG submission 185750) | Anaerobic biogas reactor microbial communites from Washington, USA - Biogas_R2 time_0 SIP DNA (SPAdes) (version 2) | ecosystem: Engineered > Bioreactor > Anaerobic > Unclassified | place... | reverse complement strand
CAAAGCAAAACTGGCTACCAGAAAAGCGTATGGCTTTAAGAGCTTCAAAACGCTGGAATTGGCCTTGTATCACAATCTTGGTGCATTACCGGAACCGGTTGAAACCCACAAATTTTTTTGAAGAGGCAAAATAAAAAAATAGGTTTCTGTTTCCGATCGAATTTCAATCAATCGCTTTTCTTAAAAACAATAATGAAAACGTCGAGCTTCCAAACATTTCTTTTTTTGCAGGCCAAGTTGATGTAATGAAATGTGAGATTTTGAGGTATCCCGTATGACGAAACGGTTCAATTTGCACGAATATGCACGAACCTGCATGAATAAATTGCGGATGAACAATTTAATAAAAAATTCATAAAAAGAGAATTTTCCTGCGTCGAATAGATGGGGGAACCGGTGTTTTTCAGAAATTCAACGGTACTGTCACAGGATTGCGCCCGGCCTTTCCCTCGCGCGTGCGCACGCGCGAGAGCGGCCTGCCTGGGTTAGGTTTGGCCCTGTCGGAAGGACGATTTTTCCACGGTCGGTTTCCAGAAGGACAGGCTGCAACATCCGGCGGACAATCGTATCCTCAGCCTGAATCGCAAAAGAAGTTGCCATTTGTGTCGTTTTTCTTATAATGTGGCGAAAAGCAGGAGAATGCAATCTTATGAAGAAGCGGAAAAATGTATTGGAATACAGGCCTTGGAAAAGGTGGACACAACGCGAAGAGGATTTATTACGGGAACTGTATCCTGTTTCGTTTAATCATGAATTAGAAGAACGCTTTGGTCGGCCAGCACGGAACATTGGCGCCAAAGCAATACGGATAGGACTCAAAAAGGGCTGGATAGAGTACGATTCATCACAGACTCATAAGAATAAGCCCTGGTCAAAAAAGGAAATCAACCGACTCAAAAAACTCTTTGCGACTTTGCCCAATGAACAATTATTATTGCATTTCCCCGGACGAAGTATCGGTTCTCTTAAAGGAAAAGCTGTTACACTTGGGTTAAGAAAAAACAACCGTAATGTTGGCCCGTCCTATGTTCAATTACCTGCGAAATTGCGTATATGGTCAGCCAAAGACATCAAAAAGCTCAGAAGCTTATGGCAGCAGGGGTATAATAAAATCCAAATTAGCCAAATGATGGGGAAAACTGCCGCAAGTATCGACGGCCAAATTTCGAAACAAATACGGGAGTTTGGATTGCCAAAAAGAATTGAATATACCCCTTGGTCTGCGGAAGAGGATGCCTATATGATCGAACATTACAAAAATACACCTTCCTCTCAGCTTAGCAACATTCTTGGGAGAACGATAAACGCCATTCAACGAAGAGCCAGATTGCTTCATTTGAGCAGTGAAGCCCTTCGAACGTGGACAAAGAAAGAGATGCGTTTCCTCAAAGATCACTATGAAACATGGACAAAAGCACAAATTGCTGAAAAGCTCGGCAGATCTATCGACTCCATTCGCGGCAAAGTCGAAACCCTTGGTTTGGAAAAGGCTTTTAATTCCTGGACAGAAAAGGAAATTGCTTTTCTCAAGAAACATTACAAAACCCTGTCATGTAAACAAATCGCGGATAAACTCGGTAACAGAACATCGGAAGCTGTTCAATTAAAAGCTGCCAAATTGGGACTCAAAAAGGAGACAGTATGGACTTTGGAGGAGATGGATTTCCTTAAAAAGCATCATGAAACGCTGTCATGTGAGAAAATTGCTGAAAAACTTGTCAACCGAACGCCTGTAGCCATTCATGTAAAAGCTAAAAAATTGGGACTTAGAAAAAAAACTGAATATCTCTGATGTTATTCAACTGAATTGTTTAAGTGATTTCTTTTATGCCCATTCTCTTGGCTGCATCGGCACAAATTGAAAGGCGTTTTGCACGATCATAAAATTCAGCGATGGGTATTTTTTCTTCGGATCGAAAAATGCTTTTGGCAAAGAAAAACCTAAGCGAATCTATCAAATCTAATAGGGCTTCTTTCTTGTTGCTGCGCACGGATAGCCGCCCATTTATTTTAAGCGTTTCTCTTTTGCCATTTCGAAGTAGCCTGGAAAAGATAAACCAGTTACCGGCTTTGCGTTCCAGGTCATATTTGGTATATATGAGTTTTCCCGTTTTCTCATTGATTTGTGCAACATAGTGGTTTTGCGGACAATCCATTTCGACTCCTGCTGGCTTTTCGATAAACTCAACTTTTTGGTGGTTTCTAATCAATACTGCTCCAATGTTAACCGTTAGAAGTGCGGAAGGTTCGGTAACAGAGCAACATGAAAGCCTATTTTATTGCGCTGATTTCTGGATCATCAGTAATCGGCAAATCTACCGAAAAATTTATTTTTACATCAACCCGACTGTGGCAAGAAAAACGGTAAGCCACCGGCGGCATAATTAATTAAGAAGTATTCTATAGTCGTCTTTTTCGTAGCCATAAACCGCCTAAGCCCAACAGTGCAAGTGTTGCTGGTTCCGGAACAGAAGCGATACGGAATCCCAGGTCTGTTCGTTCATCTTGCGGTCCTAAATTATAATACCGATAAGATGAATTGATAACAGAAGAGCCACTGCCCCATGCCCCCCCTCGCATACCTCCCATAGAATAAAGCACATACCCATGCTCAATATTATACGGGCTTTCCATCCACTCCCACACATTGCCCATCATATCAAATGTGCCGTTAAGTTCCTCGCTACCACTGCCGACATTCCAAGGCTGACCACCATCCTCAAAATCATAATTGGCATCAATATCATCAACCGGCAAAGAGCCATCAGGAGTTGCATAGTTTTGAAGGGTCGTTCCGTTCCAATAAGCAGCTTTGACCCATTCATCTTCGGTCGGCAGAAAATAATGAGCCTCTTTATGGCGAAAGAGGTTTGTTCCGCCCCAAGCATCCTCTGAATCCCATATATCGAGCCGGTAGAGGAAATCGCCCTGCTCGCCTGTGAAATTATATGCCGCTTGATAGCCGGAACTAACATTGAGCCAATTAACAAATTGCGCCGCTTCGTACCAGCTTACATTATTAACAGGAACATTTGTGCCTGTCCAATGTGAACTTTCATTGTAAGCATAGTATGGGTCACCATTTACTGCACCATAATTAGCTCGAAACTTATTCCACTGGTCGTTGGTAATTTCATAGGTGCCGATACGATAATCATAGGTTGGATCAGCAAAAGCCCTATAATCATCAAAACCTGATGGAGCCTGACTGATATTAGTACCATTGGCTCTGCTGGCATCACCGGAAATGGCGACAAAATCAATCTCGAATTGGTTTTGTCCTGTGCCAAATGTGTCCGCAGATGCGAATGGAACTATGGTTACAAAAAGGATGATATTCAGCAGTTTCATTATGGCTCCTTTCATACGTATTTTCATCGTTTACCCCTTTCTCGCATTTCGAATCATGATTCTAACAAAAATCAACCCAAAATACAATAATATTTTCCTCGCCTACAATAAAGCAGGGACAATGAGTAGTATATACATTAGTAACAGCGTTATGCTAATCCAACGTCTTTTTTTATCAACCAGCAACAAAACAACTGCGTCAATAGGCCCACGGCTGTCAAAGCAACAATAATGGATCAATGAAATCTTGCGGCCAATGTTTAATAGGGACATATTACCATCAACAATTAAGGCTGCTGCTAAATATAAACTCGCAACTACTATATGAATGCACCACAAACCGGCTATGTGTCTTGAAGAGGTCATTTTAAGATCACTTCAAAAAACTCAAAATCTTTCTTTTTATCAATTAAATCCATCCAATTTCTGACTCTTTTGATCTCTCCGTTTTTGTATAATACCTGAGCTTCTTTGCTGCTTGTGAACCATCGATTGATATGGCATATCGCAATAAAATCCGACTTATCAATTGCATCATTCGAATTAATTATCAAAACTCTATCTGCATCGAATGTAGCAGGATCAGCAGTTTCAATTTTAGACTCAAATTTCAATTGCTCGATAGCAGCGTCTATATCCTTAGTTTCAAGAACATTCTTTATTTCACTTAAAATAAAAACGTCGAGTTTATAGTTATTGGGCGTCATCGACTTTGTAAATTCCCAAGCCACAAAAGTCGCCAATAATAAAATCATGCACCCAAAAAGCAACTTTGTTTTTAATTTCATCGATCAATCTCCTGTTCTGTTGGTAAATCTTCCCAGTCGGTAAATGCAGCGTTAATGCTCAATTCCGATGCTCTAAGTAAGCCATATTTACTTTTAATATTTTCCCAACTTCCATTATATCTGGCCTGGCAACTAAGCAAGACTATTTCTGCCAGTTTATATTTTAGACTACGCTTCGCATCGGAATCTGATATCGCTAAATCATCCGTTGTAAAAAGCGCACCTTCAAAACCATGTCCACCAAAAGACCATGCAATAATGTTTCCGCTGCTAAACTGAGAGATTGCAGCGTCATAAGTCATGCTATTATTTCTCTGGACATAGTACCCTAAGCTTTCGAAATGCCTTTCGATATCATTAAGTTCTAACGTAACCCACAAATTTACAAATGTAATTCCGCCCTTCGGACCACAAATAGCAGAAACATCTCCTTTGTTAACATATGCTGTATTGGGCACCCACGCTCCACATTTCTTGATACCATTTACTTTATGAATTGCCCTCTTACCCCATTTGTCAAATTCTTCTTCATTTAGGCGAACAAGCTGTGCAAGTCCTTTGATGTTATACTTCATTTCCCATACGCCGCTCGCTTCGATAAAGGTCTTTGCTTCTTTTGTTCTTTGGAATGCAGGCAGAGCATACTTCCATAATCCCCAAGGGTCACCATTATTAACCGGATCACTTTGCGCATAAACCCGCAAGCCGTATCCATCGGAATATTGCCGACGAACGCCGAAGGGATTATTCCAATTTCCGTCAGGATTGATACCGTGTGGGTCTTCGGTCAGGAATCGGCGTTCAACCGGACTGTAATACCTGTTTCGCAAGTAATAATTACCCGTTTCACCGTCGAGATAATAACCGTTCCAGAAAATCGAAAGCCCTTCAAGATCGGCTCCCTGCGTCACATAAGGTATCCCCCACGCATTGTAAGAAATCTCATCCACACTGCCGTCAAGATTGACTTTGCCGATAACGCTGTTATGGAAATCCGTCAGCAAGTAGCGGCCATTGGTCATAAATGCTCCGGCCAAGTCATTCGCATCAACCGCAACCGCCCAGTCAATTAAATTTATCTGATCGTCCGCATTTGAATCCCACTGCAAGTCATCCTGTGTACAACCAGGATAGCATAACCACGCATCAATAAAGCCGACGAAGTTCTCCAAAGCATCGTTCATTTCCGTCGTTTGCGGGAAACGCATATAAACGACTTCACCCGCAGCGCCATAAATATAATCATGTGACCAGTTGCCATCCTCATATTCAGCAATCACGTTGCCGAAAAGGTCATATACAAAATGAGTATCAGCACCGCTGACAGTTCTCTTTGCCCGTCGACCTAACCGGTCGTATTCGTACTCTGCAAAAATTCCGCCGCCATCATCCACATCAGCAATTCGATCTTCATTATCCAGCCCGTAAGTCAGGCCTTCGTCCGAAGCATTTGTGGGATTGCCGAGAATATCGCTCGTATAAGACGTACTGTCTTCAGAAGTCAGTTTGCCAAGTGTATCAAAGCCGTAAATAATGCCGTTCCGTTCATCAAGTCGGCTTGAATGGCTCGTATAGTCATAGCTGTTGGTGATAAATGCGGCGCTGGTGGAAATGTCGCTGAATGTTTCCCCTGTAATTCGTCCAAGTGTATCGACGGCTGCCGCGTATTCAATATCGGCATTCGCCATCGTTTTATTGATTATGGTATCGCCTAAGTAGCCGTATTCGACAAGAGTTTTACTTTCATAACTGACGGATTCAATTCGCCCCAGCGCATCCCGCTTATAGAGAACCGTTTTTTCATTCGGATAAGTAATTGAGGTAATCAAACCTCGCTGGTCATAGCCGTAGGCAACCGAACTGCTGAAATTCCCGCCGGTTTCACCGGCTCCCGTCAGATTGCCGAAGTAGTCATAAGAATAGAGATTCAGTTCCAGATCGTTTTCGCCGTCGATGTAAGCGATCATACGCTTATTTCCTAACGCATCATACAGCATTTCATCAAACGGCAGCAGATTATTGGGTTCGGACCATTCAAGTTGATTAGAGTATTGTTTATAACACACTTGACCAAGGGCATTTCGCTTATAGTGAGTGGTTACCGACTGACCGCTTCTTGTAGCTGTTCTGCGGATAACAGAACCGAGCATATTATAACCGTAGGAAATTGTGTTGCCGCTCGGATAATTTACATCCGCAATTTCGCCCAGGTAATTATATGCGTAATCGGTCTGATCAGTGCCGGAAATAATCGCCGTCTGTCGGCCTAATCGGTCATATCCATATTCGGTTTGTCGATCTAATCCGGTCGGGTCTTCCACCTTGTATGTCAGATTGCCAAGAGTATCATAGAAGTACCATGTCAGTGTACCGGTTTCGTCTGTTTCCTCAGATTTCCTGCCGAAAGCATCGTACTTACAGGTATAGGTAACGCCCTGAGAATTTTGGATTTGTCTTAGTCGTCCTTGAGAGTCATAATCGTAATAAGAATTAATATCGACCGTCTGACCAGTAACCGTGTTGACATTCGTTATGGTCTGCATATCTTTTTGACCTTTAGTGTCATAATGGTAAGAAACTGATTTTTGAGGAAACTTTGTTTCTATAAACAAACTTCCGTCAATCCAAAAGACCTCTTCTAATTCGCAGAATTCGATTATATCAATTCGACTATGACCATCATAACGATACTCTTTTAAAGAAATACGGCCATTTTCACCATCAAAATAAGTCCGCTGACGATAGAGCCTGCCATAGTCATCATAGATTGTGTCAACAACGTGGTCATAAGACAAATCCACATGATCGACATCAACTGAACTGTTGGGGTCAGAAAGCTTTACTTGCCGGACTTTTCTCCCGGCATTATCATAATCAATCAACATCTTTGTAAGCGGATATGGATCGAAGGTATTCGGGTCATAGCTGCCGTCAGACAGTCGAAGGATGGGCTTGCCTTGCCACAGCATTTCTTCTGTTCGCTGGTTTCTGGAATTGTAGCTGAAAGTCTTGAAGTTATCATCCGCATCAAATATCTTGACAGTTTTTCCGACAGTGTCATATTCGTAACGCTGGATTGAGTGCCAGAGTAATCCTGCCTGCGGATAGCTCCAGTTGTTAAAATATGGATCATCTTCATTGAATCCGTTAAGAACTTTTGTGTCGGAGAGCCTGCCGTTTGTGTAATTATGATGGGCGATGTAAACATTCCGGCTGCCCTTGGTATAGCGAAAAGCATTGTCAATATTACTAAACGGCAGATCATAAGCCGTGGCGGCATCACCGACATACTCAAACTTCAATGTGTAGTCGAGGTTGTCCACTATGTCGAACCAGCTTTGTTCAATTAAATCACCGGATTCGTATTTAACTCTGTCCTTGTTAGCATTCGTATAAATCTGGCTGTTGCCATCAGCTTTGCTAATAGTCTCGGTTAGTTGTCCCTGAAAATCATAATTATAGAGAGTGACGCGATCATGCAGATCATCCTGCCCTGCGGTTGGATCGGCAATAATTCGTTGTTCAATCCTTTCTCCACGGGCATTGTAACGGGTAAGAATTTCAGAAATAACCGTTTCATTTCCAATGTCATCAACATCGACTGTAATTTGGCTCAACACTCGCCCATCCAAATCACGAGCATATTCAGTATAGTCACAGTATTCGGTTTCATAATCACCTTGGTATTGACGGAAAATCATTCCACGATCATTAAGTTCATAACTGGTAACAACATCCCCATCTATGATTTCTTTAACGATGTTACCGTCCGCATCATAAATAGTCTCGTTGACAATAAAGTCATTTGGTTGTGTGGCTTCCGAGCCGTGACCATCAATCGTCTTTATGACCAAACCGCGACCGTTTTGTATTTGTTTGTGCCATCGACCATCTGGATAATTTGTTTTAACCAGTTGCCCTTGATTATTATATTCGTAGGTGGTAATCAGAGCGAGGCCGGTTGTATCTTCCGTTTGCTGGATTTTCTGGCCACAGTCATCGTAAAGATAGGTCGTGATATACCAGCCATCAGGAGTATCGTAAGTGAACACATCATCCGCCACGGCCACTTTCACCTGTTCGAGTTGACCCAGTGTATTGTAAACATACCGTGTCTGGCTGATTACATTCAGATTGCTGTAAACCCCGGAAATATTCTCCAATAAGGCATTAGGATCATCACCATCGAATAACGCTGTATCGGTTGCATCAGCAAAAACAAATTCGCTCACAAGTTTGCCGTAGGCATCATATTCTTTGCCTCTGGCAACACCGGATTTGTCGATACTATAAATCTGCTCGCCAAAACCGTTCGACCTGGATTGAGTGCGATATAACAAATTACCGTTATAATCTCTCGTTTCAGTACCGGTCCGGTCGCCAAGATAATTATAAAAGTAAGTTGTAATCAATCTCGTAGCGGACTGGTTGTTGTTGCTGATCGTTTCTGTCTTTGAGCGACTATCCCCATAGTAGGTGTAGTCATAATTCAGTTCCGTGTAATCACCATTCAGTTGATAAATGCCTGGCTCATCCCTGCCGCTTAGAGGGCCATTACTGCTGTAACTGTAGGCGGTATATACACCATCTTCGAGTCCCCTTGCATCGTAGCTATAAGCCAAACGCCTAACAGAAACTCCATTGAGCATATAATAAGCGTATTGATTTCGACTGATTCTGGTTTCTTTATCCGGGTCGATTCCATTGGGATCAACGCTTACAAGAATTGTATCTTCATAACTATTCGAGGGATTATTCAAAGTGTTTTTGTAATAGGTATGAATATCACCTATGTTGAAGGCCGGTGATTGAGCAGAAATTGACAGTAATGTATTTCCACTGTACTCGTATTCGTAAGTCGTAATACGACCCCCGGATGCAATAATCACATTGGGGTCGGGACTGATGGACGAACTGTCAATATTTAACGTATCGTAGGCAATCTCCGTGACAACCTGACCATAACTGTCCAGTATATTTCGTGTAAAGCGATAATCGCTGTCGGTCGTATAATCATAAATATCTTGAATTTCGGCCCCGCCAAAATCACCCGCATCAATATCGTAAACAATTTCCCGAATCAAATTAAGGTTTGTTTTGGGGCCTAACCATTTGGCAATGAGCCGATTTTTCGAGTCATATTCAAATTCGTAAATAATCGTTCCTTCAATGTCGGACTCAATTAATACGCTGCCGGAGTCGTTGTATATATAGAGATGGTTCTCACCGGGCAATGCACAACCGCTGCATCCGGAACCTGTGCCGCCAATAGTCCCGGCCAGCCTGCCCGTAGCTTCATCATAGACGAGCGTATATGTCCTGGACATTTGTCCCGCATAGTCAGTATAAGATGTGATTCTGTTGGGATTTGCCGGATCATCATAATTAAATTGTCTGTAAAAGTTGTCAGGATCAGTCGCATTGCAGATTTTAATTAATCTGCCATTTTCATCATAAACGGCTTGTTTAAGAGGATTTCCGTCAGCGTCCAGTTCCTCAACAAATACAGCACTTGCCGCCGTATCCTCTGTCAGCCAATCGGAATCAATGCTATAGACTAATATATTTCCTTGCGCCCCAAAAAGTTTGATATATTCGCCATTGGTTCCGCCATCAGGAACATATTCAACAATTGACATATCAAGATAATCGCAAGATTTACTATACGAACTAAAAGGCGGATTTCCAATATAGCCGCTGCCCCAGATATACGATTGACTGATATCAGTAAAGAATATTTCAATATCGTTGTTTTCATGTTTGCTGACTTGAGGGATATCATTGGCCTGATCGAGGGTTTCTTTTCGGTTACAGCATTCATAACCATTTGTTTTTATCTGAAATGTAATATCATCGCCTTCCCCGCGATAGGTCTTAACTCTCGCGTCGTTAGGATCGGGAATGTCGGAATAAACTACTGCTGTTGCAAAGCTGATCTGATCTTCATTGACTAAAGTTGAAACGCTGAATGGAACATACCAAACATCGTTCGGTTCATCCTGATCCGGGATAAAACAGTACACTTTATCGGGGTTATTGGGGGTAATCGTAGTATTTTTTATTTTTAACGATGCAACCTTATCTGAAAATGTATCATTTAGCTTTACTTCCACCTGCATACCGACATTGGGCACATAGTCATTTACAATAATCCGCCCCTTGACAGTTTCTCCTGATTCATAGCCGCATCCTACCCCCGCAGAATAGGCAATGTGTTTATCTTTACTCTTATAAACCAACTCGGTGGGCGAACTGCAAGTTAAGACCGGGTCTGTTTCGCTGTCAAAATTAGGCTCAACTACCACAATAGCATCACTATAGACCCATCCGGCGGCATAAGAATTATAATCGGAATCAGTTCCGGTACACGTTGTACTGCCGGGGTCTACTGCTACAGGAGGCGTGTCCGCAAACACATAATCAGATATCCATTCACTTCCGACTGAAGCATTTTGCCATGAGTGGTATTTATTATCTATAGATACACCGACAACCGGAGAACCAGCAGGCTGTTCAGCATTACTCTTATATGCTTTCACATAGCAGGTGGCAGAGCCGGTATGTTTTCTTAAATCAGCTTGAAGCTTAAAATTTTTCGAGCTAATTGAAGCAGACCAGGTTTTGCCATCTCCGATATAATCATACCACTCATCACAATAATCGTCACAGCTATGAGAGACAGAGGTGCCGATGCTGATTCCGCCTGAAATGAACGACGAGGTACTTTGACCCCAATTACTTTCAGCTTCCGCTTTAGCATCCTGAAATGTATCCGTCTCAATAATTTCATCACGGCTGGGGTCGCAGGGTACCCAATGACAACTTATGCTGCTTCCCGAACCTGATTTACCTAACCAAGCGGTCGCACTTGTATAAACCCGGTAATAGACCAGTTTATCAATATCGCGACTGACCTGCGCGAGGCGGTCCTGCCAAGAGGTTTCTGGAACCGGGCATGTGATGATAACAGTTTGCCAGCTCTCTTGACCTTCCGGGGGCTGTTCTAAAAAATAGCCGCTGATATTGGAATAACTATACTGACTTGTTTCGTAAAATTTATTGACAATACTGTCTACGAGGGTCTCTGCTTCATTTTCTGTGATTTCTCCATAAAAACCAATTGGATAGCTGGGGGCCGCGATGCAATGAAGTTGCGGCCAGGTAAGATATTTTGAACCGAAATTATTGACCACTGCCACATAATGGTACTTATTTTGATATTTCCGCATGACTGCTTCAATATCACTGGCATCAAAGTCATTGGGATCGCCGGTATCGGCTGCATACGCATTTCCTGCAAGAATTGACAAAATGACTGAACAAAGAATGAAAACCACTGCAAAAGCTCTCATAATACCTCCCAAATCCTGTTTATGTTTCATTGAAGACCGATTTTATACCTTTTTAGAGTCCCGTCAAGCTGTTTTTTGGTTAGCTTGTATTCTTCAAAAACCGGGCCGCATTCAAAATACCAACCCTCTAAAACCATCATCGCGGCCCGGTCTATTTTGTTGTCAATAAAGTAGGGCTGGTTATACCAACCAGCCCTACGCCGCGCAAGGTACGCGACAGAAGGAGCTTTCAGGATTATATCGAGTAGCAGAAATACATAAAGATACAAGGGATACTGCCACTCGCATCACCTGCGGCTCCAGCAGAAGCCGGTAGAGAAAACGAGAGCAGCACCCCCTGTATCTTTATGGACACAACGGGGGTGCCGTCTTACCTCGACGTTTCTCTACAAGAAAATCTGCTGGATTTCAGGTGAAACGTCCTATCGTAAAACGACAAGAACTTATTTAATTTTTCATATCTTATTTCACATCATAAGCAATCCACTTTTAAGAAGTCAAGTTATTTTCCCATTTTCCCGGTTTTAATCGCAGAGCGTTTGGAAACAAGCACAAAAGCACCTATAAAAAAAGCCTAAAGGCACTACCCATAACCATGCTCACTCGAAGCCCCGCGAAAGGCTGCTATGAGAACATGAGATATTAGGTAGTGCCTCTAAGCCTTAGACAAGCAAAGAGGCACTGGCCTGTTTCGTGTTTCTCATAGCTTTGAAACTTCGCGGGTTTCGAGTGAAACGCTGAAACAGTCAGCGGACTTTATTTAATTGTATTGAACCATTCTTCTTTCAACTGATACAGTACACTTCTCATTAATCTTTTGTCAATGAAAAAAAGAAAAACCCATAAAAATGTCCAACTGCTGGCTTCAACTGTTTAAAATGAGTTTATTTTTTTGCCCGGCTATTCAACAGTCGTGAACGTTGATATTTGACATGAATGCTTTTCCGCAGTCCCAATTGACAGGCTTTGGCCGCAACCGTTGGCGGACTGACGCCCAGGCGTTTGGCGACCTCAACATTTGTTTCAATCGGAAAAAACTTTCTCAGGATGGCCGTTTCCTTCGGGGTCAATGGCCCGTACTTTTTAAGGCCCAAAACCTGTAGTTTTGAAACGACCCCATTGAAAGGTCGCCCCAGTTTTTCAGCTAATTCCTGCCGTGAACATTTTGATTGCCAGTATTTGAGTTGCTGAATTTCCGATTTGGTCCACTGTGTCTGCTTGAGCAACTGTTTTTTCCAGGCCCGCTTTTTGACAGACCACGGGCCTCGCCCCAATGCTTCGGCAATTTTTTCGACCGGCCACTCGAAGATGTGTTTTTCGAGAAAGGCGTCTTCTTCCGCTGTCCAGCCCGTCGAAGGTTTGTCTTTTGAAAGCTGGAGTTTATGTATCATTCTGCTGATTGCATTGAAACTGCGACCCATTATTTCGGCAATTTGTGCTTTGGTTTTTACCGGATAAAGTTTTCGGAGCGTACTGATTTCCTGCTGTGCCCACTGGCCTTTGGGCTTGCGCAGCTTCCCCTGCTTTTTGAATTCCTGATACAGCCCCAACTTTTTTATCTTGCTCTGGATGGCCATCGGTGAACGGTTCAGTGCGGCGGCAATTTCAGGAGTCGGTGTCGTGAGATACATTTTCCGTAATTGCCTGATCTGTGCCGCTGTCCAGGGATTTTCATTTTGAGGCGGCTGACAGACACGGTACCCGCCTGCCCAATCCTTTTTCAACCCCAGCTTGATTGCTTTTTTACGGATACCATCTATCGACCTGCCGAATTGTTTTGCCAGATCGCTGTTATGTGACATGGGATATAGCTTTTTTAATTGTCGCTCCTCGCTTGCTGACCATGCCTTTGCCTTCTGAGTACCGCTTTGCTTGCTCTTTGTTGCTTTTTTCTTTTTCACACAACTATCCTTCCACCAATGAACATCGGATGTCCGTCCTAAGATGTAACCATTTTATATAATTCAATTTAGGAATGGTAGTTATTTCCTAACGGAACGGCAAGATTAAAAGACATCGTATGTCCCCTTCGTGAATTTGCATACGCGGCTGACGGGCTAAGTAGGGATGTTATCGAAAGACGGGGTGGGGGTGTGGTTCGGATTTCCAGACCTGCCGGAGTCCCATGTTTTTTTGCTTAAGGTTTGCTGCCGTTTTGCTTTCCTTTTCCTTGTAGATTCGCTCAGAATCCCGCCGGTTACAATGGAGTTGTTCTGATTGGTGGTAGCATGTATCAATCCCATTACGTACACACCTCTTCGAACCGTCCCTGTCGTCCCTTCCCGCCCTTTGCGTACGACAATAAATGCAATAAGCTGAAACAAAATGCTAATCAACGACATTATCAGGGACGATTAAGCAAATATCAATCGTCCCTTTGGGTCTGTATGACAGCCCCCAGATGCTTTTGCGCTCAAAGCAATTGAGCGCAATTGGTACACAAACGAATAACAAAAAAATAGACAGTGAAGTGATAACTCTCTGGCATGAAAAGAGTTATCGTTTTCGGGAGAGTTTTGCGCTCAAGATAACCGCCGGATGCTGAAAACAAAAAAATAACGTATCCAAATAGGTTCACAATATTCGCAAAAAACAGGCGATGCAAATTTGGTTTGTCCTTTCTAAGCTAAGGTTATTATCGTGTTCTGAAATGCCCAACCACACCTCTTTGAAATCTTTCTGGATTATTGTCTGAGGTCTTGCTACTTCACAGACAAGGCATGACGGCTTTTGCTGCTCACGTAGAACCAGAGAGGCGTTCTGTGTCACCGTACCATTGCCATTGATCGTGCAGCAGAGCCAGACGCACAAGACGAGGAGTGATCTGGATTTCTTTTTAAGGGTCGAATGTAAAGAAGACAGGGACGTTACAAGGGACGCAAACCCCCTTATCTGTCCCTGCCTTCTTTCCTTACCCGTTAGTTGGTTTCATCCCTTTTCATTGCTTTGCTTGTTGCCAGAGACGCAAGGGACGGTAGGGGATGTTTCTACAGGTCTGGAAGCTGTCTTAGTATGTCTTGACAGTTCTGACAAGGTTCATTATGGTTTCCTTAATGTGCTCCGGCAGATTCTGCCAGTTGTTGATGATTTCCTGTAAATCGGATGGAATTTCCGGCTCATGCACCCGATCATGCACCCTCGACAGTTTTGAGACATCGACGGATTCACCCATAACTTCTTTATTTTTAATTACTTCGGAGCGTTTCTCGGGAATTTGTTCGAGTCCTGTATCGCCCAGTCCTCATAAAGCATTATAAATAAAGCACTTAGGATTTTCAAAAATGCCATTTCAGAATTATTTTCAGAATTATCTTTCGTTTTCAGAGTAAGCGATAAAATGGCTCCTGTTGTAGAGGCTCAAAATCGGTTCTAATGCAGGAGACAGGACGCGTCTGATGGGCGTGGCGATCAAACGGTTCTTAAAGCAAGTCAAACGAAGCGCACCGGCGGATTATGACACATTGCCGGAACCCCTGCGTCAACGCTATGCGCCCGGTGTTAATCAGTTATTTGCCGATGTGGCCAAAGACGCCGATTCCCGCCGCCTGCTGCGTCAGCAGGTGGCCGAGGATATGCATACCCTGGTCAAACAGTTTGCCGATCATCCGACGCATTCGGGCAAAACAACCTACAACGCGTTGGAGCGCATCTTCTACGAACAGTGTAATGTGCAGGAAGGCAAGGTGACGGTTAAAGCCAAGACCGGCGGCGCTGTGATGCAGAATCCCTCCGAGCCGGATGCGACGTATGACGGCCATAAAGGCCCCGGCTATCAGGTGCAGCTATCGGAGACCTGCAACCCTGAAAATGAAGTCCAACTGATCACCTGTGCGATTCCGCAGACCGCCGCCGAACCGGACAGCGAAGCGGTTGAGCCGGTACTGGAGGATCTGGAACACAACGCGCTGCTGCCGGAGCAGTTGCTGGCCGATACGCACTACTGCAGCGACGAGAATGTCCAGAAGGCACAGCAGCGTGGTGTAGAATTAGTCGGGCCGGTAAGCGGATCAGAGACATCCAAAGAAGAGGCGTCGTATGAGCGATTGACAATTGATGACTTTGATATTGATGAACACACCGAAGAAGTGAAGTGTTGCCCGGCCGGTCATACACCGGATACATCCGTGCAGGATGAGCACACGGGAAAGACCACGACGGTGATGCCGGAATCGGCGTGCAGCCCATGTGACTTTTATGGACAGTGTCCGGTTGAAAAATGCAAGCGGCAGTACCGTCTGATACATACGGCCAAGCAGCGACGGCTGGCCGCACGACGGCGCGAGGAGAATACCGAGGCGTTCGGCCAGCGCTATATAATCCGCGGCGGCATCGAGGGTACCAACAGCGGCGTCAAGCGCGTCACGGGATTGGGGCAGTTGCGGGTGCGAGGGCGACCGGCGGTCTTCCATGCAATCTACCTGAAGGTGGCCGGCTGGAACATGCGGCGGGCGATGGCCTGCGCCACACTGCGGAAAATCGTGTACGAACGGGCCTGTCGGGCCGTTTTGTGCCGGATGTTTACGATTTTACGGCCTCTATTGACGACCCGGCGTATCTACAGATGGCATAAAACACAAAACAGAACGGATCTGCGGCAAGTCGGAGCATTCCCACCGCTTTGCACTGCCGCATAAGCAATACTTTTGGCGGTGGCATCATTTTTGGGTTTTATTGAAATTTTTGTAAATTTTTTTCAGTCGGCCTCGCGAGTGTTTATGGTAAAAAAATCTGTCGGGGTCAAACGCCGTCCCGGTTGCCGCGTATTGAACCCAAGTGATTAATTCTACAGTGCTTAGGTGCCCAAGACGAAAGCCGCCGGCAAAGGCCCGCAAAAAAACTTTTGAAATTTCAGAATTTTTATCACCCATGTCTCTCATTCGGCGGCGTCTTTATTTTTCTAGCCGCATTTTATGTGCGATGTAAAGTCGGTTGATTAGAACAAAAAGAATTTGACATTTCAAAACCCATGCGTATTTTCAATGTTGCAGTGAACCTTGTGTATCAGTGCTCAAGGCGACAACAGGGCTGCACGAGGGCTTTTAGAGAAAATATAAGAATCGGAGAGCTTTGAAGAACAAGGGACATCATTATCTGTTTTACTCAACGGCAATGATTGTTCTTCTAAATCCCCACAGAGGCTGGACGGCGAAGATCTGTCCGGTAGGAAAGGAGTTATCATGACGTACAGACGGCATAAACACTTCTCTCAACGTTTGTTTTTGGCATTCGTATGGGTCTGCGTAAACATTTCTTTTTCGGCCGAAGAGGTTCGCCCCTTTGAGGCAGAGGTACAGGCAATTAGCGCCTCTATTCAAAAGAATAATCTCACTCAGGCCATGGCCGACGTGGAGCAGTTCTGGGCGGCTCATAAATCTGATAAGGACTTTGTGGAGGCCGTCAGGCAGGTCAAAGATCAGTATTGGGCCAAAGGCGAATATGCGGCCCATTATGCTCTATGCGACAGGATTATTGATGAGTTCCCGGGCGATACACTAGCGGTAGCGACGAGCGCTGACGTCGTGCGGGGGTACATCTACAACGGAGATCTTAAAAAGGCGGCTGAAAAACTGGAAGATTTCTGGACTTACGGCCATGCGGATGAAAAATTTCTCGACTATGCCCGCCAGATCAAAGATTTATACTGGGAGAAGAAAGAATACACGACACATTATGCTCTGTGCGACAGGATTATCAAGGATTTTCCCGGCCATACCTTGGCTGTAGCGACATGTGCTGACGTCGTGCGGGGGTACATTTATAATGGAGACCTTGACAAAGCCGCCGAAAAGCTGGAGCCCTTTTGGACACAATATCATTCCGATGACCGGTTTGTCGAATATGCCCGTTGGATTAAAGATACCTACTGGCAAACGGGCCAGCGTGCCACCCATTATGCCGTGTGCGAGCGTATTTTCAACGAGTTTCCGGATCATCCGCTGACCGTGGTCACCTGTGCCGACGAGATCAATGGCTATATTGAGGACAAGGAACTGGCCAAGGCGTCTGAAAAACTGGAACAGTTTTGGGCGACTCAAAAAGCCAAGGAAGGTTTTGTGGAGGCCGCCAGACGGATAAAAGATAAATATTGGGTCACTGGCCAGCATGCAGGCCATTATGCCGTGTGCGAGCGCATTATCAACCAGTTTCCGGACCATCCGCTGACCGTGACCACATGCGCCGACGAGATCAATGGCTATATCGAGGACAAGGAACTGGCCAAGGCGTCTGAAAAACTGGAACAGTTCTGGGCGACTCAAAAGGCCAAGGATGGTTTTGTGGGGTTCGCCAGACGGATAAAAGATCAATACTGGGTGCAAGGGTATCGCGATCAGTCCCAAGCGTTATGTGAGCGGATTATCGCAGCGTTTCCGGACGACCCGGCGACTGCCTCAGTGCTCGGTGACTTTATCTGCGGCCGGATTGCCATGGGGCAAGATGCCGATACCTGGCAGAACGTAGAGGCGTTTTGGAGCCGATATCAAACGCATCCGGAATTTGTTGACATGGCGTACCGTATCGCCCACCACTACCACCATGGGAGCGGAGACTTTGGCCGGGCGATGGAACTGTATTCCAAGCTTTTGCAAGACTATCCTGATCATAAACGGACAATAGACATCGAACGCCAGGTTGTTGCCGTTTATCTGGAAATGGATGGCAAACAGATGGCTGATTTGCGTGTTGAAAAGCTTTTGACTGAGTATGGCGATCATCCGTCGTTTGCGTTTGTGCTGAATGGTTTTGGCGATGACTACCGCAAACATGGCCATTTCGACGATTCTATCCGGATGCATTGGGCGGCTTTAGCTTTAAAACCGTCGGAAACGGAGCAGCTTTGTGCCTATGCAGGGATGGCAAAAGCTCAGATTCAAATGGGGGCTTTCACATCAGACCCAAACGACGTCGAATCTGCTCGTGGGGATGAAATTTGTCCGGAATCCATTATCGAGCGACTTGTTACCGATTATACAAATGCTCGTCAGACGGGTTTCCATGTCTTTCAGATCGCCGAGGAATATTACTTTCTGGGCGAACGCCTGATGAGGGCCGGCTATCGCGAACAGGGCAAGCAGGCATTCGAGACGGCGATTCGCCTGTGGGAAAACAATAAACTGCTTCCGGATCGTCATCATGCCGCGATGGCTTCTTATTACGCCGGTGTCGCCAGTGGCTACATTGGAGACGACCTATCTGCGCTGGAATATTATCAGGAGGTCGCTTTGGATTATCCGGAGTATGATAAAGCCTGGCATGCCCGATTCATGGTGGCCGAGTGCGCCGGAAGGCTGTCTGCCGCCGACCTTATGCGTCACGTGGATGCCGAGGCGCTGCAGTTAATGGCATACCAGGAAATATTGGACAATGATCCCAATTCCCCGGTCGATGCTATTGTCCGGCAACGAGTCCAGTTGCTTTCTCGATAAAATCCAGGAATGAGGTCTTTAATACAGAGGATTTCCCATGAAATTACATTCCATACTTGCGACCGTCGGAGTCATCATCGCTCTGTTGCACACAGCAGTTTTAGCCTGTGCCCCACAACCTCCGCTAAAGGCCGTATCCGATGGTACAGTGTCGGGCAATGTTGGAGAGACATTGACGTTTTCCGGATTGAATAAGTTCTATTGCCCGGATGGCGGACAGATTGTGGACTTTCGTTGGGTTCTGCCGCCCCAGGCGTACCACGCCGAAGGTGACAATACGTCAGAACTGAAGTGTAAATTCTCACCCTCGGGCACCTACGAAGTCGAGTTGCAAGTCAAGTGTTCCCATGGTATTTGGAACACAGAGCATCTGAATTATCCGAACAGTAACCGTTACGTCTATGTTGTCACTGTATCACCGGTTTCCGGTCCGTGGTATGTTAAGCCTGACGGCAGCGATGCCGATAGCGGTCGATCATGGGAAACTGCATTTCGTACCATTCAGACAGCCATTAATTCGGCCGTTTCCGGCCAAGAAATCATTGTCGAGTCCGGTTCATCTGAAAATCCGGTCATCTACTATGAACAGCTTGACCTGAAAGGCAAAAGCCTGACGATTCGAAGTGACGACCCCGACAACTGGGAAGCGGTGGAAAATACGATTATTGATGCCGGACAGTGTGGTACGACGGTTCTGTATCGCGGTACGGAAGCGGGAGAATTGAAGGGATTTACCATCACCGGCGGTACGCCGATGGGCGATGGACTGGCGCTGCATTTTTCGAACGCTGATCCAGCCAACGCCGGTGTGGATTTGTCGGGTAAAGGCAGGCATGGGACTGTTCATGGACCCGCATGGGTTCCCGATGGATATAATGGCGGTGCGTTGAGTTTTGATGGAATTGACGATTATATTGAAATCCCCGGCTATCCGGGTGTTGTGGGCAAGGGTTCCCGGACATGCATGGCTTGGGTGAAAACCAGCGGCACAACGACCTCTCCTTATGCAGTGATGTCTTGGGGGAAAGATTGTGCTTCAGACAGCAAGTTCGTATTTGCGCTTCATCCTTCGGGAAGAGTTTGCGTCTATACCTGTTTCTCCGGTATTGTTGGAACTACGTATGTAAATGACGGAAACTGGCACCATATTGCTGCGGTTCTGGACAGCGATGGTTCGCCGACGCTTGGAGAGGTTAAACTTTATGTTGACGGTATATTACAAGCCGTAACGTTCTCCGGAGGTTCCGGGGCTTCCCTTGCTCCGGTGAATACCGAGGTTGGAGACTTCCTTGTTGGTGCCTATGATTATGAAGATATAGGCTCGACGGGGTTGGGGGCATGGTATCAAGGCCAGATGGCCGGTCTTCGGCTTTACAGCCGGGCATTGAGCGAAAGCGAAATACGACAACAGATATGGGGCAGCCCGGTTGCCCATTGGAAGCTGGACGAAGAAAGTGGCTCGCAAGCCGATGACAGCTCAGGAAAAGATCTTCATGGAACATTGATAAACTTTTCCGCTTCCCCATGGACGAGCGGTCATATTGGCGGGGGGTTGGAGTTTGATGGCTCAAGTTATATTACCACGTCATGGCCGGGCATCACCGGCGGCGCTTCAAGGTTGTGTTCGGCCTGGGTCAAGACAACAGCGACCTCAGGCTCGCACATTGTCATGGCTTGGGGGACTCAAAGTCTGGACAATCAGGCCCGTTATTGGCAGTTCGGTCTGGGAAATGGGAAAATTGCGGTTGGCGACACGAACAGTCATATTTACGGCACTACGATGATTGCCGACGGCCAATGGCATCATATCGCCGCCGTTTTAGACAGTCTCGCGAGCCCCATTACTTCCAATATTAAGTTGTATGTTGACGGCGTACAAGAGACTATTTCCTATAGTTTTCAGGCAGGACGCACCATCAATACAGGAGGCGACAATCTTATACTGGGGGCTCGTTTTGCAAATGGCAACTATGCTTATTATCAAGGCAGTCTTGACGATGTCCGCATTTATGACCGTGCCCTCGGCGCGTTTGAAATCCAGGAACTGGCGGAGCGTCGGAATTTGGTGGCGCGCTGGACATTTGACGGTAATGCACTTGACAGTTCGGGCTACGGTCACGACGGTGATCTTGAGAACGATCCGTTATTTACCAGCGGCATCGCAGGGCAGTCCCTGACTTTTAACGGAACTGACCAGTATGTCAGCGTACCGCATCATCCAAGGTTAAAACCGCAGTTTCCGTTGACGCTTAGTGCCTGGATCAATCCGGCATCCTCCGTAGCAAATGGAGTGATTATTAAAATAGACTCTTCGAATAATCCTAATAACTATTATTCTGGCGTTAGTCTCCGGGCTATGTCCGATACTGTCGTAATTGGATATGGCGACGGAACGGCGGCTGCGCCATCCGGACGCGGGACAAAGGTTGGAACGACGGTTTTACAGCCACACCGGTGGTATCATGTTGTAGGCATTATTCGCGGTCCACAGGATATGTCCATTTATATCAACGGCCAAGATGACGGCGGTGATTACACGGGCACCTCAACCCAGCCGATCTATTATGAAGGCAATGAGGTTTTGATTGGAAACAGCATAGAACAAGATCAGGCATTCAACGGTAACATTGACGACGTTCGTATTTACAATTTTGGACTTAGCAGGACGGAAGTTTTGAGCCTTTATCAGACCCGCTTTGCCGACGGCGGCGGAATACGAGGACATGGCGCGACTTCTACGATTGAAAAATGCATTTTTATTGAAAACTGCTCCCGAGCCAATGGGGGCGGGATTTACCGGTTGAATGGAACTGTTCGCAATTGCCTGTTTATCCGAAACGCCTCCGACGGTTTTGGCGGCGCTATTGCAGAGTCATCGGCAAGGATAGAAAATTGTACGTTTGTAAATAATTCTGCCGTATCGGGCGGTGCGTTGCACACGTGTATCGGTAATGTCATGAACAATATTCTGTGGGGCAATACCCCCAACCAATTGGTCGATTCCCTGTGGCTGTCTTATAACTGCATTCAGAACTGGACGCAGGGCGGCACGGGAATTATTTCGGAGAATCCACATTTCCAGAATCCCGCGGAGGATAATTATCGATTGCTCCTTTCGTCGCCTTGTATTGACGCCGGCAATCCGGCGTCTGATTACTCCCATGAGCCGGACCCTAACGGCCTTCGCATTAATCTTGGCGCTTACGGAAATACCGCGGATGCCGCAAAATCCTATGAAGGTTACGGAAACTGGGATACCTCCGGCGATGGTATTCCGGATTGGTGGGCGATAATGTATGGGTTTGATCCTCATGCTTATATTGCCGATCAGTGGAGCCCCGGCAGTGATGGAAAACTGACCAATATGGAGGAATACCAGTATGGGACGAATCCACTCCTGTATGACACCTCCGGCGATGGTATTCCCGATTGGTGGGCGATAGGGCATGGGCTCAATCCTCTGGACCCGACCCTGGCGACCCAGACCAGCGCCAACAGCCAAGGGATGCTAACCAATCAGGAGGAATACTGGGCCGGAACCAATCCGAATCTGCTTTCGACCATTGACGATGATTTGCCGGACTGGTGGAAAATCAGATATGGCCTTGATCCTTTGTGTTCTGATGTGGCAAATCCGCAAAGCGACTACGACGATGACGGCGTCAGCAATTTTGATGAATATTTGAATGGCACGCATCCCCTGCACCATAACACAGAAAGTATGATTGTCGAGTATGAATACGATGAATACGGTCGGCTCAAATACCAAACCGTTCGGGACGGCCAAGAGAATCCCGAAGCCTACAGCGTAACGGAGTATGATTACGATGAGTTGGGGCGGCAGCGGCGGCAGCGCAATTACCATACTCTCGGAATCGATAACGATATTCAGGAGGACAGGATCACACTGACCGTCTATGATGTCCAGGGTCAAGTGACCATGACCGTTCGCAAGGCCGGTACATCCGTCGATCCGGAGGTAGTGGAAAACGGCGATCTGGTGGTGCTGAATAAATACTATGGTACGGGCGTTCTGTGGAAGACGATTCAGGGAACGTACAACCAAAGCGCTGACGACCATGTCGCTGACCCGAAAGTGACAGAGTATATTTATCAGAATGAGCAGCTTTATCAAGTCAAAGCCCCCCGGCACGGGACGACCGAACTTGACCGGGCAGTGACGACCTATCACTATGACGCCGCCGGACGGACCTGGAAGGTGGTGGAGGCCACCGGCCATTACCGTGAGATGACATACGACAGTCTCGGCCAGGTCATCAAGGAAACGGCCTTCAAGTCCGATGACACGCCGAGGATGCAGATACGCTATGAGTTTGACAAGTTGGGACGATTGCTCCGAGAGGCGGTGATGGCCTTGGCCGCAGCACCCGATACACAGGCGGTTCAAACCGATACTGACAAAGTGACGGATTATTACTATGACACCGACGGTGTGAATCGTTACTACCCCGGCCAACTGGTGGCCAAGACCATCTATTACACGGCCAATGGTACTCCCGCGACAAGATACTTTGACTATGACGAACTGGAACGCGAGATAATTGTTAAAGATCCGGATGATAATTATAAATCGGTGGCCTATGACGGCATGAACCGCATCAAGCATATCGTCGAGTTTTTTGACAATCCGGTTGCAGGACAATCCAATCTGATTTTATCCACGCGATATAAATATGATTCGTCAGGACGATTGAGAAAACTGATTCAAGAACCCGATCCGCTGGATGAGAGCACATGGCGATCTACCGTTTATCACTACGACGCCGCCGACCGAAAACGCAAAGAGGTCAAACCCAACGGCGTCGAAACAACATTTGACTATAACGGCTGGGGAAATGTGGTCAAAAATGTGGCCGATGCCGCCGCCGGAGGCCGGCAGCAAACCACGGAATACACCTACGACCGACTCGGCCGCCAGATCACCATCACCGGCTACACCGGCGTCGGCACAACCGGTACGAAACAGACGACCACCTATGCCTATACGGATTTGGATAAAGTAGCCCAAATCGAGTATCCCGACGAAGAAACCATTGAATACACCTACTACGATAACGGCATGGTCAAGACCCGAACCGATCAACGGGGACTGGTCACAACGTATGCGTATGATGCAGCCGGAACCCGCCTTTTGACCAAGACCGTTACCCAGTCAGGGATCGCCACGGTCGAATCGTTTACCTATGATGCCCTGGGCCGGATGGATACGGCCGAAAAGATGCAGGGCCCCAATCCTGTCAGCTATTCAGACTTTGCCTATTATGACAGTGGACTGTTGCAGTCCGAACAGCAGACGCTCTTTGGCGGCACGCCGCGAACGGTCAGCTATGCCTATGATCCGGCCGGACATCGCACATCGATTGTCTATCCCGACGGCACGACAGAGATTACCCGCACCACTACCTGGGACGGGCGGATTGACAGGCTTTCGCGAAACGCGACAACATTGGTCGAGTATGAATATGTCGGCCCATACGTCGCACGACGGGCCTATCGCGGACTGAACGGCCCCGATGTCCAGGCCGACTATCTGTACGACGCCCTGGGTCGGCTGACGGCTATTGAGGTCGGGGCGCTGGCGGGGTTTGTGTATGGGTATGTGCCGGCAGAAGACAACATCGAGACAATGACCTTTACCCATCGGGCCAACGACCCGGCCAACAGCTTCGGCTACGATACGCTTGACAGGCTGACGGATGTGGAGTATCTTTCGGATAATCAGGACGTTGAGGATTTTTCGGCTATGGACAATCTGGGCAACCGAACGGGAACGATCACCCAGCGCGACGGCGTGCGGCACTACACGACCGACGGCCTGACCAATCGCTACACGGCCATCAATAGTCCGACGCAGAACCTGTTCTATGACCTTGCGGGCAATCTCATCGAGGACCACGATGGCTATCGATACGTCTATGACCACGAGAACCGGATTACCCGCATCTATAAACTCAACGGCCAGACGGAAGTTGACGTGGCCGGGTATGCTTACGATGCCCTTGGTCGTCGCATTTGTAAAACCTCTTATGACTCTGTGCCCTCTGTGGTAACGCTGTATTACTACTCCGACAACTGGCAGGTGCTGGCCGAGTATGACGGCTCCGGCGGTTTTCAGGCGTATTATGTATTCGGCAACTACATCGACGAAGTGCTGCTCATGCACCGCGACGCGGCCGACCATTACTACCTCCACGACCACCTGTACAGCCCCGTCGCCCTGCTGGATGACGATGGCGATGTCCTCGAACGCTACGAATACGACGTCTACGGCAAAGTCACCCTCTGGAATGCCGCTTTCACCACCACCTACACGGCCTCCCAATACGGCAACCCCTACGCGTTTACGGGAAGGGAACTGGACATTCTGGACGCCGGCGCACTGCACCACATGCACTACCGCCACCGCGACTACAGCCCGCCCTTAGGTCGATTCTTCCAGCAAGACCCCCACGGCATCAATCCAGCTGGCGGGAAAAACAATGCTTTTTATTTTGAAAACCAGTACGCGGATGGACTGAATATTTTCCAGTATGCTGCTTCTAATCCACTTTATGGTAGCGATGTCTTTGGACTGTGGGGACCCGATGTACACTTTACCAAGACGAGAGTTTGGGCGCAAAGGGTCGGATACCCCTATGATGCGGCTTTGGCTGTTGCTACGGCCAATAATGCGGTTGACAGCGGTAGTACATCGCCTTTGTGGGGAGATCAATCTTATCATTTTAACCGCAATTCATCAGGTCAGGGAGATTCACGGCTTGTTCACTTTAGAAGACATTATCAGAGAGCAAAGCTTCTATGTTTATTTCCAATTGATCGTCCTATTGATGCAGCGGACGAGTTGGGGACATCATTACATCCCTTACAGGATTGGGTAGCCCACGGAGACTATTCTATTAATAACAGAGGTAGAATCACCTATCCTCATAATCATTATAGTCCGCAAAAGGATTTTGGCATGTCGTTTAAATACCCTGATGATCCTACCTTAGATGTTGTGGGCAGCCCTGACGGCCGAGCATCAAAAGATTACATAGTGCCTTTCAAGATGGTAGTCATTCCAGGGTCCATGGCTACAATTACCTACTATGATTTTGCCTATTATGAAAAGGGGTCTAAGCGATACAATTTGACAAGGGGTATGACCGTTGAAGAACTTAAAGAATTTCTCTGGCACGTCAAAACAAGAGGCGGCTGTCAATGTCGTAATTATTTCGGAGTAGAGTAGATACTATAGGTCACTAACAAGGAAACGTTATGCGATTATTTCTTAAGAGCTGTTTGGTCGGTTTCTTACTGGGTTCTCTTTGGGGCGGAGTATGGATATTGCTGTTGATTCTATTCGACCTGCATCATTTATTTTGGACAATTAACAAACCATTGCTGAGAGTTTATGAAAGACTTATTTTATTTCTTATAACTCCTTGTGAGATTCATGTTGGACTCTTATTACTTTCCATTTGTTTTATTCTTACAGGATTGATGTTTGGAGCAATTTTAGGTTTAGCTTTATTGTTTTGGCGATGGGTGGCCTCTGTAGTGGGGAAAAACGAAACAGGATCAGATATTATATTCGACGAACCAAACGATTGATGACATTAAACATGACCAATGCGATAATTCGGTACGACACCCTCGGTCGGCTGACGGCTATTGAGGTCGGGGCGGTGGCGGGGTTTGTGTATGGGTATGTGCCGATGGAAGACAACATCGAGACAATGACCTTTACCCATCGGGCCAACGACCCGGCCAACAGCTTCGGCTACGATGCGCTTGACAGGCTGACGGATGTGGAGTATCTTTCGGATGCACAGGACATTGAGGATTTTTCGGCTATGGACAATCTGGGCAACCGAACGGGCACCATCACCCAGCGCGACGGCGTGCGAGACTACACGACCGACAGCCTGACCAATCGCTACACGGCCATCGCCGGCAATCCGCTGGCCTACGACGACGCCGGAAACCTCACCCAGGACAAAGACGGCTACCAATTTACCTATGACTACGAGAACCGGATCACCCGCATCTTTAAACTCGACGGCCAGACGGAAATCGACGTGGCCGGGTATGCTTACGATGCCCTTGGTCGTCGCATTTGTAAAACCTCTTATGACTCTGTGCCCTCTGTGGCAAAGCTGTATTACTACTCCGACAACTGGCAGGTACTGGCCGAATATAACGGTTCAGGCGTCCAGCAGGCCTACTACATCTTCGGCAACTATATCGACGAAGTCCTCGTGCTGCACCGCAACACGGCCGACCATTACTACCTGCACGACCACCTGTACAGCCCCGTCGCCCTGCTGGATGACGATGGCGATGTCCTCGAACGCTACGAATACGATGCCTACGGCAAGGTCACCCTCTGGAACGCCGCCTTCACCACCACGTACATGACTTCCCAGTACGGCAACCCCTACGCCTTTACCGGAAGAGAACTCGACATCCTCGACGGCGGAAATCTCCACCATATACACTACCGCCACCGCGACTATCATCCGGAAATCGGACGGTTTATGCAACGGGATACTTTGGATTATATTGATGGGATGAATGCCTATCAATATACGGGTTCAAATCCGATTAATAGTGTTGATCCAATGGGATTGAAATTTTCGTATGCCGCTTCGGAATTCTGGTATAAACAGGTGGAACAAATTATTACCCCTTCTTGGCCTGCAATGGCACGTCTTATTAGTGATGGAAGAGGAAATTGGAGTTTAGGGAGCTATAGTGGACAGATAGGTTTAGTCAACAATGAAGCACTTATGTGTCTTTTCTGGCTAGAAAGTAAGTTTAATTCGAAAGCAGATGCAGGATTTGGACGAGGAATGGGATACGGTATAGGGCAAATGACAACACAGGGAGCACAAGAGGTCAATAGATATAACAAATTTGGCCCTGATTATCCAAATGATAAACACAATGAAATCTATAAGAGCATCGGTGAGTTAGCAAATGGATTCAGAGATATTGACTGGAGAGACCGAATTAAAGGAGATGTGCATGAGCAGATTTCTTTAACCATTGCATATTTATTGACATTAGCTCGACGAGATAATACGAATAGCATGAGAGAAATACTAAAAAAATATGGCCCTGGGGATGCTCCCTATAGTGAGTATGCAGATGTGATTTTAGATTGTGAAAAATGCGTTAGAAACTCACAAAAGCAAGACATGTGGGGAGTGCCATTGCCAGCTAATTCTTCAGAAAAAGATTGCAAAAATTGTTTAGAATTAGCAGATGAACAAAGAGCAGAAGCTAGAGCTAATAATCCTAACAGATAGGAACTTATAAGGATTAAACTGTACCATGAATAAATTAATATTTAATAATATGTTCTTTCTTAGATGCAATTGCTTACTTGTGCTATTCGTTCTAATTTTTGCATGTGGATGTAAATGTACATGTGATGTTGATGAAGAACAGACAGGTTACGCCTTGATCGAGGAAGAAAAAAAAATATCCATATCATGGATTTATTTGTGCGCTGAAAGAGATTATGCTTGGGCTTCATCATTGGTCGAACAGGTCATCGATAACAGAGATATCTCCCTATCTTTAACGCATCTTGAAGAGCTTTTAAAAGCGGTTGAAAAAATTCAATTCGCGGGTGCAACGGACATCATATACCGCAGCGATACTCCATTCTTAGGAGAAGGAGACAACTGCATTCGTGAACCACTCATACTTATGCCCAAAGATAAACTTGAATTGGCGCAACGTTTATCAAAACGCTTTAACATAAGCTCAATACGACATTCTGCGTGGGAATACAAAGATGGTTTCTTGGACTCATTGATCATTCTTTGCAGAATCGAAGATGAGGGAAACCAAGCGGGGTCAGACACCTTATCCGACCAACAAAACGATTGATGACAGTGAACACAATTGAAAAGACAACACGGTATTACTACGACGACCGGCGGGTGGCGGTGCAGACGCTTGTTTCCGGCGGTGTGGAGACGGACGACCGGTATTTTGTCTTTGGCAACTACATTGACGAAGTGCTCCTGATGCACCGCGACACGGCCGACAGGTACTACCTGCACGACCACCTGTACAGCCCCGTCGCCCTGCTGGATGACACCGGCGCCGTCGTCGAACGCTACGAATATGACGCCTACGGCAAAGTGCAAATTCTAACCTCTAACTTCTCCCCTCTAACCTCTTCTCAGCACGGCAACCCGTATGCGTTTACGGGAAGGGAGCTCGACACGCTGGACGCCGGAAGCCGGAAGCTGTACCACTTCCGCCACCGCGACTACAGCCCCGATTTAGCCCGCTTCCTCCAGAATGACCCGCTGATATATGTCGATGGTCTGAATTTGTATCAATATACTAACGGTAACCCGCTACAATTTACTGATCCAACCGGACAATCTGCTTGTAAGGACTGTGATGTTATTCGAAAAGCCCAAAGACCTTTACCTAACCGACGAAGTAATTCAACTGGAAGGGTCGATGTCAGATGGGCGATTGTTACCAGCATCTCGCGTGATCCTTCATGCGGTTATAGGTTAATTATTAAGAACGGTGGTTGTCGTATCAATGCATGGTTCTATTCTCCTCCTGAACCAGAAATGATATACCCAAACGGAGAAACTCCGGAAGATCATGAAAACACACATGTTAGGCTTTCTGCATCTGCGTGGTCTTCCGTAAAAAATTTTGCCGATAGCCTCAATGGTGTATGTTCTTGTTCTTATGGGCTCATTAATTGCTTGCAGGAATTAATAATCACATATTTGGATCTTAAATGGTGGGCGAATAGGGCAGATAATTACGGGTATGATTGTAGAGTGTATTTTGGGACTACGGAAACAAACCCAAGCAAAAAACACGCATGTCTTCAAGAAGTGGAGAGTTACAATAAATATCAAGAAACATATAGAAAATTTGATTTAATTCTCAACTCTTTCAGACCAGGTTCGCCCTCACATCCGTGCGGGACCGCATCCCCAAGAATTGGTGACAGGAGTCATGGTAAAACTACGGACTCACATTGATAATAGATGAGGTAATAGAAAAATGATAAGTAAATATAATTATAGAATGTTTGTGGGATATTTATTTGTAATTGTGCTTCTTTCTATGTGTCCTTCGGCAAATTCGGAACTACTACTGGACAAACAGATAGAGAATCATTTCCAAAAATATCTGGAGGAAAGAAACTGCTTTGAAGGCATTGAGCATCTTGGCGGCCCGTATCTGAGAGTGCAGTACTCAAAATCGGTGCAAGAGGACATCACAACGTTTGCCTATGTTCGCCCCCTCGGCGTCCCCGGAGACCCCAATCAAGTCAGCATTAAAACCTATGTACTGAATGCTCCTGTCAGGATTGGTTTAAATGAAATCGAGACCCTGCAAAAAGCGGGAAGCAGTCCCGTTTTTTCTCAGGATGACAGCCCCATTTTTGATGCTCTTTTTGAAACATTCAAGAGTATTAAAATCGCATGTTCTCAGCAGTGGCGGAAAAATGACAGGGTTGTATTAATCACGTCAGACGCAGAGGGAAATATTGTCAAAAAATCTGTCGAAGATGCAATCTATTATTGTGGGATCGAGCAGATTGCCACTGACACTTGGCAACTGTATTTTCGTCGAGGCCATCGTATCTTCGAATCTGACGAACTTAGCGGGCATATTGAATTTTCGCCATTAACGATTATCCCTGCCGATATTGTTGCGATCAAATCAGGTATGAGGCCAGCGACCAACCGCGGCAGGGAGGAGTGGAAGACGGAATTTTTTCTCTATGGACAATTCGACGAAGCCAAATTAACCGATTTATGGGGAACGCTGCGGGGCAATCGGATTCCGGCAGCGGCAATCAAATTTGACGGTCACGCGGCGGCGGTTGTCTATTGTCAAAAGCATAATGCGGCGCCATTTGGTCACCCCTACTTCAATGCGGTTGTCTACAGTGTTATTCTGACGCAGCACAAAGGTATGTTTACTATTCATTCGCTTTCGGCAATCATAGAAGAAATACCGGAAGGAATTCGACGGGGATATACCCATGTCGAAGTGTTATTGGACAAACCGCCGATTGATGTGGTAGAAAAAGCTGTTCAGAAGATGGTCTGGCCATCGTGGTGCAATCCGCTCGTTGATACTGATGTGACATGGGAAGATAGGCAAAAAATCTGTGAATTGTATTTAAGGGTTCCTCATTGGGAAATTAACTATCCGGAAATTGAAGTCGAGAAAGATGATATTTTGAAGGTAAAAGTTTTTCCTCAGGAAACCGGAGATTTCGGTCGGCCAACTCTGACGCTGCTTAAGATAAATGATATATGGAGGATCTATTTCCATTGGAGTATTGATGATTTCTGGTTATATTGATCGAAAAACTGTCTTGGGGGAAATTCAAAAAAACTATGAAAGCCAGATACCCAGTGTAATAGCTGTTGTCTTGTGTAATAATGCATCTGAATACTGGGATGACTGAACAGGTCCAGGCACTTAATCCAACTAACAGAACGATTGAAGAGAATGAAAAAAACTGAATACATAGCCCGATACGCCTACGACGCCCTGGGGCGCAGGATTAGAAAAGTGGATGCCGTTGCTTCGGAAACGACGCTGTACTACTACTCCGACAACTGGCAAGTGCTGGCCGAATACGATGGCGCAGGCGCCCCGCAGGCGTATTATGTCTTTGGCAATTACATCGACGAGGTGCTGCTGATGCACCGCGATGCGGCCGACCATTACTACCTTCACGACCACCTGTACAGCCCCGTCGCCCTGCTGGACGACGCCGGCACAGTGGCCGAACGCTACGAATACGACGCCTACGGCAGTGTCCAAATTCTTAATACTCAATTCTCAATTCTTAATTCATCGCAGTGCGGCAATCCGTATGCGTTTACGGGAAGGGAACTGGACACGCTGGACGCCGGCGCACTGCACCACATGCACTACCGCCACCGCGACTACAGCCCCGATTTAGCCCGATTCCTACAGCAAGACCCCCACGGCATCAACCCGGCCGGCGGAGAGGTCAACGCCTTCAGCTTTGAAAATCAATATGTAAACGGGCTGAACATTTACCAGTATGCCGTTTCCAATCCATTGTATGGCGGAGATGCTTACGGCCTTTGGGGGCCGGAAGTTCATTATACAAACACTGAACGATGGGCAAGAATTGTGGGATATCGTAAAGGCAACTGCTCGGAAATAATTGCAAAAGCATGTAATGAGGTCGATAGCGGCAAAACATCACCAAGACCATGGGGAGACTATAGGTATCACTTTGATACTGATTCAACGGGAGAAATTGTAATGCCCGGTGCCAGAGAAATGATGATAAATCAACATTTAAGACGAGCAGATGTCTATTTGGTCATGGGTTCTTATGTTAGTGTTGAAAAAGCATTGAAAGAAATCGGGACTGCCTTGCATCCCCTTCAAGATACTTTCTCGCACAATGAAGGGCACAATGCTTCGATGCCTCGTTATCATGCACCAAAAGAGTGGTGCAGATACCTGCATGGTTATCCGATAAACAAGCTAAGTCCTTGGTATGGTTTCTGTAAAGCCCAAGAAATAATCAATCCCAACTGGGATGATCCACATAGACCAGATAGGATTGAATTATGGGTAGCTGACCATTCTGCTACACGAAGAGCAACTCAAGAATTACTACATAAATATATAACCAACAAATGGATCGAGTGCCGTTGCGTACTTGGTAAAATATGGTAAAAGGGTAAATTATGATGGCAAAAAAAATAGTAACTTTATTATTTTGGACGGTCCTTTTGGCTTGGATAATATCTTTATTTGTCTGTTTGACTTCACTTTCTGCGATTCGAAACAACAAAGAAATGAACTCAATATATGTTTTTTGGGTTGTTATCCCAAGCATGGCAACTTATAGATATTTGACCATAATTAATGGCCTATTATTAATTCTTGAAATATTTTCTACAGTAATACCTTTGAAAAGAATTTCTATTTTCAGGGCATATTTACGGCCGCATTTAATAATTTTATTGGTTGTTTTTTGCTTGCTTGTTATGTACTACTTTTTTAACTTTTACGCATTATTATGTGATATGTATAGTATATGGTTTTCGTGGTCATTCTTGACGGCATTCTAATTTTATCGCTACGATTCGAGAAAACGAAATGGGTACAGAAATCTTATTCGACCAACAAAAAGATTGATGACATTGAACATGACCCAAGCGATAATGCGATACGACGCCCTCGGTCGGCTGACGGCTATTGAGGTCGGTGCGCTGGCGGGGTTTGTGTATGGATATGTACCGATGGAAGACAACATCGAGACGATGACCTTTACCCATCGGGACAACGACCCGGCCAACAGCTTCGGCTATGATGCGCTTGACAGGCTGACGAATGTGCAGTATCTTTCAGATAATCAGGATATTGAGGATTTTTCGGCGATGGACAATCTGGGCAACCGAACGGGAACGATCACCCAGCGCGACGGCGTGCGGCACTACACGACCGACGGCCTGACCAATCGCTACACGGCCATCAATAGTCCGACGCAGAACCTGTTCTATGACCTTGCGGGCAATCTCATCGAGGACCACGATGGCTATCGATACGTCTATGACCACGAGAACCGGATTACCCGCATCTATAAACTCGACGGCCAGACGGAAATCGACGTGGCCGAATATGCCTACGACGCCCTTGGTCGCCGCATTTGTAAAACCTCTTATGACTCTGTGCCCTCTGTGGCAACCCTGTATTACTACTCTGACAATTGGCAAGTCTTGTCTACGTATGTTGGGGGCAGTCTCGACAAATCGTTTGTCTTTGGAAATTACATCGACGAAGTCCTCGTCATGAATCAAGGGGCGAATGACTATTTCTATCTCCACGACCACCTCTACAGCCCCGTCGCTCTGCTGGATGACACGGGAGCCGTGGTCGAACGCTACGAATACGACGCCTACGGCAGCGTCCAAATTCTAACCTCTAACTTCTCCCCTCTAACCTCTTCGCAGTACGGGAATCCGTATGCGTTTACCGGCCGCGAACTCGACGTCCTCGACGGAGGCGCACTGCACCACATGCACTACCGCCACCGCGACTACAGCCCCATATTGGCCCGTTTCTTCCAGCCTGATCCAAAAGGTTATGTGGATAGCATGAGTTTATATGCGTATGTGATCAATAATCCTATAATACTCCTTGATCCTTATGGTACGAAAAGCACTGATTCATATTTACGTAGACAGGTGGATGCATATTTTTCAAATATAGGCAGTTACTTTTTAGGAACGGATATTTATTCAATTACAGGACTAGACCAATTAATCTCGAAATTATCACTTGTGAAAATTGATAAATTCAAGGAATCCGGAGATAGCCCGGAGTTTGTAGTTACATATAGAAACAAAACTATTATGAGGTTGATAAAACTAGAAGAAGAGGATTTTAAAAGATCTTTACTAACTAATAAGCACGAGAGCACCTTTCATGAATTTGTTCATGCGTATTTATACAGTATTGGTCTTTATCAACCCGAAGTATGGCATGAAGATCGAAATAATGAAGGAATTGCCTATGCGTCACATGAGTTATATGGTTGGGTGATAGATTTTAGGGCTTTTATTGAAAAAAAAATCGAAATACTGGAATCAAATCCCTCAAAAGAAGAACGAGAAGAAGCACTTAAGCTGTTAAAGACCGAATGGCCAAGAGCTTGGGCGCGATTGAATTCATATCGTAGCTGGAGTGGACGAACAAACTACTCGCCTCCCGATGGATACGGATTCGATCCTGGAAGATATTTTAATATTACTACTATGGATATTTCGCGTGTAAGAAAACATCTGGGTTTTTCAATAAGTTGTGATTCATTGGCCGAAAGATATAACAAGCGTATTGAGGGACTTGAGGGTTGCGAGTGTGTCAAATTTAAGTGTAAAATTGGAAATCCAAATGCACCCGAAATATGGTTGTCTGAACCACTTGATCGCATATTTGAATGAGAGGTCGAATACTATGACAAAAAATACATTGGCGTTTATTGTTGCAATATTTGCAGTTTTATTGGGATACTACTTAAAGACGCAAATGGATCGGAAAAGGAAAATCATAGGGCATGAAATTACTTACCAAAGAAATACACTTAATCATATTTCACGAGAGCTTCAGTTTTTAGCTATAGATTATGGGTTGTACAAAAGACTTGATGAGTTGTTGGATAAAATAGAAGATGAAGACCTAAAGTTGGCTCTTATAAGCAAAGGCTATGATCCAGGAGATCAAATATTTCATGATAGATGGGGGACTCCAATAGAACTAAAAATAGTGTCTTCAAATGAATATCATTTAATAAGTGCGGGACCAAATAAAAAATATGAAAATGGGAACGGCGACGACATTGTTTTGGTGTATAATCCCCTGGAAGAAATAGAAAAACGCAACAAATTGATTAAGCAATATCAAGTGGATGATAATGATCGTTGAGGAAAAAAAGGGGTGTTGTCTTGTGCAAAAATACATCTGATGGCTGAATCGGGTGTAATAGCTCATCGATTCATTGGTCGTTAAAATGGGCAAAATATAGCGGCGGGTGGCCTCTGCAACGAAAAAGCAAGACAGCGTAAAATGAAAGGGCATAACATGGGTGGCACCTTCAAGCGCAGCTTGTGGGTGCCGGGGAATTGAATAGGCCTTATGGCGTTGAAAGATACAGACACGAATGGTACTGACGACGCCGGGGGCGAGAGCGGGCCGACGGTGTATAATCAGTACGGCTATGACGACATTGACCGGTTGACGACGGTGGCATACCATAACAGCGATACGGAAGGCTTTGTGATGGACGACCTGGGCAACAGGACGGGCAATCAGACCCTGCGGGGCGAGGGGACGGTCCACTTTGCCGTCGATACCCTGACCAACCGCTATACGGCCGTCGCCGGCAACCCGCTGGCCTACGACGACGCCGGAAATCTCACCCAAGACAAAGACGGCTACCGGTATGTCTATGACTGCGAGAACCGGATCACCCGCATCTTTAAACTCGACGGCCAGACGGAAGTTGACGTGGCGTTTTATGCCTACGATGCCTTTGGCCGCCGCATTTGTAAAACCTCTTATGACTCTGTGCCCTCTGTGGCAACCCTGTATTACTATTCCGACAACTGGCAAGTGCTGGCCGAGTATGACGGCTCCGGCGGTGTTCAGGCGTATTATGTCTTTGGCAACTATATCGACGAAGTCCTCCTGATGCACCGCGACACGGCCGACCATTACTACCTCCACGACCACCTCTATAGCCCCGTCGCCCTGCTGGATGACGATGGTGATGTCCTCGAACGCTGCGAATACGACGCCTACGGCAGCGTCCAAATTCTAACCTCTAACTTCTCCCCTCTAACCTCTTCGCAGTACGGGAACCCGTATGCCTTTACCGGCCGCGAACTCGACACGCTGGACGCCGGAAACTGCACGCTGATGCACTACCGCCACCGCGCCTATAATCCGGAAATCGGAAGATTCATGCAGCAAGACCCCCACGGCATCAATCCCGCCGGCGGAAAAGAAGCTATTTCGTTTAATCCGATAGAGCAATATGCCGATGGGTGTGGATTAATGGCTTATGTTACTTCCAATCCAATTAATCGAATTGACCCATATGGCTTAATGAGCCATTATGGGAAATATATACCGCGTGGAAGCATTGGAGCTTGTGTGGGTCAGTATCAAGAAAGTAATAGAGCAAGATCGGATGTTACGATAGATTTCAAGCCTGATCGCAATATTGGCCAATATTGCGATGAGATAGGTTTTATTCAAATAGAAAAACTGCATGCTTTGAAAAAATTTCCGTATAGAGATGAATATAATGACTGGATGATTGATGATAAAATACCATATTCAAACAGCCGCCATTGGCATAAAGGGGATCGAATTCCATTTGCTGAGATGTCGGATACTCCTGGTTGGGATCGGGTATCATTCCTACGTTATTTAGTACAAGATTTTGAAACGTGCGCAGTATGTTTAAAAGGATGTGAAAAAGGAGCATATTATGGCTGTGCTACATGGGGGCATTCGTTCACAAGATTTGAGAAAAGAAATCAATATGGCGAAAAAGATATGATGTTTAGCAGGTATGCTTTTGAAGAGGTCTTAACAGGTTGGTTAAATGTTCCTTCGACTCCTAGTGCTGCTAAAATAGATTGGCGAATACCACTACCCCCAACGAGAACATTCCACAGCATCGTGGATAAAGAGTTAATTAAATATATAGGATTATGATATGGATGAACCAATTAAACAAACAAATCGATTTTTCAAATTTTCCACGGTGGTCCTGGATTTTTGGTTTATCGCTAATTTGATAATAATTTTTTGCATGATGATGACCAATGCATATTTATTTAGGAATCCCCGATATGATACGCCATTTCTGTTTTTTTGGGACAGAGGTAATGAAAAGCCGGAATACAGACTCCACATCGAATTCATCAGAGAGGTATCACCTATACTTCTATTTGTATCGTTTTTGTTGTTAGTTTTCCTTGTTGGCAAAAATCTTGTTTGGGTATGGAGAGGGCATCATGACATCAATCACTTAATTATTCAAGTGATAGTGTACTTGGTCTTGTTTTTTATTGTTTTTTTTGTTTGGGTATTGATTTCGGGTAATGTTAATTAGAAATAATGAAACGACGGATGGCCTCTGCAAACGTGATAAATAGTCAATTGAAAAGCGGGTGGCACTTCCAAGCCGTAGAATAAATAGGAATAAATAAGGACAGTCAGCTATTTTGAGATACAATGGAACACTGCAAAGACAATGCTGCAATGCCGAAGGTGTCTTTTGCGTATGTTGCCTTAGGCCGAAGGATTGAAAAGATGGATGTGAGTGCGGAAATCAGCGATGAGGACATCCGGGTTGGCAAGTTCCTTAAATTGTTAACGCCAACGCGATACCCATTGGCACTGTTTGACCGCGTCACCGGAAGCGAATTAATAAAGATTATGGGACAATAATTTCCAGGAGGTTAGCATGGGTAAATCCAGAATAGTAGTTGTAATGTCCGGATGCCTCTTTTTGAGTAGTTTTTCTTTTGGGATGTATAATCCAGAAGTCGGACGGTTTATGCAGCATGACCCCCACGGCATCAATCCGGCGGGTGGGAAAAACAATGCTTTTTATTTTGAAAACCAGTATGCAGATGGGGTTAACATTTACCAATATGTTTACTCCAATCCTTTACATGGTGGAGATGCTTATGGGTTATATGAAACACATAGATGTCGGCTGAGTGCATGTCAATTATACGGTTGTAACGAAAAATGCGGCCCGGATATCACACAAGCATTTCATAACGCTTTTCAAGAGCTTGAACAGGAATTAGAAACAGAATTTAAGGATCCTGATATTAAAAAGCGAGTATGCGGTTTTAGTGGTATATATCATTCTATGGGATGGGATTTTCAGGACGCTTGGGATGGCATTGTAGAAAGAGAGAAAGGCTTTAGGTATCCATCTGTACCATTGTGCAAGAATACGGTAACCTTTGAAGGGCACTGTGTAAATATATGGGAGTTAAACTACTATTTATGGGGTTTCCTCAACCATAAGTGCGGTCACTCTGAAGGGGAGGCATACCGTTGGGCAGCAGTATGGTCATCTTTTAGGAATGATAGTCGGGGATGTAAATTGTTATTTACGACTTCGGGATACCGAGGCAAGATAGAACCTTTATCAAGTTCAAATTGTGACATGAGCTCCTGTTGTTCAATAACCAATGCCCCGCCATATCGTAATCCTAAGCTAGATATTCGTATACGTGGAAGATAGACCTAATTACGTTACTGGAAAAACAAATGCACAAAGTTATCCGACATAAATGCTTTGGATGTCTGTTAATCGTCGCCCTTGTTATAGGTTTAATGCCTGTATATTTTCACTTTAGATACGACTTTTTCAACCTGAGGCGACCGCGTACATTGATGGAGGCAATCGCCAAAGGAAATGTGCGGACAGTTGAAAAATTCCTGCAGACAGAGGATTTTGAAACAGGGCCGTCGGCGCCGTCATATCTGATAGAAGCGATTGATTGGCTACCTTCTTTTTTTCGTAGAGAATACACGCCTACCGAAGAACAGATTGAACGCCGAAATGAAATTATTTATGATATGGTCAAATTACTTATTGAACATGGGGCGGATATCAATCAATCTGGTCGTTCAGGTGATACACCATTAATAGTCGCGTTAAGTAGGCGCATGCCCAAAGTGGCACATTATCTGGTTGAACAAGGTGCCTCGGTTAATATTTTTAATAACCGATCAGATTCTCCATTGATGTATGCTTCTGCTGAAGTTGATACGATCAGATTATTACTTAATTACAATGCAAAAGAAACCATTAATCATGTTAATGTCGATGGTGATTCTGCACTCCATCGGGCATACTACCCCGAATGTGTCGAGTTGTTATTGGATAACGGAGCCGATCCCACGATCAGAAACAACAAAGGGCAAACGCCTCTGGAGCAGGCACGGAAAAACAATTGGACTGATAAAGCAGATTTTCTGGAAAAATATATGGAAACATACAAGACGAATGGGGTGGATTCAGATACCTTATCCGGAATGCAAAACGATTGATGACATTGGGGAAAAAAATGAGATCAGACGAATACAATAATCCAACTTCTTGAGGAGCCATTCATGAGCAACAGAAATCGGATAATCTTGTTTGGTGGGCTGTTGGCAGTGATTGCGGGTTTGATTATAACAGCCATTTTGTATTACGCAACCCGGCCGCGTACATTAATGGCTGCTATTTCCAGAGGGAATGTGCAGGCCGTCAGAAGCTTTTTACATGAAGATGGGTTGGAAGCGGGGCCGTCGGCACCCCTTTATTTAAAGCAAGCCATATGGTATTATTCTTCTGCTTTACCCAGAGAACGCGATATTTCTGAGAGACGTCGTGAACACCTCAAACAAATCTCGTGTGAAATGGTAAAGCTACTTGTTCAATATGGAGCGGAGATTAATCAGCCAAGTAGACCTAACGGCAACACGCCTTTAATGGACGCACTTCTGATGGGCAACATCAAAGTGGCACACTATTTGATTGAACAAGGTGCCTTAGTAAATGTTGTAAATAATGATTACGAGACACCCTTAATGTATGCATTATTGTTCGACGGAAATATAGAGATCGTTGAATTATTGTTTGACCACCATGCGAAGGAGACCATTAATTATGTAGATATTAGTGGAAACTCTGCACTCCACAGGACTTACGATGCTGCAATTGTTCAACTACTGCTGGAAAATGGAGCTGATCCTAATATCATCAATTTAGATGGTGATACGCCTTGGTCGCTTGCACAGAGATATAATATTAAAGAAATTATCTCTGTTCTGGAAAAGTATATGAAAACAAATGGGGAGAATGGGGTGGATTCAGATACCTTATCCGGAATGCAAAACGATTGATGACATTGGGGAAAAAAATGAGATCAGACGAATACAATAATCCAACTTGTTGAGGAGCCATTCATGAGCAACAGAAATCGGATAATCTTGTTTGGTGGGCTGTTGGCAGTGATTGCGGGTTTGGTGATAACAGCCATTCTGTTATACGCATACTGGCCGCGTACTGTGGGGGAAGCGATCTCCTGGGGCAATATCCGGATCCTTGAAAAAATCCTGCAAGAGGAAAAATTGGAAACAGGGCCGTCGGCGCCCCCTTATCTGGTGCAAGCCATTTGGTGGGCTCCCATGTCTTTGCCCAGAGGGCGCAGTGTCGGCGATCGACGAATTGCACGAGCCAAAGACGTATCGTATAAAATGGTGAAGCTGCTTGTCGAACACGGCGCAGATCTCAATCAGCCATCTCGACGCATTGAGGGCGATACGCCCTTGATTTCGGCACTTCGTTGGCGGATGAATAGTGTGGCGCAATACTTGATTGAACAGGGCGCATCGGTCGATAAGTTTAATAAATACCAAGAGTCTCCATTAATGAATGCTGCCGTGATCCCTGATGTTCAGCAAATCGACATCGTCCGTATGTTGCTTGACCACGATGCAAAATCGACTATCAATCATGTTGAGAGGAACGGTAATTCTGCGCTCCATTGGGCTTATTCCCCTGAGATCGTCGAGTTACTGCTGGAAAACGGAGCCGATCCCACGATAAGAAACAACAAAGGGCAAACGCCTCTGGAGCAAGCACAGGAATACAACTTGAAGGATATAGTAGCTGTTTTAGAGAAGTATATGAACGCAGACAGGAATCAGAATAGTGAAGCTGAACCTGAGATTGTCCCCGAAGAACAAGGCGATTGATGACATTGAACTTGACCAAAGAGATAATTCGCTACGACGCCCTCGGTCGGCTGACGGCTATTGAGGTCGGGGCGGTGGCGGGGTTTGTGTATGGGTATGTGCCGATGGAAGACAACATCGAGACGATGACCTTTACCCATCGGGCCAACGCCCCGGCCAACACCTTCGGCTGAGCAAGACGTATGGCAGGCGATGGATAGAACAGATTTTTATGATGATAACAAGTGAGATAACTTTCAGATCAGGAAGGAAGTAAACAAATGAAACGGGTACGTCAAATTGTTGTAATGCTTGGATTGTGTGCGGTTTTATCAGGAACATTGTCATCTTTAATGGCCAATCCGGTTGAAGACGCCGCCAAGATCGCCGAGTGTATGCGAGAACTTCAGGCACGACATCATTACTTATATAACGCACCAGGACATAGTGTCCAAACTGAATATCGCAGTTGGGATAGTTTGACACTTTGTGGAGGCTCCATATATACTCCTTATTTCCCGCCGGATGACTGGTATGCATATGAACTTAAAGAACACTCAAATTCTGCCGAACGAGCCAAGCAGCTAGTTCAAAGTGTTTTTAATGCGTTTCAAGTAATTTCTGGTTGTTTTGTGAACGAACAATACTGGGATTTAGAAGGCGAATCTGTTCATTCGAATGACATGTGCTACACTATGAAAGACTTTCCTGAGTTGTCATATGTAATTGATGGCGGCGTATTCGGGTTGCATTACAATTGGATATCGGTCACAGAAGATAACTATCGTCAAATTCTTGATGTCCTCCATCAGACAATACGCACGAAGCTAAAAGTAATACAATATCGAGGTATGTCTTCGTTTACATTCGATGCAAGTAGCAGGATGGGCATTGGAACACAACACGAGCCTGTACTTTCCTGTTGGTCAAACTGTGAATATGGGTATTGGTGTTATGGGTGGTTATGCCCTCATAAAGAATGGTCTAATTTGTCGAACACGACCTGGTTTTGGTACTCCTATCCGCACAGTTGCGATATCGGTAGCTTTGATTATGGAATACAAGAAAGCATACATTACTGCAATAATGAGTATGGAGTACTTGTTGATCATTTGATTAAATCGACCCGTTTTAAAGTTAGAACTGATCTGCGAGATTATCCAGCTGGTATCGCAAAAGTTTACATGATGATTCGTGACACTGACGTGTCAACAAATGACGGAAATTCGTTTTCCAATTTAGGACAATTGAAGCCATATGACTGTAAATGGCAAAATATTGGCAACTTTTCTTCTGGGCAAGAATGGGTTTCCGATTTCTTTGCAGATCAAACCCCGGAGTTTACGCTGGGTATCATTGCCCCTCCCTCGCCGCTTTGTCGTATTTACGGTAAGGGGTGGACGTATGTTAATCATGTAACTTTAATATGGCCTCAGATTAATGTCAGAACGGATGAAGGCATATCTTTTGAGGATATTAAGGAAGAAATCTACAAAGACAGAGATGAAAACATAGTATATACCATCCATACGAACTGCAACGACCCAAATGATAAAGGCGAAGTAATTGATCTCATGATACCCTGTCCCTCTGAATGGTCAATTGGCCAAAGCACGCGGCTGTCAGCGATGGTACGGGTAACCAGCGACAAAACGAAAGATGTTGCTTATGTTGCTGCAGGCGGCTGGGATGGTTCCGGCATTCCACTGGAAGTTCCTGAACAGGTTGCCTGTATCACCAAAGGTCCTTGCTCCGGCTGTGGCCTGGTATTGTGGGATGCAGAGACACAGAGTTATCGCCTAAAATTATCTGTAGTCGGACGCGAGGGCGGTCCCAAGCAATTACGTTTTAAGGTGGCTTTATGGTATCAGGAGGGGGAGTTACCAAATTTAGTTACACGTTGTGCAGAAAAGGAATTCATTTTTACCGCATCCCCCAACCGTTTTGAGTGCTGTGCCAAAGAAGCCAAATGTGGAAAGAACGGTTGTTATAGTGATACTTTTGAATTTCCTGAAATCAAGAAATTCAAGAATAATGACATTCAAGTCTATTTCCCCGTTCCTTCTCAAACATATATTTTTCATGATCCCCGCCCCGGGTTTATCCATAGTGTAACCCTGGAAGAGTACGACGCCCAAAACCCTCTGGTTTTGATTGACTCTGAGGGGGCCCCACTCTCTATGAATAGCGCTGTTGTGCTTCGTTACGATGGTGGACTTGGCTTTGTGTATGGCGTTCCTTCCAGTTGGTGGAACGATGAACCTTCCGGCGAAGGGACATTTAAATATGCCATCGATAAAGCGGGGAACATTCTTCAAGTTCTGGATTCTGAGGAATACCAAGTAAATGGCAAGACCGGCATAAAGAAGATATTATCTCAAGCGGATGGGAGTGAAAAAACCGAATACTTCTATGACCCAGATTATCCTGACAGGATATGGAAGATTGTCAGCCATGATTTAACGGGCTATTCTACCGCACCTCGTGAGCGATTTGTATCTTATGATGATTTTGGACGGATCACCCACATTAGCGACGGCGACAGCGGCTGTTCCTCCTGCAGCGGCGGTTCGACGAAGCTGGATTATGTCTATGATGGCCAAGGCAATGTGCTTCAGGAAAAAAATGCACAAGGGACAGTTCTTTACGAATACGAATACGATACAAAGAATCGCATGATCGCCAAATGGTATGGCCCGAAATCAGAAGGTTATATTGTTGAGGAAGTCGTCTTTGCAGATTCTTTATCGGGAACGGTGGCGACGTATTACCACCATATTGACGACTACAACTATCGGCTTGAAGTCGAGCATTTTGACACATTCGGACAGTTACGTAAACGGATTCGCTTCGAAAATCTGAATGAGAATCTGTACAGCCCGACCGGTCGTGCTTTTGTCGAAACATATCAGGTCTGGCCGCCCTCGGATTACGACCCTTCCATTCAGGCATATTGGAAACTGGACGAGGAAAGTGGAGGATGGGCGCTGGATAGCTCGATTTATAAACGGCATGGTGTTTTGCGAAATTATCCTTCGGAGGGCAATAATAGCGAATTCTGGGTTTCTGGCATTGCGCATAACGCTTTGAAAATTGAAGATCAATGGTGGGGAACGCTCCGCTTTGTCAGAATTCAGGGATTCAAAGGGGTGGTCGGCCCGAATCCGAGAACGGTTTCCGTCTGGATAAACCCGACAAGCTTACCAAATTCAGCCGGAAGAATTATCCGCTGGGGCGGAGACAACCCCGGCAAGAACTGGGAAATTCGTATTGAGACAAGTGGGAAATTGACGGTCGATATTGGCGACGCATATGTCCAAACGAATGATTCCATCAACCCTTTCGCTTGGCAATACATCACGGTTGTATTGGCCGAGACAGACGCTCCCGTGTTATCCGATATATCTATATTCATTAATGGCGTGTTGGCGGATGTTAATTATGTTAATGGTTCGGGGGTTATTCAGACTTCCGACGCCAATGATGTGGTCTTGGGCGGTTCCTTTACTGCGGGGTCAACAGAACATATCTATCAAGGGCTGATGGATGAGGTTATGATTTTTGACAGGGCATTGACGGCGCGCGAAATTGAACAATTGTATCAGTATCAACGGCGTCAGCAGGCAGGAGAATATTTTGAGACGACCATTGCGATTTCGCCCAAGGGCAATCCCGACGGCACCGGGCCGCGCAGAGAAACGATCCGCACCTACAAAAAAGAAGGAAATTGGTATCTGAGCAAGCAAGAAGAACGACGGTATGGTTTTAATGAGAATTTTATTGCACAATATGCGTCGGAGTATGAGTCGGTCTATCTAGGGGGTATTCTTTCAACTCGTCTGAAAAAGTCAATTAGTCAGGGAGCAGAAACGGTCTATGAGTACGACCAAGAACACCCCATGCGGACAAAGACCGAAATACAACCCGTAGTAACGACACTATCGGGAACGACGCAGTTAAAACGTTGGTATGATTACGACGAGCAGGGTAGAATAAAAGAAGATCGCGAATACACCGGGACAAATCCTGACACATTCCTTGTCGCCCGGCACTATCAATACGACAGCCGCGGCAATCTCATCAGACAGTATATACAAGACGGAGCTAATCCGACGGAAGAAAAACAAGTCGTCGAATATAAATACAATGGTTTCAACGAGCAAGTTGTCAGCAAGTCAGCGGAGGGCATTGTCAGCGGAAAGGAATATGATTCCCATGGCCGTACCATCAGTGAATTTGTTTTTGCAAACCCTAATGAATGGGACTTGTCGCCTTCCCAATTCGCGGACAAGTTGTATTTGGGGCTGCCGGCGCAAAATCGCCTTCAGGTGCTTAGTTTGGTTCGATATGAGTATGATTCCAATGGAAGGATGCAGTTCATGCATCGAGCCAAGTCTGAAAATGCATTTGCGTATTGCGGTGTTAACTCGCCGGCCGAGGGTGTTACTTGGGCAACGGTTCAATACACATATGACGATTACGGAAACAGGAAAACAATCCAGCAATACGTTGACAGTCTAAATGAACCGTTAGTAACAGAATACTCCTTTAATCGTTTGGGCGAGCAAGACTTAGTTGTCCACCCGACCGGTCGATATCAGCGGACGATTAGGGACGGACGCGCTTTTGCAATACAAGAGATTGCTGGATCTTTGAATGGAACCTTTCAGGAAGTCCCCTTGGCAGCGACAACGTATAAATATGATGAAAATGGAAATCTGAAAGTCCAGTACAATTCCGATGGATCGCGTACTGAAAATGTCTATGATGAGTATGGCCGAATCAAAATGGTTTATCGTGGTGTAGTTGCGCCGCCATCACAGCCATGAACATGAGAGTTTCTGTTTCTGTGTTCGGAAAATCCACTTGTTAATCGATTACGCGTATATGTACTGTAACGAACTTAATCGGATTGAACAGAGGCCAATACACAGGCAGGACTATTCTTTTCGGGCGTATATGGAAATTGATGAGCCTCTATGTTATACTTGTCTATATCATGGCAAAATACGGATCGTTCGGGCCAAAGTGCGAGATGGATGCATATTAGGGTTTAAGACGGCAGTAGAGAATTGAGAAAAAAACATAAGACCAAAGACAGAGCACTTAGACCTACAGGATACAGGGTCCCGCTCTGTATTTCGTTCTTGGCAGGATGCCTCGTCTGCGGAAGCCTTTTTCTGCTTTTAGGCAGCCAGAATAATAAAACCAACCTCACCCCTCTGACTCTTGAGCGGCTCCTCAATATGTCTGAAGAAGAATTGGATACGGTTGATATTTCCTTGATGAACCTTCTCTGTGCCGAAGGTCTGGACGGGTCAGAGGATTTGGATGTTACACGGTGCCTTGCAATACTGGATGAATGGGCCGAAATTGTCCGTAAAGATACCCACGCTCGGCTGCCAGTTTACTTCAAAAATCCCGAAAAATACGACAACTCGATCAATCTGTTCAAAATTGTCACGATGATCCTTGGTCTGAAAAATGACATCGGCGTCGATTACAATTTGGAGATTATGAAGCGGGAGATATTTCCGGATTCCAAAGACGTTTTTATACACGGTTGCTTGACGGGTAAGAAACAAGGCGGCTGCGTATCCATTCCCACATTGTGTGTAGCGGTCGGCAGACGCATGGGTTACCCCCTGAAGTTGGTCTGTACCCGAGAACATGTTTTCTTCCGTTGGGATGATGGCGCGGAGGTTTTTAACATAGAGGCTTGTTGTCCCGGCTGTGATACTCATCCGGATGAATATTATAAAAGCTGGCCTACAAGAATCAGCGATGAGGACATCCGGGTTGACAAACTCTTGAAATCGTTAACACCGAGCGAAGAGTTTTCTCTTTTTCTTGAAATGCGCGGACACTGTCTGTTTGATGCAGGCAGAATCGCAGAGGCGCAAATTATGTATGCGCATGCTTACAGGTTATTTCCGACGCGATCCAAATTAGCACTGTTTGATCGTGTTACCAGAAGTGAACTAAAAAAGATAATGGAGAAATAATAGCTATTTCGAGGTCAACATGAGTAAAATGAGAATTTCGGTCGTTGCGGTTACATGCCTAATATTGAGCAATCTCTCCTTTGGGATGTATAATCCGGAAATCGGAAGATTCATGCAGCATGACCCCCACGGCATCAATCCAGCTGGCGGAGAGATCAACGCTTTCGACCATGAAAACCAGTATGCGGATGGAGTGAACATTTATCAATATGTTCGCGCCAATCCTTTACATAGCGGAGATGCGTATGGATTATTTGAAACACATAGATGTCGGTTGAGTGCATGTCAATTATACGGATGCAATGAAAAATGCGGACCGGATATTACACAAGCATTTCATCGCATCTTTGGAAAAATTGAAAAGGATTTAACAGAAGAATTTAAGGATACTGATGTCAAAAGCAGAGTTTGTGGCTTTAGAGGTGTTTATGATTCGGAAGGGTGGGATATTGTTAATGCCTGGTCTGGCATTGTAAAAAGAGCGGAAGGCTTTAGGTATCCATCCGTACCAAGGTGCGAAGACACGGTAACCTTTCAAGGACACTGTGTAAATATATGGGAGTTAAACTACTATTTATGGGGATTTGTCAACAGGCTATGTGGTTACACTGAAGGAAAGGCTAAACGTTGGGCAGCAACGTGGTCATCTAGCAGACCTGATAGTCGGGGATGCAAATTGTTGTTTACGACTTCAGGGTACAAAGGCGAGGTAGCTCCTTTATCAAGTTCGAATTGTGACATGAGCTCTTGCTGTTCATCAGCCAATGTTCCAAATTATGATGAAGAACTGGAAATACATATTCGTGGTTCAAAAAAATATCATAACCCAATTCGTTAGGGGACGAAGCGATGCATACGCCATCTCGACATGTCTGGCTTGTTTGCCTGTTTGCGACGGCTGCTGTTTTAGGTGCAATGTATTTTTGTCTTAACCGTCCGCATACATTAATGGATGCAATCGCAAAAGGCGATGTTCGGGCTGTCGAGAAAATTCTGCAAAAAGAAGGGCTGGAAACTGGGTCGTCGGCGCCGGCTTATTTGGCGGACACGATTACTTGGCTTCCTTATAGTTATTCTCGCAGAGATTACACGCCCACCGATAAGCAGATTGCACGCCGCAATGAAATAACTTATAATATGGTGAAGTTGCTTGTTGAATACGGGGCAGATATTGATCAGCCAAGTAAAAGTTTTTCAGATCGTACACCCTTAAGGGCTGCATTTTTTTGGCGCATGCCCGATGTGGTAAATTATCTAATTGAACAAGGTGCTTCAGTAAATATTTTCTATGGTGATAATTTATATTCCCCTCTCATGTATGCGGCCAGTGACGGGTACACAGTAACTGTCCAGCTGCTGCTTGAGCGCAACGCAAAAGAAACTATAAATCATGCCAGAAATGATGGAAATACTGCGCTCCATTTGGCATCCGACTCTGAAATTTGTAAATTATTATTGGACAACGGAGCCGATCCCACGATAAGAAACAACAAAGGGCAAACGCCTCTGGAGCAAGCACGGGAATACAACTGGAAGGATAAAGCAGCTTTGTTAGAAAAGTCCTTGGAATCAAATGAAAAGCAATGAAGAATTGAGAATAGTGAATCGGTGTCTTCTGCAATAATCCATCTGACGGCTAAAGTCGGTGATTTGTGGGGCCAAGGGAAGTCAGATTTGCTCTTTCAAAAGTGAAAACTAATGGATTCAGTAGGGATTCCGTCAACCTGAAAGTCGAGTTTTCAGTATTTTCTCGACCAGCGTGCAGACCACGGGTGTGGCGACTTCGGGATATTCACGATTTACGCGACGCGGGTATAGATGTGATGCAGCCCGCCGAGGATGGGGGTGCTGGCGATTTTGCCTTCGGGTCGCACCGGGCGGGAAACGGGCGAGTCTTTGTTCAAGGACATATGCGTGCGGGCGACATTGTAATAGTTGTCGATGTAGTCGGTCAGCACTGATTGCAGGTGTTTTTCATTGAGGACGATGACATGATCGAGACACTCCCGGCGTAACGTTCCGATGACCCGTTCGGCAAAGGGATTTTGCCAAGGTGAATGCGGTGCAGTAGGCGTATCTTTTAGGCCGAAGCGTTTGATGGTTTGCTTGAAGTCTTCGCTGAAGATGCCGTCGTTGTCACGGATGACAAACTTTGTCGTCGTGTCAAAGTCAAAGGTCTGGCGAAGCTGCTGAATGGCCCATTCGGAATGCGGTCTGGCGGTGACGCCCCAGTGCAGGTTTTTTCGTCGGTCGTGTGAAATGGCGACAAAGACGTATAAAAACCCTTTCTGTTTGTTGTCTTACCCGTAAGATTATACCCAATCCATCGTTTCTCTGTAGGCGAAAATATGGGGAATATGTCCGCATTATCCGGACACCTTTAAGCCACAATTGCTGTAGGGTGTGGAGGCCGCATCGGCCATTCTGAGGGCAATTCGACCCATCACACGGTGCTGATTCGGCGGGTTCCACCAGACATTGCCCTCAATCAGGCAAGGCCCCTGCTCCCTGACGGCGATATCCCAGCCGATGCTGCGGGCGGGCAAAGCCGACACCGCCGCCCGTTGGGCAAGTTCACAGACCTGCGGCCAACAGGGAATCACAAAATCCTTGAACGGCTTTTGGGTAAGCGGATGGTCTTTCAGAGTGACGATCCCCCTGCCCGACCCGTCCAGATAACACGCCTCGCCCAGCGAACCATCGCCCGGATTGATCAGAATCTCCACATTTCCAGTCAAACCGTCCATAAATGTGTCGATTACGATATGTGGCGCCGTAATCGTCTTAAAGAAGGCCGTCAGTATCTCGGCCCGACCGTCCGAGCCGACAAGCGTAATGACCCGTATCGTCTGAAGAGCCCCGGTTCCGCTGAAGGCGGTAATATCGGGATGGTTTTCGACAACCTCTTGAATCAACGTACCTACGCTGCTGGTTGCCGCCAGCAATGCGAAAAGCTCTTTTGCCGAATACGTTTGTCCAAAATGGTCAGAAAATTGATTCCCATGCCGGGTGATAATCCGAAATCCATCTCCCAAAGAGCCTACCGCCGGTTTGATGGCAAAACGCTCCGGCAGCGACGCAAAAAAATCCGCCCTGTCGGCAACAGGTTCCGAGATTCCATTGGACACATTGTGTATCGTCTTTCCAAGCGTGCTGAAAAGGCCGTACAAACGCGGCACAGGCAGCCCGTGAGCGCTGCAGTACTGATAAAACACGGCTTTTGTGTCCAGCGTCAACTATAATTTCTCTTGACGACAAATAAATCTTCCCTTCTGTTATCACATCTTTTCCATTAACTAATGTTTCCTGGGGGTGCCCCCATGGGGGCAAAATTCTGGACTTCAAAGCTCTTTATCTTTTCGCTTACGAGCGTGTTCAGCTCGATAGCTTGGCAC